>MDTD01077838.1_pt1 | contig 10047 bp, 11 predicted proteins | sample 811221 | NCBI WGS metagenome assembly MDTD01 (sample SAMN05326646, study PRJNA326480) | marine metagenome | isolation source: seawater | place: Pacific Ocean: South West | collected 2011
AAGCTGGTATTCCTTTAATGCTTAATGATTTTTTTTCAAAAAGAAGTAAAATGATAAAATTAAGTGATTATATCAAAGATTTTAAGTATTATTCTAAAATCTGCGGTTTTAGTTTTAATTAAATAAGTTTTTTTGCAATATAAAAATCGTCATATGTATCTATATCAATACTTTTACTAAGTTTCATTTCGTAGACTTGAATTTTATTACCATATGGGTTTTTTTTAAAAATATTTTTGTAGGAGGTAATATAGATAGCTCCATTTGCAGAATAAAGATTTTTGTTTTTTTTTTCATTACAAAATTGGAAATTTTTTCCAAATTTAATCAAACTATTTTTAGAATGAAACATAGTTGGTATTTTAACAGCACTAACTAGCGATGTAGATAATTTGTTATCCATAAATAGTTTTATTGAATTATCAATATCTTTTGAGGTTCTCAAAGGGGAAGTAGGTTGTAATAAGATCACTAAATCAGGTTTTATACTTAAATTTAATTTTTTAAAAAAATTTGCAATAGTTTCGTATGAAGATGTATGATCTTTTGAATACTTTCTATCTCTTAAAAAGGGTACTTTTGCTCCAATTTTTTTTGAATATTTTAATATTTTTGGATCGTCTGTTGTTACATAAGTATCAGATATGTATTTCGAATTTAGTGAAGACTTAATAGTGTAATAAATCATTGGTAAGCCTAAAATTTTTTTCATATTTTTATTCTTTAATCTTTTTGAATTTTTTCTTGCAGTTATAATTGAGACAATAGATATTTTTCTATTAATCATCTAAGCCACTTTTAAAAACTGTTTTTCTTAGTTGCCAGTTACCGTTTGAATCTTTTCCCCATAAATGAGGCGATCTAAAAGTATCTACTATGTTGTGAAACTCATCTTCGGTTATAGATATATATTCTAAAAACTCTTTGAAATATTTTCTTGGAAACTCGGTATCATATAACTTGACTAAGTTGGCACCTTCATCCCTATCAATTTTGCCATTTCTTATTTCTTGAGCGGCATCATAACTTGCTCTTCCTAAACCAAACTTAATTAAAGTTGTATAATAATGGAACATATCTATCTTATCGTCGATGCTGCTGTACCTGCCATAAGTTCCCTCCGTTCTGTCTGGGTTTGGTTTAAAGCCAGTATTTTCCGATGCATAATAATAAACCTCTTGAGGGTCCCATTTTTCATAATAACCCAGATAATAAACTTTAATTTCATTTTTTTTAGTAAAATTATGATCCAGTGGAACATAAGGTTTAAAATCTTCTAATGTAAAATCTGTTTCTTTTAAAATATTTCCAATTTTTTGTCCTCCAATATATAACTCTTTGACATTATCAGGCGTAGTGAAGAATTTTTCATCCATCACATCTTTATTATTATCTGAAATTTTATTTCCATATTCAGCCTGGTTTTCACCATAAAAAACAATTGGTATATTAAATTTTTTAGCAATTAGTGGTCCTATTATTCTTTGACCTATAATAAATGGCTGAAAAGGATGCAATAAATTTACAAAGGCATTTTTAGTTAGATATCTATGAAGTTTTCCATTTGGAGTAAAAAGGATGTTGTCGAAACCTCCGATATGTATCCAACTTTCGAAATTTTTCCAACCAATATCTGTATATAAATGAGGAGCCCATGTAACGGTCAATGGGTTTAATCCATATTTATATTTTAATACATGGGCTGCGAAAGCGCTGTCCTTGCCACCACTCCCTGGTACAACACAATCATATTGCAAAGGATCAGTTTTATTTTTTTTTATTTCATTGCATAATTTTTTTAATAGATTTTCCCTATGTTTCCAATCAATCTCCTTTTTTTTTGAATGATATTCACATGCAGAACAAATGTTTTGAGAATTAAAACTTATTACTTCTTTCTTCTCATCAATTTTATGTTTAAATTCTATCGTTGAGCTGGGTCTTTGATTTGAAATTACGCAAGATTGACAAAATATAACTTCGTCAGGTAATCCATAAAAGGCTTCATATTGATTTTTGAGTTTTTTATTCATTAATATATTTTATTTTTATCTAATCCTGCTTTTTTATAAATAATTTTTTCAAATATTCAGGTTAAGACATTTTCTTTCAAATTTCACAAAATTCTTTTAATAAATTTAAACCTACTGGACCACTTTTTTCAGGATGAAACTGAAAACCATATATATTCTCATGATTTACAATTGCAGGTATTTCAATACCCTCATAATCAATAACGAACTTAATAAGATTTTTATTTTTTGGTCTTACTACATAACTATGAACAAAATAAAACTTCTCCTTATTTGAACTTTCAAATGGATTATTATTTTTCTTTTTTAACTCTCTCCAACCAATATTAGGAATTTTGCAGGTGCTGTTTTTATTTAATATTTCCACAGAACCTTCCATCAAATCAAGGCCTTTTGTAAATTCAATCTCTTCACCTGCAGAAAATAGAATTTGCATGCCAAGACAAATTCCCAAAATTTTAAAATTTTTTTTTGAGACAACTCTTATTTGATTTATCAAGGAATTTTCCTCTAGAATTTTCATAGCTGAAGGAAATGCACCAACACCAGGGATAATTAAGCCATTAAAATTGTTATCATTATAATCAATATTTTTTTTTATTTTGTTATTTATGCCCAAGTAATTTAGAGAATTTTGTAAACTTCTAATATTACCTATTCCATAATCTAAAATTTGAATATATTTATCTGACATATTTTAAATTTAAAATTTTCAGTTTTTCTTTTAATTTTTGAATAGTAAATATTTGGTAATGTAAAGCGGTACTTAAACATATTCCGCTAGGATTAAATTCTTTAGCCAAATTTAAAACGTCTTCTATTTTACCTGCGCCACCAGAAATAATAACTGGTCTTTTTGCAATTTTCATTACTGATTGAGTAAGATCTAAATCAAATCCTTGTTTTGTGCCATCATTATCAATAGAGTTAATTAAAAGTTCGCCACAACCTAAATCTTCCGTTTCCAATATCCAATCTGAGATTTTCTTTTTAGAGTTTTCTCTACCTGAGTTGTAATAACAATAGTAATCTCCATCAATTTTTTTTGCCTCAATTGATATAACAATACATTGAGATCCAAAGATTTCAGAGAATTTTTTAATTAGTTTTGGATTTTTTAAAATTGATGAATTAAAAAAAACTTTATCTGCACCAGAATTTAAAGCTTTATGAATTCCATCAACATCTCTTAAACCGCCACCTAAAGTCATAGGGACAAATATTTTTGTACTAAATTTTTTTATAAAATCATATAAATGATTTCTCTGATATAGACTTGCTACTACATCTGAAAAAATAATTTCATCAATGCCCTCATCATAATATTTTTTTGAAATTATTTCTGGGTCACCAACTTTTCTTATACCTTCAAAATTTATACCTTTAACAACATAATTATTTTTTATTTCAATTTTAGAAATAATTCTCATTTTTTTAAATTAAATATCAACAAAATATTTTTGTTTTTTTGTATTATAAAATTTTTTAGTCAAGATGATTTGAATAAATCGTTTAGCAGATTTTCCATCTCCAAACTCCTGACTTTTTTTAAACTTTTTATCAGTTGAAAAGAAATAATTCAGCTTTTTAAGAATTTCTTTTTCTTTAAAATCCATATTAATTATGGATTTTTGATTTGAACGTTTATATTGCCTAGAGCCAAGATTAATTGTGGGTATACCATAAAATGGAGCTTCTCTTACAGCTGCGCTTGAATTACCTATGATTACTTTTGAATTTTTTAATAAAGTAAGAAAATACTCAAAGCGCATTGACGGAAGTATTTTAAAACTTTTGCTATTAAAGTATTTTTTTAAATTATTTAAAATAATTTCAGCTCCTGTATCATTATTAGGATATATAACAACATATTCTTTATTAGATTGTTTAACAGCCTTACATAAAACCTTTATTTGATAATTTAACTTTTTTATCTCTGTGGTGACAGGATGAAATATAATTAAACCATAAGTTTTAAAATTAATACCGTATCTTTTTTTAACCTTTTCTATTTTTGGCAAGGTCTCAGAATTCATAATATCTAAATCAGGAGAACCAATTTGATAAATATGATTTTTATTTTCACCCATTTGTATTAATCTTTTTTTTGCTTGCACATTAGAAACAAAGTGTAAGTGCGATAATTTAGATATTGAGTGTCTTAACATTTCGTCAACTGTGCCTGAAACTTCTCCACCCTCAACATGTGCTAATAAAATATTGTTTAATGTGCAAACTATCGCGCACCCTAATGGTTCTACTCTATCTCCATGAACAACTACAAGATCTGGCTTCTCTGTTTCTACAAATTTACTAAAGCCTTTAATAGTTTTGGACAATATAATATCCATTGAGTCATTTAAATTTTGATTTTTAAACAAGTGATATTTATAAAATTTATCTTTTATTATTTCTTCATACGTATTTCCATATTTTTTAAGATTATGCATTCCAGTTATAAAAATCTTGTACTCTAAATTTGAGTTTTTTTTTACAGCTGATATTAAGCTTTTAAGTTTTCCATAATCTGCTCTAGTTCCAGACAAAAAAACTATTTTTTTTTTATTTGATGTGATTTTTTTCAATGAATACACCTTTTTTTATATCTTTGGTGGCAACTTTACCTAATAAATTTTCATATTTTTCAGCAAGAAAATCTCCACTACCTGGTCGTTTAACCCATATATTATTTTTTGATAATTTTTGGCCTTTCAATATTTTTTTAATGCTAACAACAGATGCATAAGCAAATTTTGCAGTGACAAGTTCTTCCTTATAAATTTTTTTTTCTTTATTTTTCTTATTAATTTGCATGACTTTTAAAAATTCCATAAAACTTTTTAAGTCATTATAATCTATAGAACAAATAATATCTGGTCCTTTTCTATTATAGCTATCTGTGAAATGTTTTTCTATAATTGATACTCCATAGAAAAGTGAAGTATAGATTGAAGCAGTGCCAGCTGTATGATCTGAATATCCAACCTCAATATTTTTAAAATTTTTTTTATAAATATTTAATGCAGATAAATTTACTTTATCTATCGGTGTTGGATAAATACTAGTACATTGTAATAAGGCTAATGGTATTTTATGTTTCCTTATAATCGACACAGATTTTTTAATATTTTTCAAATTATTCATACCTGTACTTAAAATAATAGGCTTTTTAAATTTGCAGATATATTTGATTAAAGGATAATTATTACACTCTCCCGATCCAATTTTAAAAGCATGAACTCCAATTTTATTTAAATAATCTGCGGCCTCTCTAGAAAATGGAGTACTCAAATATATTAAGCCTTTTTTTTCGGCATATTTTTTCAGTTTATTCTCAAAAGAGAAGGGTAAAGATTTATTTTTTATAATTTCGTATATAGACTTATTTGAATTGCCAGGAATAGTTTTTTTTGCTTCTTCTATCATTTCATAATTAACATCGTGGGCTTGATGTTTAACGCACTCTACTCCCGCCTTTTTTGCTAAATCAATTAATTTTTTAGCATTTTTAAATGATCCATTATGATTAATACCTATTTCACAAATAAATAAAGGATTTTTTGGATTTATAATTCTATTTTTAATTTTAAACATTTTTATTAGGTTATTTTACAATCGTAAATTTTTTTTTTATATTTTAAACTCAAATTATCACATAAAGATTTTATCACAGGTTGGTGTAACTCCAAACAATCTATTAGTTTTATCAATCCAGGTGATTTATTTGATAATATTTTTTTTACAAATATCTTAGTTAAATCGCTCACTTTTGGTATTGTAATTTTTTTTTTTACAACTCTATTTTTAAATATTATTTTCATTGAACTTTTTAATTCATTAATCTGATAACTTTTTTTATAGTAGTCTATATTAATATTATAATCAGTTTCTCCTTTTCTAGAGATTAATATAAGAGAGCTTCCTTTTTCAAAATTTATATTTAATTTACCAAAATATTCACAAAACCCTGTTCTTTTTGATTTAGCAATACCTTCAATGTCAATTTTGACATTCTTTATTTTTCGACTGTCAATTAAGTAGGCAGCAAGATCAAGAAAATGAATAAAATTACAAAAAAGGCCCCAATTCTTACCAGTAACTGCAATTTTTTTTAGTTTATATTTCTTTGAAGTAGATTTTATATTTTTACTTACAGGAAAGACTCTATTTAAGCAATTTACCCAACAATTAATTTTTCTTGTATTAATTATATTCAAATATTTATTGTATTCGTTTAAATTTGAATAAACTACTTTTTCCAAAATAATATTTTTTGAAACATTTTTTTTTACAAGATTATCAAATATTTTAAGTCTTATTTTAGAGTTAGTTGCGATGATTACTAAATCAAATTTTTTATTAAATACTCTACTAATAGTATTATAAAAAATATAGTGATTATTTTTTTTAATTTCGTTTGTTAAATATAGTTTTTTTATTTTTTGTATTTTAGGGTCAATTAGCGTAATTTCTATTTTTTTTAAAGCATTAACAGATTGGAAGTGCCTATAGCCAATATTGCCAACACCAACAATTAAAATTTTTTTTTTCAAAATTAATCTGATATGATTTTTTTTATTTTATTCTCTATTTCTTTAGCATTCGGTGGCAAATTATCTGTCCGTTTTGAAAATCCTGCTGATTTATCTTTTAAACCCATTGTGTGAACTTTTTTTCCTGTATCCAAGTTTATTTTATTACCTAATGAATTCGCAATTCCATCTACGTAATCATCATCTAAAAGTATACAGCCATGTTTGGTATTTTTGATAGCATTTATTTCTTTTTTATTTAGTTTAAATGGTTTTATCCAGACAACATGGATTATTCCAATTTTATATCCTTGTTTTTCTAAATTTTTTTTTGCTTTCTCTGCTTCAAATCGAGTTATAGATATAGCAATTATTATTAACTGTTTTTTTTCCTTTATATCATTTTTAAACTCAGAACTATTATTATATGAGCCTCTATGTTCTGATACATAATAAACATCTTTATCAGATAAAAATTTTTGATAGATTTTTATATACTCTTTAGGTGACATTGGACTTACAATTTTAATACCTGGCATTCTAAAATATAAGGAGTGGTGAGAAGATCCAGCAACTGGTCCAATTCCTCCCTCCATTGCTATACTTCTAACAAATATTGGACATGGTTGTTTCCAGATTTCCATAGACTTACAAGCATAATTTAATATCATAGGGGCATTGTACCAATTGAAGCCTTGGTATCTAATCACATATATAGGCCTTGTATTCATTAATGCAGCTCCAACTGCAAAACCACCGCCAGCTACATCTGCCATTGATAACTCAACCATTCCATCTTTTTCGTATAATTCAGGCAATGTTCCCCCCACCCAGCCTACAGCTGTCAAACATTGTCCAAAAACTTTTCCAATTTTTTTTTTTAAATGTGATCTAACAATTTCTTTTATTGTTACTCTGAGTGTTTTTTCCATAATTTATTTATCCTAATAAAATTTTCTTGATCTATTTTATTACCTAAAATTCCTAGTTTTTTTTTTATTATTTTATATCTATCAAAAGTTTTATAAGAATCTTGTCCAGCACCTGCATGCCAAAATAGTCTATGAGTATCTATATTTAGAAGCATAGGTTTTTTAAATATTTTTTCTTTAAATTTATATATATTTTTTGGATTATCATCTAATTGATATCCTCCCATTTTAAAAGATTTTGCAACATCACTCATTTCCCAATTTCGTCTCACTTTTTTTTTTGTCAAAATTGATAGGTTATTATCTTCAACAACAAATAAAATGGGTAATTTTTTTGTTGATGCCCATCCTAAGGCTGCCAAAACATAATCTTCTTCAGCTGAAGCATCTCCCAAAAATACAATAGTAGGTTTTCTAGAAACAAAACAAGCTCCTACCCCTATAGGTCCTTGTGTACCCATGTGACCATCATGACCATACATATTTATTTCTTTACTATGCAATGAAGCAGAGCCTCCAATTCCAAAAGTAGCTCCACTTATATTTCCCTGTAATTCATTTATTAATTTAGTCATGTTTCCACCAAAAGCTAAATATGTCGAGTGACATCTATGTTGTGCAAATATCATTGGCTTAATTTTTAATTCCGAAGTCATTTGTGACAAGGATGAAGCAATAAATTCTTGTCCCGCTGAAAGATATACTGGAAACTTTATTATTTTTTCTTGAATTTTTTTAAAAGTAATTTTTTCAAAATTCCTACAGAGTGAGGCAGTTTTAAAAATTTTTATCAATTTTTTTTTATTAAGCATTTAAGATTGTATAGATATAAAAGTTATAGTCTTTTTTATTTCAAAAACTTCGCAAAGTTTTTTTATAGTATCATATCTTACTATATCTCCAGGAGACAAAACAAATTGGTTATTTTCTGATACCAATCCTCCATCAAGAACTGCAAAAATTGTATTTTGGTTTTTCTCTAATAAAAGTTTTTTTTGCTCGTACTTCTCTAAACAAACATCAATATTATTAATTTTATATTTGTTTAAAGAATTTATTGATGGATCTTTAAATACAATGTCATTTTTATCCAAATCAGACATATGATCTTTGCCTTCATATGGCTTATTTTCTCTACCATACTCATCTTTAAATCTAACTAGATCGTCTTTATCAACTGGTGACTCTATCTCTAAAATTCTTGCACCATTTTTTGACACAGCTTTTGTGGCATGAAATAAACCTGGTCTTATCATTATCTTGTCAGGAGATTTCAATATAGTTTTTTGATAAAAACCCAATTCAATTTCTACCTCACCATCTAATAATAAAAATCCAGTTTTCTTATTTGGATGACAGTGTAAAGATGTTTTTTGATCATGGTCAAGTTGAAGACACCAAGTTGCAGAGGATTTACAGTTATATATTAAGTACTCATTTCCCCAAGGTTTATTTACCTTTTTATCTTTGTAATCCATTTATAACTATTTTTGACTATAAAAAACTTCTAAAATTTTTTTCATCCATGGACCCATATCTTTATAATGAGCAGTAGTAATTATTTTATCATCAACCACTGCTGGCTCATCAACATAATTAGCTCCAGCATTCACTATATCATCGATCATACTATAGTAGCCCGATATTTTCTTTCCATTGACAATTTTTGCTGAAATTAAAAGTTGAGTGCCACTACATATACAACCAATTACTTTCCCTGATTTATGAAAGTCCTCAATAAACTTTATTATAAGTTTATTTTGTCTGACTTTTTCCATTGCCTTTACTCCACCAGGAATTATTAATAAATCATAGTCTTCAATTTTTACATCTTCAATTTTTTTTACAGGATGATTTTTGTTTGGTGGCAAATCTGTTCCCAAAATACCTTTGGCCGGTTTACCCTCATTCATACAAATATCAATTTCAAAATTTTCTTCTAGAAGTCTATAATAAGGATAAATAAACTCATGATCTTGAGCTAAATTTCCAGAAATAATAATGGATTTTTTATTCATTTTATGTTTGATACAGCTTTTTATATTATGATCAAGTTTTAATTAAATTCTCAAAGTTCATTTATAGTAGATAGTAATGATAATTTGTAAAATACCTTTAAGAATTTCATATTTTGGCGGAGGTACAGATTTTCCAGAATGGTTCTTGAATAATAAAGGAATGGTGATTTCAACTACCATTAATAAGTATTGTTATATGACTATGCGTTATTTACCTCCTTTTTTTAATTTTAAATACAGAATAAGGTATTTTAGGACAGAATTTACAAAGAATATAGATCAAATCAAACATCCAAGCATAAGAGAGGTTTTAAAAAAATATCACAAAAATATTAATGGATTAGAGATAATTCATTCTTCAGACTTACCATCAAGATCAGGGTTGGGATCAAGCTCAGCATTTTCTGTAGCATTGATTAAAGGAATTGAAATAATGAATAATAGAAAAAGTTCCAATATTTCAATCGCAAAAAAAGCTATAAAACTTGAACAAGAGATTCTAAACGAAAAGGTTGGGTCTCAGGATCAAATA
>MDTD01155887.1_pt1 | contig 10047 bp, 6 predicted proteins | sample 811221 | NCBI WGS metagenome assembly MDTD01 (sample SAMN05326646, study PRJNA326480) | marine metagenome | isolation source: seawater | place: Pacific Ocean: South West | collected 2011
CCAAACAGCGCGACCACCGGCAGCAGCTGACCCATGTTGCTGACCGAGCAGAGACTGAACAGCAGCATGACCGCGACGGTGATCGTCAGAGCAACCCGCGCCTTGCCGCGCAGGTACACCCATTCGTGGGCGCCGGTCAGCAGGAAGAAGTCGTTCTTTGCCCGCACACGGGTCTGCGAGTCTTCGTCGCCGCAGACCAGCAGCAGGTCGCCCGCGTGCAGCACCTGGTTGGAGGCCCGCTCGCGGATGTGCCGGCCGTCACGCAGCACCGCCACCAGAATCGCGCCGTAGTCGCGCCACAGGTGCAGGTCGCCCACGGTGCGCCCCACCACCGAAGAGTGCGGCGCGATCGCCAGCTCGTAGAACTGCATCGACTTGGGGTCGAAGCGCGACTCCTGGAACAGCCGCAGGCCAAACTCGTCCTGCAGACCAGCCAGCGTGTCGACGTTGCCACGCAGCATGATCACGTCGCCATGCTGAATGGTGTGCCCCGCGTACGGCGGCATGACCATGGCGTCTTCGCGGGCGTAGAACAGCAGCTCGGCGCGCGAACTGCCGAAGACCTCGGCGTAGTCCCGGCTGAGCAGCGGCGATTCCGGGCTGATCGACAGCTCGGTGACGTACTCGCGGGCGCCCGGGCCGGCCATCATGGTCGACAGCGACTGCCGCACCGGGATGAGCTGGCGCACGAAGACGCTGACGAAGGCCACTCCGACGAGCAGGATGACGATGCCGACCGGCGTCATCTCGAACATGCCCAGCGGCTCGATGCCCTCGGCCTGCAGCACACCGGAAACCAGCAGGTTGGTCGAGGTGCCTACCAGCGTGACCATGCCGCCCAGGATCGAGGCGAAGGCCAGCGGAATCAGCAGCCGCGAGACCGGCACCCCCGTCTCTTTGGACATGCCGATCAGAATCGGGATGAACACCACCACGACGCCGGTGTTGTTCAGGAAGGCCGACAGGATGCCGCCGATCAGCGAGACGAGCAGCACCATGCGCCGCTCCTTGCCCTTGCTGAGCTTCATCACCGCGCGCGCGATGAACTCGACCGCGCCGGTGCGGGTGAGCCCCTCGCCCATCACGTAAAGCGCGGCGATCGTGAGGACCGCGCCGTTGCCGAAGCCGGACAGCGCGCCCGCGGCATCGATGAGCTGCAGCGCCGGGTCGAAGCTGGGATCGCTGAGTCGCAGCAGCTCGCCGATCGCGACGAGCGCCACCAGCACGCCCACTCCAAGTGCGTCCAGCGACGCCTTCTCCTTGACCAGCAGGATCAGGAGCAGGGCCGTGACGATCAGGACCAGGACGCCTTCGATGGCGAGCACGCCTTCATGGTAGCCGCGGCGTGGGGGCCTTGCCCGGGCTCCGGGGAATCGCGCGGCCTAGTTCACCCCGACCACGGTGTAGCGGGTCGTGGTCGCCGGGACGACGAGGTAGATGTCGTCATGATTGAGGCGATCCGCGACCTGGGGCGGCGTCTTGCGATCCAGCGAGCGCACCAGCAGGACCGCCTCGCCGGGCGGGAGCGGCCCCAGGCGCACCGGCCAGTCCCGGCGATGAAAACGTCGCAGCTCCTGGCCTTGCACGTGCATGAACACGAGCCGTCCCTCCGACCACTCGCCGGCGCTCGCTTCGTCCCGCAGCAGCTCGAGCACCCCCAGCTCGCCGCCGTCGATGCGCAGCTCGCTGCGCTCCTCGGCGCGGATCAGCAGGCTGGTCGGGCTCGTCGGCAAGGTGATCCCGGAAGCAGGGGCGCGCACGCTGACTTCATAGCCGCCGGCAGGCAGCCCCGACAGCACGAGCTCGCCACTCGCGAGCGGCTGATCGAGCTCGATCTTCCAGGTGTTGGCGCCGCTCTTGCTCTCGGTGTGATCCTCCAGCCACTTCAGCTCGATCTGCACGGCGGCGAGGTCATGAGGGGCCAGCTCCTCGGCCCACCACGCGCAGCGATCGAAGCGCAGCGCCACTTCCCCGAGCGCCGACTCGGGCTTCAGCGTGAAGCCCTGGTGCGGGATCTCGCCCCGCGCGATCGGCAGCAGCACGACCTTGGCCTCGACCGTTTCGTATCCGGGAGGGTTCAGGTGGTACTGCAAGTCGAGCCGTCCGCGCTCCCAGTCTTCCCAGACGCCCTGCCGCACCGCCAGCTCCTTGCCGCCGAAGCCGATCGAAGGATCGAGGCCCCCCACCACCGGCGGCAGGCCCTGCGGCACTCCCATGCGCACCGTGGTCGAATCCGCCATTGCCGGTCCGACCATGCCCCAGCCGCGGTACATGTGCAGGCCGGAGCCTCCCGCGCGACGCGCGAGCGAGCGGCTGAGTCGCGGCGCGCTGCCATCCGGCATGGTGACCTCGACCGTCACCGCGAAGACCGGCTGCATGTCGATCTCGACCTCGGCGGTCGGGGGCGGCGCCTTCGGACGCGGATCCGGGAACCAGATCGTGCGCACCCAGCCCGTACCGCCGGCGACCAGGCCCCACTTCTCTTCCAGCGGCGCGGGCCCCGGCAGGAGGATGGAGAAGCGGCCGTCCGCGTCGATCACGTCGGCGCGCGGCGCGTCGGCCTCCAGCGTGCGCCTTACGTCTTCGGGGTCGATGCGACTGCCCCCGCCGACTTCGCTGCGCACGGCGTAGACCCGGATATCGTCCGGCATGCTGGCGCCCGGCGGGAACAGCAGCCGCCCGCGCACCACGAAACCATCGCCGGCTTCGACCTGGGTGCGCTCCGGCGCGGCGCCCGATGCCGTCTGCGCCGGATCAGGCCCCGCGGCCTGATCGAGAGCGGAAGCCCCGCGCGCGGATCCGTCCAGGTCGGCGGCAGCAGGGCCACTTTCGTCGCCGCCGGGCCCCGAAAGCGGAGCATCCAGGCGCGTCTGCGGGCCCATCCCCCAGACTGCGACGAGCACGCAGGCAAGCAGAGCCACAGCTCCGATCCACCAGACGGAGCGCTGTTGCATCGAGCCCGATTCTATTCGCGCGAGCCGCGCGTGCCGGTCGTCTCGCCGGCAGGCGGGTGCGGGCTCGGAGTGGGCACCTGCCGCTGACCGAAGCTGAACGACGAGCCGCTGCGCTCGAGCACATCGTTGACTTCGGCGGGAGCCGCGTAGCCTTCGACCAGCTCTTCGAGCAGGCGGTAGACCGTGGGTAGATCGTTGCGATCCAGGGCCTTACGCAAGCGCACCAGGGCCGCCGAGACCACCACGGTGGGCGGACCGGATTCGATCGCCTTGAAGATCTTCGGGTGCGCGGTGGGCTGACTGTTCGCCGATTCGACGAGCAGCTCCTCGACCAGCTTCTCGCCGGGGCGCAGGCCGGTGTACTCGATCTCGATCTTGCGCTCGGTGCCGGCGGTCGCCAGCTCGATCATGCGCTCGGCCAGATCGCGGATCTTGACCGGCTCGCCCATGTCGAGCAGGAAGACCTCGCCGCCCGAACCCAGCGCGCTGGCCTGAACGACGAGCTGCGCGGCCTCGGGGATGGTCATGAAGTAGCGCGTGACCGCCGGGTCGGTGACCGTCACCGGCCCGCCCATCGCGATCTGCTTGCGGAACAGCGGCACGACCGAGCCGGCGCTGTCGAGCACGTTGCCAAAGCGCACCATCGCAAAGCGGGTCGCGCCTTGACTCTGATCGGACAGAGCGAGGCAGGCGAGCTCCGCCACGCGCTTGCTCGCGCCCATCACATTGCTGGGGCGCACCGCCTTGTCGGTCGAGACCAGGATGAACGTCTGGACCCCGGTATCGCGTGCACATTCCGCTGCGGTGAGCGTGCCGAACACGTTATTGGTGATGCCCTCAACCGGGTTCTGTTCGACCAGCGGCACGTGCTTGTAGGCAGCCGCGTGATACACCGAGTCGACTTCAAAGCGCTGGTAAGTCGCGGTGACCCGATCGCGGTCAAGCACCGAGCCCAGCACGGCGGCCACTTCGAGATCGGGATACTGCTCGCCGAGCTCCATCTCGATCTGATAGAGCGCGTATTCACTGCGCTCGAAGAGCACCAGTCGCTTCGGGCCCAGCGCCGCGACCTGACGACAGATCTCGGCACCGATCGAGCCGCCCGCGCCGGTCACCAGCACCGATCGGCCCGGTACGACCTGACGGAACAGCTGGGAGTCTGGCGAAACGGTGCCGCGGCGGAGGAGGTCCTCGGAGTGCACATCGCGCAGCTCGGCCAAGCTGGTGTCGCCGCGCAGCAGATCGAGCATGCCCGGAACCTGCTGCACGCGCAGGCCGACTTCCTCGAGCCGGCGCACCATGGCCGCGCGTTGCGTGGCCGGCGAAGACGGCGCCGCCAGCAGAGCGCGACTGATGCCGCGGCGTTCGACGATCTCTTCGATGGCCGCCGGGGCGTGCACGGTGAGGCCGGAAACCCGCAGCCCCCACTTCGAGGGTTCGTCGTCGACGAAGGCGATCGGGCGGAGCTTGCTGCCGAGGCGAAGCGCCTGCGCGAGCTGCGAACCCGCCACGCCAGCGCCGTAGATCAGCACCGGCTCGCTCGCCGCGTCCTTCTGGGTGCGTCGCTGCAGCCAGTGCGACACCGACTCGCGAATCGCAATCGTGAGGACCGCGGAGATCGCAGCCTCGATGAGGATCACCGAGCGCGGAAGCCCCGGAGGCGCCACGAAATACAGAATCGGCGCCAGCACCAGCAGCGAGGCCATCGTGCCGCGCAGGCAGATGCGCGTCAGATCCGGTCCGGCCTGCCGAAGGACGGCCCGATAGAGCCCCATCCGAACGAAGATCGGAATGCGGATCGCGAGAATCGCGGCCGCCAGCCAGGCGAAATGTCCCCCGGTATCCGGCGTTAGGTCGCTGCGGCGCAGCGCGAAGGCGACCCAGAGCGCAAAGGTGAACAGCCCCAGATCGACAGCGAGCAAGAGTCCCTGCTTTTGACGGCGGGAAAGTCGATCGATGAGGGACTTCATCTGGCGTACATCCAGAACGGGCGCGTCAGAGACGCTCTACCCCGGATTGTACGAGCCCCTCGCCCGTCTGACCACGCTGCTCAGCAACTTTGACTCAGTTTGAGACGAGCAAAGTCGGACATCGTCAGGATCCTGGTCCGGCCGGCATCGCGCAGTCGGACCGCCTGATCCAGGAAACTCAGGAAGCGTTCGCAGAGCGCCGGCGACTCGGCCAGATTGAAGGGGTGAAGCCAGAGGTGATAGGCCTCATCGCCCCGCGCCAGGCCGCGCAGCACCCGCTTGGCCTGCAGGCCGACCTGAACTCGCTTGGCCAAGGCAAAGTCGCCGCCGACCCAGTTGAAGTACATCGAACCGGACTGGCTGCTCGCGCCTTGGGCCTGCGCTTCGACCCGGCTTGCCGGGACCGATTCGACGTACCGGCGCAGGCCGCGGAGCACCCGATGCGCTCGCCCCGGGCGAGCGGTCCGATAAGTGCTCGGCCCCAGCCGAACGTGGAGGGGTCGCAGGGTGAGCACCTCGTTGAGATAGTCGGCCTGGTCGCGCGTGAAGACCAGGCTCCGCACCGGCTCATCGAAGTGGCGTTCCAGCTGAGTCAGCGACTGCGCGACGTCGGCCTGGTACTGCGCTCCGGTGACTCCCGGGAATCCGGCGTAGAGGTGCGTCGAAGTGTGGGATGCCACTTCCGTGAATGCGCGAAGCCGATCCCAGCGTTCCATCAGATCGCGCGCGTCTCGCGTGGCCGGCTCGGCTTCCTTAAGAAACGTCCGCACCGAGCTGGCATAGGACGCAGGCAGATGATCGAGCTCGATCTGCTGCGGATCTTCCACAAACATCGACCCGACAGCCGCCCAGGTGGTCGCGCATTCGCGTTCGATCAGGAAGTCATGGACGCGCGCCAGCACCGCGCGCATGCGCCGGTACAGACCTTCCTTCTCGCGCTGCTTCCACAGCGGAGAATCCAGGACACCCCACCCGAGCTCGAAGTCGAGGCTGACGATCAGCGCGGAGCGATCGCTCATGGAGCCTCCTCACCCGGCTGGTCCTCGGAGAGGAAGTGCTCGATCTGCGCGCGCGCCGATGGAAACAGCGGCCGCGCGACCGGGAGCGGGCGGATGTTCAGGCTGCGCGCGCCGACCTGCAGCCGCTCACCATCCCACGCGAGGGCCGGAACGGGAAGTTCCAGTGCGGCGAACACCTCGGCCAGCTGCGCCGCGGGCGACTCAATGAAAGCCTCATAGCTGACCAGCACCGTGTCTTCACCGGCGTCGCGGAGCAGGGTGCGATAGAAGTAGCGCCATTGGTCGTGCAGAAAGGAGAGCTCGTACTCACCCCCCGACGCCGGCCGACTGCGCTTGCGGATCCCCGCGGCGACGTCCTCCGGATGACGCACCACGCCGACGAAGCGTGCGCCCGGAAAGGCAGCACGCAGCTGCGGGATGCGCACCGTGTGCGCGATCGCCTTGTCGAGGAAGTACTTCTCCTTTACCACCCAGGGCGCCCAGTCGGATCGAATGGCCTCGGAATCCAGCCTGCCCTGTGCTCGCTCGGCCTCGATCAGCTCGCGGTTCGCGTACATCCCGCGTGGGAAGCCCCCTCGCTCGAGGTCCGGGAACGCGCCGCTCAGAATGTCGCCTTCGACGGGCATCCCGGCCAGCTGGGGGTGCGCGAGGATCGCATTCTTGACGATGGTCGTCCCCGCGTTGTAACTGCCACCCATGAAGATCCAGCCCCGCGGCTCTTGAGCGCGGTACGGCGCGCGCAGAAGCCGTCGCAGCCAAGCGCGCTGATACGCGCGCACAAACGCCTCCGACGCCAGGGCGCGCCAGCGTCCCGTGCCGTGGCGACGCGCGAGACGATCAAGCTTCGACACGGGAAGCTCCTGGGTAGCTCACTGCGACGGCAGCATTCTTGCGCCGGAGCACCGAGACATCATGCAGAGCCAGCGCGACCCAGCTCGTCATGGTGAAGATGCCCTCGACGGTGCTTCCGACCATCATGCCGAGGATGGGAATGATGAGAAACAGCGGCGTCTGAAAGCCTGTGGTCGCGCGCATCCCGAGCACCAGCTCCTTCACGACGTGCAGGAAGATCCAAAGGGTCACGATCAGGCCCAGGGTCCCCATCATCATGGCGCCCGCGAGCACGAAGTTGTGGACGTAGTTCCCCGTGCTGAGCTTCGCCCCGTAGCCGTGGCCAAAGTAGGGCGATTCGCCGAACAGCTGGACGGCTTCCTGATACTGCTCTGCGCGGGCGTGGTCGCTGAAGTCAGTCAGTCGGCTGCTTGCCTCGCTCGTCACCATGTAACCCAGCACACCTGCCGCCATCGCAGCGATTGCCAGCGCCCGCTTGACGCCACGCACCTCGGTGGCGAGCGCGCCGAACACGCCGAAGCAGACGGCAAGCAGCGCACGGCGCGAGAACATGCTCAGCGCGAAGATCACGTTGACCCCGGCCACGCCCAGCCGCATCAACTTGGAGCGGAAGCCGTAAACCAGCGCGGCGATCACGTAGAAAGCAAAGGCCTCGCCGACGGAGTTCCGCATGACGTGGACCGAGGCGAACTCGTCGCGGCTCTGCCCGAACACGGAGTCGATCGAGTTGAAGACCTGGACCGTGACTGTCCAGTAGCTGAAGCTCCCAAACAACACCCCGAGCGACCCGGTCGAATAGAGCGAATACAGCATGACCAGCCCGAAGCTGATCGTCCCCAGGATGAGACCGATCCCGGTCAGTTGCTCAAGGCGGCGCTCAGGAATCTCAATCAGCACCATCTTGAAAGCCAAGTAAGCCATCAGATAGATGAAGGACTTGGCGATCGCGAACAGCACTTCGGGCGTGGCTGCATCGATCAGCCCCACCAGCGCCACCAGGAGGTAGCCGCAAAGAGCCGCATCCAAGCGTGAGAAAACCGCCGGCACTTGGGAGGTCAGAACCGCACGCAGACCAATGGCGACCACCATCAGCAGCATGAATGCGAGCGGCAGTGAAATTCCGCCGGGGATACCGCGCACCGCAAACAGGGGCAGGGTCGCGATGGTCCCGCAGTAGAGCGCCTCGTGCAGGCCGACACGCGGAATCTGAACCCTCATGCCTCCTCTCCCGATGGCTTCGCGAGACGCCGCAGGGCGCGACGGCGCTTCAGGTACTGCCGACCCCGCCGCACCGTGAGTCGGTGGGCCTGGTCGCGCCAGTGGCTGAGCCGCAGACTGAGAGCGCCGACCCGAGGAAGGCCGGCGCTGGGCTGATAGCCGAAGTCCTCCAGCCGCTCGCCCAGGCGGGACTCGAGAATTGCAAGCTGCTGCACGGGCAGCTCATCACGCCAGGCTTCGAGCCGATCCTGGAACAGCGGGCGCTGCGTCGCCGCGTGATGCGCCTGCTCCTGGGCGTAGCCCGCCTCGTCCCGCTGATGAAAAGCGAGCATGGCCGGGTCCCAGGCAATCTGAAGGTGCGCGCAGAGCCCGCGCAAGACCGCCTCGGGATCGGAAACGAGTTCCTCATAGTGCAGCAGGGTCGCGCGCGGATGTTCGCGCAGACGCTGATGCACTGCCGTGGCAGCAAGCCATTCCCGCGCAACTGCGACTGCTTCATTCGTTCCGACCTTGACCTTGCGATAGGAGCTCAGCACGGCACGCGGGTCGCGGACGACCTGGATGATCCGGCAGTCCGGGAAGACCTCGAGCAGCTCTTCGGCAACCAGAACGTGTGCCGGGGTCTTCTCGCCGATGGCCTGCCACGAGCCTTGCGGCGTCAGGCTGGAGAGCGTCGCGAGAAAGAGAGTGTGCCAGTCTGCTGCAGGCAGCTTCCCGGCCGCCAGCGTGAGCTGCTCTTCAAGCCTCGCGCGATTCAGCCCGGCGTCGCGCATCCACCAACGCGCACAGAGATAGTCGAGACGCTGGTCGGACGAGGCTTGCTCGCCGCCCGGAAAGCGCGGGCGAATGCTGGAATAGAAGAAGGTCTCCGGGGGCAGATACACCCCGGGGTGCGCCGCAAGCATCGACTTGAGCAGGGTCGTCCCCGAACGGCCACAGCCGACGATGAAGAACAGTCGAGAGGCCAGCTCTTGCGGGGTCATGCCTGACGGCGTGGAAGCAGGTTCAGAAGCGTCGGGTCGAGCTTGAGTTCGACCGCGACCACCACGGCGAGGGAAATGTTGAGGAAACCAAGAGCCCCTGCATTGGCCCAGGCTGCCCCCATCGCGCCGTGGCTGGGGATCAGAAAATAGCACAGAGCGGCCTCGATCGCGCAGGCGACGAGGACCAAACGACTCGCCGCGCGCTGGCGATGAGCCATCATGCAGATGAGATTGACCGGCCCGACGCAGACATTGATCATCTGGCCGATCAGCAGGATGTGCAGCACATCGGATGCCGAGCCATACTCCTCCCCGAACGAGGCCAGGATCCAGCCACCGAAAAAGAGCAGCGCCAGCGCAGGAAGCAGGCTGACCAGCGCAACCACGACGTTGTTGCGCCGTAGGAGCGCCTGCATTTCGGCGTGCTTTCCCTGCTGATACAGCACCGGCAGCTTCGGCGCGATCAGTAGGTTGACGGAAACCAGCCCGACGATTGCCAGATTGATCACGCGTGCGCACGCTGCGTAGCGGGCCACGTCCTGGTCCTCGCCCAGGTTGCCAAGCAGGACCACGTCGAGGTTGGACAGCAGCGGCAGCCCGACACCGATGAGCAGATACGGAGCGCAGTCCCGATAGAGCTTGCCCAGAGGAAGGCGGTCACGCGCTCCGGCCGGAGGAGGAAAGACCCGACGGTGCGCCCCGCGCAGCGCGAGGTCCACCACCAGGAACGACACGGCCATGCCCGCGACCAGCCATGGCGCCTCCAGCTTGCCGCGCCACGCCCACGCCGCGGCGATGCTGGCGATGAGGACCAGCGGCCGCACGAGATTGAGGGCCGCCTCCGCCGAAACCACCCGATGAAAGCCGCGCATGGTCGCCGCCGAGGAGCGCGCCAGCACGATGACGACCAGCGCCAGCGCCGCGACAAGCAGGAGCCCTCGGTCCATCTGCTCGGGCCGCGCCCACTCGAGGTAGAGCACCAGCGGGACCGTGCCGAGAATCGCATTCAGGGTGGCGACTCTGCCCGCGCGTCGGATCTCAGCCCAGGCCG
>MDTD01029095.1_pt1 | contig 10046 bp, 7 predicted proteins | sample 811221 | NCBI WGS metagenome assembly MDTD01 (sample SAMN05326646, study PRJNA326480) | marine metagenome | isolation source: seawater | place: Pacific Ocean: South West | collected 2011
ATTAAGTTAAGGGCAAGTGGCGGAATTGGTATACGCGCTGGTCTTAGAAACCAGTGCCGCAAGGCTTAAGAGTTCGAGTCTCTTCTTGCCCACCAAAAATATTATGAAAGTAGAAATAAAATCAAAAAAAGGACTTAGGACCATTTTATCTGTAATGGTTGATAAAAAAAATATACAAACAAAAATTGAGGAAAGATTAAAAGAGCTACAAAAAGAAGTGGCCTTAAAAGGTTTTAGACCAGGAAAAGTACCTCCTAAAGTAATTAAAAGTCAATTTGGGAAATCCATCTATGGAGAGGTAATCGATAAAATTTTAAGAGAAACAACAACAAAAGCAATCGATGAAAAAAAATTGAAAGTCGCTGGTCAACCAAAAATCGATCTAAAACAATTCGGTGAGGGAAAAGATTTAAATTTTGAACTTCAGATAGACTGTTTACCAAGTGTAAGTTTAAAAAATTTTGATAAATTTAAAGCTACAAGTTTTAAGGTAAAAATTGATGATAAAATTATTGAAGAAAAATTAAAAGAAATTGCTGACCAAAATAAACAATTTCAAGATAGAAATAATAACGAAAAAGCGATTAACGGGGATCAAGTAATTTTTGATTATTCAGCTAAAGTTGATGGTAAAAATTTTGATGGAAGTGAGGGAAAAGGCGTTCAGTTAGAGTTAGGTAAAGATCTTTTTTTAAAAGGTTTTGACGAACAATTAATTGGGGTCAAAAAGAATGATACAAAAATACTTGATGCCACGTTACCATCTAATCACCCAAAAAAAGAGCTTGCTAACAAAAAAACAAAATTTGAATGTAAAATTCTTAGTGTAAGAAAACCTAAAGCAAGCAGAATAGATGATAATTTTGCTAAAATAATGGGAGCGAAAGATGTAAAAGACTTAAGGTCTTTAATTGAAAAACAGATTTCTAGTCAATACTCTCAAGCATTAAATTCAATTACAAAAAAAGAAATTTTAGATCAAATCGAAAAAAATCATCAAATTGAATTACCTCAAAATCTAATTGATCAAGAAATATCATTAATGACACAAAATCTTAAACAAGAAGAGAAAGAAAAGCATAAATTAAATAATGAAAGATTAGCTAAATCAAGAATTAAACTTGGTTTACTACTTAACGAATTTGGGGAAAAAAATGGTTTAAAAGTTTCGGATGAAGAAGTTAGGAATGAAATACAAAAGCAAATAAAAGGGATGCCAGGTCAAGAAAAAATGGTTCTAGAGTATTACCAAAAAAACCCTAGCGCATCTCAAAGTTTAAAAGGTTCTTTATATGAGGAAAAAATTATAGAACTTATCAAATCAAAAGTTAATCTTACTTCAAAAGAGATAAATATAAGCGAAGCTGAAAAAATAATTTCTGACTTTAACAAACCTCATACAAATTATGGTAAATCTAAACCTACTTCCGCTACAAAAAATAAAACAGTATCAAAAAAAATTAGTAAAAAGTAACCAATAGTTGTATAAAACATAGATGAGTCGAAATTACGATGAACAAATGAATAGTTTAATACCAATGGTTGTTGAGCAAACAAGCAAAGGTGAAAGAGCATATGATATTTACTCTAGACTGCTTAAAGAGAGAATAGTTTTTTTGGTTGGCCCTGTTAATGATGCTGTCGCATCGCTAGTAACTGCTCAATTATTATTCTTAGAGTCAGAAAATCCAAATAAAGAGATTAATTTTTATATTAATAGTCCAGGCGGATTAGTAACTGCAGGATTGGGTATTTACGACACGATGCAATATATAAACTCTCCGGTATCTACATTATGTATCGGTCAAGCTTCCTCTATGGGATCATTTTTGTTGGCCGCAGGAGAAAAAGGAAAAAGATATTCTCTACCAAATTCTAGAATTATGGTGCATCAACCTTCAGCTGGGTTCCAAGGTCAAGCTACAGATATTCAAATTCATGCAAAAGAAATTTTATCTTTAAAAGAGAGATTAAATAGCATTTATTCAAAACACACAGGAAAAACTATAAAAGAAATCTCAGAGGCTCTAGAAAGGGATAATTTCATGACCGCTGAGGATGCAAAAAAATTCGGACTGATAGACTCTGTTGTGGAAAAAAGAAAATAAATCGCTATATATAGCTTCTTTTACAACTTCAGCTTGATAAGAACTGATTAGATTATTATATTAGCTTTATTGATTCGATATGTCAGAAAAAAATAATAAAAATATATTGTATTGCTCTTTCTGCGGTAAAAGCCAACATGAAGTAAGAAAACTTATTGCTGGTCCTACAGTTTTTATCTGTGATGAATGCGTAGAACTTTGTATGGACATTATTAAAGAGGAAAATAAAAGTTCGTTAGTAAAGCATCAAGATGGCGTGCCATCACCAAAAGAAATTTGTAATGTACTTGACGACTACGTAATCGGTCAAAAATTAGCTAAGGAAATTTTATCCGTTGCAGTTCATAATCACTATAAGAGATTAAACCATGAGACTAAAAGCAATAAAGATGTTGAGCTATCAAAATCTAATATATTACTAGTTGGACCCACTGGATGTGGTAAAACTTTACTTGCACAAACATTAGCAAGAATTTTAGATGTTCCATTTACAATGGCTGATGCTACTACTTTAACAGAGGCTGGGTATGTAGGGGAAGATGTTGAAAATATAATTCTAAAATTACTTCAATCAGCAGACTACAACGTAGAAAAAGCACAGAGAGGAATTGTGTATATTGACGAAGTAGATAAAATAAGCAGAAAATCGGAAAATCCCTCAATTACAAGAGATGTATCAGGCGAAGGGGTACAACAAGCGTTATTAAAAATTATGGAAGGAACAATAGCGAGTGTTCCTCCTCAAGGAGGAAGAAAACATCCTCAACAAGAATTTTTACAAGTAGACACTACTAATATTCTTTTTATTTGTGGAGGGGCTTTTGCTGGGCTTGATAAACTAATTGATAGCAGAGGCAAAGGAACTTCAATAGGTTTTGGTGCAAAAGTAAAAAAAATAAATGAGCAGCCACTATCAGAGACAATGAAAAAATTGGAACCAGAAGATTTGATTAAATACGGATTGATTCCAGAATTTATTGGAAGAATGCCAATAATAGCAACTTTAGATGATCTTGATGAAAAATCTCTAGTAAAAATTTTATTGGAGCCAAAAAATTCTTTAATAAAGCAGTATCAAAGGTTATTTGAATTTGAAAATGTAGAACTAGAGTTCCAAAAGGATGCTGTTAATGAGATAGCTAAAAAAGCTATTTCGAAAAAAACTGGCGCTAGAGGACTAAGATCAATTTTAGAAAATATCCTTTTAAAAACTATGTTTGAACTTCCTGATATGGAAAATGTGATAAAAGTTACGGTAGATGCCTCAACAGTAAAAGGCGCTTCCGAACCCATTGTCACATATGGTAAAAAAACATCAACATCTGTAGCATAAGCTTAAATTGTTCCTTGAAATTAGTGTGTGAATCGCCATATTAGTAATAGATGAAAACATCTTACCTCAAACCTATTTTGCCTCTAAGAGATATAGTAATTTTCCCTTCGATGGTCGTGCCTCTATTCGTAGGAAGAGAAAAATCAATAAAAGCTCTACAAGAGGTAATGAAGTCAGATAAATCGATAGTTTTAGTTACTCAAAAAAATTCTGAAGTAGATGATCCTAATAGTAAAGATCTGTATCAGTATGGTTGTTTAAGCAAAGTACTGCAACTTTTGAAACTTCCTGATGGAACAGTAAAGGTTTTAGTTGAAGGTGAAAAAAGAGTTAAGATTTCAAAATATAAAGATGAAGAGGGAAATTTTTTAACCTGTGAAGTTGAAATTGTCGATGATAAAAATGTTTCAAAAGATTTAGAGCAGCTAGCGAACGGTTTAGTTAAAAAATTCGAAAGATTACAAGTCTTAAGCAAAAAAGATTTTAATGATGGTTCAAATAATATTAAAAATTTAAAAGATCCCTCTCAAATTGCGAATAATATCTCGTCAAATCTAAACATCCAAATATTTGAAAAACAAGAATTATTAGAAATTGTCGATTTAAAAAAGAGATTAGAAAAAATTCATACTTTAATTGAAAAAGAAACGAGCGTTCTCTCCGTTGAGAAGAAAATTCGTGGAAGAGTTAAAAATCAAATGGAAAAAACTCAACGAGAGTATTATTTAAATGAACAGTTAAAAGCTATTCAAAAAGAACTTGGTGAAATTGACGAGGGTAAAGATGAACTATCATCTTTATCAAAGGCAATATCAGATGCAAAAATGCCAAAATTAGCAAAAGAAAAATGTTTATCAGAGCTTAAAAAATTAAAATCAATGAGCCCCATGTCTGCTGAAGCAACAGTTGTTAGAAATTATTTAGATTGGATGACGGAGTTACCTTGGTCAAATAAATCTAAAATTAATACAGATCTTTCTAATGCACAAAAAATTTTAGATGAAGATCACTACGGATTAGAAAAAGTAAAAGAGAGAATAATTGAATTTTTAGCTGTACAAAAAAGAATACAAAAAATGAAAGGCCCAATTTTGTGCTTAGTCGGGCCTCCAGGTGTCGGAAAAACTTCATTAGGAAAATCTATTGCAAAAGCAACCAACAGAAAATTTATAAGAATATCGTTAGGTGGTATAAGAGATGAAGCTGAAATTAGAGGACACAGAAGAACATATATTGGATCTCTACCGGGAAAGATTATTCAAATGATGAAAAAAGCTGGTACTAAAAATCCTCTTTTTTTATTAGATGAAATTGATAAAGTTGGAAACGATTACAGAGGAGATCCTTCTTCTGCATTATTAGAGGCTCTAGATCCAGAGCAAAATAAAGAATTTAATGATCACTATTTAGAAGTCGATTATGATTTATCTGACGTAATGTTTGTGACAACTGCAAACACATTAAATATTTTACCTCCACTCCTAGATAGAATGGAAGTAATAAGACTTTCAGGCTATACTGAGGACGAAAAAGTTAATATTTCTCAAAAATTTCTTATTCCAAATCAGAGCAAATATAATGGTTTAAAAAAAGAGGAATGGACTATTGACGAAGACATAAACAGAAAAATTATTAGACATTATACAAGAGAGTCTGGAGTTCGTAATTTGGAAAGGGAGATTTCAAAGATAGCAAGAAAATTAGTAAAAAAAATTGACAATAAAGAAAAAGTAAATAATCCGATTAACGACAAGGACCTAAAAGAATTATTAGGTGTTCAAAAATTTAATTATGGAGAGATCGAAGAGGAAAATAGAATTGGAGTTGTCACTGGTTTAGCCTGGACAGAGGTTGGCGGGGAAATCTTAAAGATAGAATCTGCTGTTATGCCAGGTAAAGGAAAAATGCAGATAACAGGAAAGCTAGGTGATGTTATGCAAGAGTCAGTAAAAGCTGCAAAATCTTATATAAGATCAAAAAGTTTAGAGTACGGAATTATACCGCCTATATTTGACAAAAAAGATTTTCATATCCATGTCCCAGAGGGAGCTACTCCAAAAGATGGACCTTCTGCAGGAATAGGAATGGTAACTTCAATTATTTCTGCAATTACCGAAATACCTGTTAACAAAGATGTAGCTATGACAGGAGAAATTACACTTAGAGGGCTTGTATTACCTATAGGTGGTTTAAAAGAAAAATTACTAGCCGCTCACAGAGCAGGTATTAAGAAGGTATTAATACCAATTGAAAATAAAAAAGATTTAACCGAAGTACCGAAAACTATTTTGCAGTCTATCGAAGTAATTACAGTTAAAAATGTAGATGAAGTTTTAAAAATTGCTTTAACAAAACCATTGAAGAGAGTTGAGTGGGTAGAAGTAGATCAAATCTCAAAAAAAGAAAAAATCAAAGAAGAGCTAAGTACCCATTAAGATAACTAAATTTAATCTAACCAATCTTTATACTTTTGCATATTTAGGTTTATGTACTCTGGCAAATTTTTGACGTTAAATCTTTTTAAAATTGATTTGCCCGACCATTTATAACTTCTCTGATCAACGCTATGATCATACATAACTCTTTTTTCAGAAATAAGTTTTTTTAGGTCATCAATTTTGAGTCCACTCTCTTCAAACTCATAATGATGAGCAAAATTTAAAAGTTTCTTTTCTAATTCTTCAGGAGTTCTTAGACAAGTAAAATGCCAACCACCATTTTTAACAAAATACAAATTTGAGTACTTTTTTTTTGAAAAAAGAATATCAAATCTCCATTTTGAATATTTCTTTCCTTTTATATTTCTCAACCATTGGGGTGAATAGAAATTTTTCTTTTTTGTAGCTTTTGTTCCTAACCAGGTATAATCTTGATAATATAAATTAAACTTATAATAAAACATTTTCTGTTCGAAAATAAGAATATTATTTTTTATATTTGAAAAATTTAAACCTGATAGATTTGGTATTTCATCCAGGTCACTAATCAAAATAAGATCTTCCGCTGAAGATTCGGATAGACCTCTTTGTAAACTCTCTCTCTGAAAATAGTCTCTAGCCATTCCATTTAATATTAATTTTTCTCCTCTTTTCTCCTTCGACTCACCCTCATTTAATTCTAAAATATTTTTAGGCTCTTTATCTACAACGATGTAAGTTATCTTATCCTTAAATTTCTTAAAATTATTTATGTCGAACTTAAGTTTTTTTTTTGAACCATTATGAGTGTAAGTTGCTTCAGTAATCACAAATTTTTTAACAAATTGATTTAGATGATTTAATCTTAAATCTAAAAGCAAATCCTCATCAAAATACATAAAGCAGTCATATATATTCATGATAATTGAGTTATAATAAAATATATTATAAGTAAATAAATAAAATTATATGAAAAAAAAAATCATTATAACAGGAGGTCTCGGTTACATAGGTACCGAATTATGTAAGATATATTCAGGCTACAGTTGGCATCATGACATCTTAGTTATCGACAATAGATTTATATCTGAGAGAGTAAACCAAATTCGTAATTGGAACATGAACTTTATTCAAGGAGATATCTTAGATAAAAAATTCGTATCAAATTACTTTAAAGATGCGGACGTCGTTCATCATTTAGCTGGAATAACCAAAGTACCAAGAACTAAAAGTGAATCTTCTATTTCACATGATAATAAAATTAAAGAAGTTGGAGTTGAAGGAACACAAAATATTTTAGACACAATCAACAATAATTGTAAAATTATATTTCCTTCCACACATGTTGTTTTCGAGGGGATTAATCAAGTAAGGACTGATGTAGATGAAAATGAGGAAACTAAACCTGTTTTATCGTATTCGACTTCTAAAGCAATTAATGAGAAACAATTAAAAGAATCAGGAAAAAATTATATAATTTTAAGACTCGGATCTGTCTATGGGTACTCAACAGATACAATGAGAGTAGACATTATGCCTAATCTTTTTTCAAAAATAGCATCTCAAAATGGAACTCTCAAACTTTTTGCTGGAGGCAGACAGATTAAAAGTCTCGTTCCTTTAATTGACGTAGCAAGATGTTTTAAATTCATGGAGGAAAAAAATGAATTAAAATTTGATATATTTAACTTAACCAAGGACACTCTGACTGTAAAAGAAGTGGCAGAAATTTGCAAAAAATATAATAAAAAGATTTCTTTAAAAGAGACCAACGATGAAGTTCCAAATTTAGGTCTTTCACTATCAAATAAAAAACTTTTGAAAACTGGTTTTAAATTTCTTTATAACATTGAAAACAGTATTAAAGAGATGATTCAAAAGTGGTCCTCACAAAAAATAACAAAAGATTTAGAACATATTCGAGACGGAGAAGATCTTTATATTGATCAAAGAGGGCAAATTAGTAATCATGAATTAACTGAACCAATAAACTTAATTGGTTTAATAGAATCAAAAAAGGGAACTATCAGGGCAAATCATTATCATCCACAGCAAGAGCAAAAATGTTTATTTACTAAAGGTCAAATAATAGAAATTTTTCAGGACATAATTAATCCTAATGCACCCAAAATAACACAAGTCGTTAATGCAGGGCAATTATCAATCATTAAACCAAATGTAGCTCACACCATGGTGTTTACAAAGGATACAACTTTTTTAAATTTAGTAAGAGGCGAAAGAGATCATGATAATTACGGCATTACACATACAATTAAACATGTTTTTGTAGATGAAAAAGAAAAAAATCTTTTATTGAAATACTATAAATTTGATTGCAGATCTTGTGGTAATTTAAATTTAAAAAGAGTTGTTTCGTTAGGTTATCAGCCTTTAGCAAATAATTTACTTAAAAAGAGAGATGAAAAATGTCAACTTTATCCATTAGAAGTAAATTATTGTGACAAATGTCACAATTGTCAATTATCTGTTTCAGTTGATCCTAAAAAAATGTTTTCTAATTATCTTTATACATCATCAACATCAAAAGTTTTTAGAAATCATTTCTCTAATGCTGCAAAAAAATATATACAAGATCTCAAATTAAATAAAAAAAAATCTTATATAATTGATATTGGTAGCAATGACGGAGTTGCCCTCAAACCTTTTTTGGAGCTTGGTTTCAAGAATATATTAGGGATAGAGCCAGCTAAAAATTTAGCAAAATTATCTCGAAAAAATAAGATAAAGACCTTTAATGGATTTTTAGAAAAAAAGAATTTAAAAAAAATAAAGAAAAACGCTGATTTAATTCTTGCTTCAAATGTTTTTGCTCATTCAGATAAACTGAAAGAGATGGCCAAGTGTATGCTTTTTTTATTAAACAAAAAAGGAACGTTAATAATTGAAATTCAATACTTAATGAATACTCTTAAAGATCTCACTTTCGATAATATATATCATGAGCATTATAATTATTGGTCTCTTACCTCTTTAACAAATTTTTTTAATCAATTTGACGGAAAAATATTCAGATGTGAGCGAGTTGACACTCACGGAGGCTCATTAAGAGTTTATATAAAAAAGGATAAAAACGTAAAAATTGAGTCTAGTGTAAAAAAAATGCTTAAAGAAGAAGAAAAATTTGGAATTAAAAAATTTTCAACTTATCAAAAATTCGGAGAAAAAGTTTATCAGATAAGAGAAAATGTAAGAAATAATTTAGAAAAAATAAAAAAAAATAATAAAACTATAATTGGTTATGGTGCCCCAGCAAAAGCTACTACAGCTTTAAATTTTTTTGGTATATCAAAAGAAATAGAATTTATAGTTGAAGATAATAAATTGAAACATGGTAAGTTTGTACCAGGAGTAAAAATTCCTATAAAAAAAAAATCGATTATTAAAAATAAAAATAATACTTTGATAGTATTAGCTTGGAACTTTTATGATGATATAAAAAAAAATAATTCAGATCTTTCAGACAATTTTATAAATGTTAAAGAGTTAGAGTCTAATAACCTGTAACCAAATCTTTCCAAATCTCAAAAATATTTCTTATACTTTCAAAAAAATAATTTAAATAGAACTCTGTTAAAGGAAAATTAGCTACTATAAAATCTTGTGAAAAATATAAAATTCTAAAAATTGAAATAGAAAATACTAATAATAAAATTAAAGAACTATAAAATCCAAAAGAAATTTTTTCTTCATTAGTTTTACTTATAACTTTTTTAGGCTTAGTTTCATTTAATTTAATACCATGTTTTTTAGCCAAGTACTCTGGAGAATATAAATTAATTTCTCTTGGTTTTCTTGCAAAAGTTTTTTTTGTTTTTTTTGTTTTTTGTATATTCTGACCTATTGATCGTGTTTTAGGTTTTGGGCTAACAGATGTTTTTGTAGCTTTATTTATAGGAAACTGCCTCCACTTATTTCCACATGAACCACATTGCACCATTCGTCCAGATGCCGTAATAGCATTATCTGGGACAACAAATTTTTTACCGCATGAATTACAATCTAATATCATAAGTAAGTGATAATACTGCTATTTATATAAATTACACTAGAAATTAAATACTTTTTTACTTTACAAAGTTTTTCATGTATATGTCGATTTTATTTAATTTGGGCGGTTAGCTCAGTTGGTAGAGCATCTCGTTTACACCGAGAGGGTCATAGGTTCGA
>MDTD01033229.1_pt1 | contig 10046 bp, 13 predicted proteins | sample 811221 | NCBI WGS metagenome assembly MDTD01 (sample SAMN05326646, study PRJNA326480) | marine metagenome | isolation source: seawater | place: Pacific Ocean: South West | collected 2011
GTATCCGATTTTAAATTTGATTTTTCATAATTATGTCTTATTTATTAAGTTTAAATTAATTCATAAAGTATGCAACTTAAATACAACAGACAACCAAGTTTAGGAAGTTCTTTAATCAAATTCTTTATAAGATTTTTGATTGTAATATTATTTTTTATCTTAGCTATATTTTTAGTAGAAAAAATTAATTTTCCTAGCCCTGAAAAAAAATTTAATATAGATATCACAAATGAAATTAAGAAGCTTTAGACTCCTATTAAGCTTATTAATCCTAATATTCTCTTCATCATCAGTTCTTAGTGAGGAAAAGATAGATATTTGGAAAAATAAGAAAGATAAAACAAAAAACACAGAAAATATAATTTTAGATAATAAATCTACTATAGATGTGAAAAGCAAATTATCTGAAAAAAAAGACAATGCTAACAAATTAATTAAAATAGAAAATTCTCCTTTAGATACTTCTAAAGAAATGAAAGTTTTCGGAATTTACGATCCTGCTGATTACAATTTTAATTTAAATATGTGGTCATCTACAAAAGCAGAAGATGTAAAATCTAGTATTAAAAGGTTAGAAAAAATAAAATTATCAAAAACCTCTAGTGATATTTTTGAAAACATTTTATTATCTTTCTCTTATCCACCTGAAGGGATGACAAATTCTGAATTTGTAAAATTAAAACTTAATTGGATGATAAATAATAACCGTTCTGATTTAATAGAAAATTTTTTAAGTCAAAATGATGAATTTGATGAAAAAAGCAAAGCAGTACAATACCTTGTAGATGAAAATATTGCTCAAGCAAATATAAAAGCTGGATGTGAAAAAATTAAATTCATCGATACCAAAATTAAAGACTCCTATCTTGAAAAATTTAAAATTTATTGTTTGGTATTCGATAATCAAAAATCCAAAGCTCAATTACTTTTAGATTTGTTAAGAGAACAAAATCAATCTGATCCATTCTTTGATGATAAAATTGATTTCATTTTAGGAATATCAAAAAAAACAAGTAGTAAAATAAATGAAAAAAATTTACTTAATTTTTATCTTTCGAGCATTACAATTGAAAATTTTAAGTATGAACCAACAAAAAAAACAAAAAAAGAAATTTGGAAATATCTTAATGCCGCAAATCTTATAAAACTCGAAGATTATTCAGATAAAAAAAAGATTAAAGATTTAGAGCTTGCAGCTCAATTAGGTCAAATAGACGAAAAAATAATTTTTAATATTTATAAACAAATGCCGTTCAATCTAAATACTCTAATAAATGCAAAAAATCTTTACCAAACTTTAGATAAAATTGATGCAAGAGCTTTGATTTTTCAGAAATATTTATTATCAGAAGAAATCAATTCAAAAGTTGAGTATCTTTTTTTATTAGAGGATCTTTTTAAACAAGATGATTTAGGAAAAGTATTTGTGGAATTTCTAAGTGACAGGCTGGAGGAAATTGGTCCTGAAAATATGCCTGAAGAGTTTAAAGAGTTAGCAGAGAACAGAATTTTAAGAAATAAAGAACTTCTAGTAGGTAAAGTAAAATATAATGATAAAGTATTTCACCAATCTAAAATAATTAAATTTTACATTGAAGGAATTCAGGATAAAAAAATACAAAAAGATTTAGATAAAATCTTAAAAAAAATATCAAAAAACAAAAAATATTTTTATTCAGCCAAAGATCTAGCTTTGTTAGAGTCTCTCTCAAAAGATGGTTTTAAATTGCCAGAAAATCTTAACTACAAAGACTTAAAGAACAAATACAATATACCTAAAAATTTGATTCAATTAATTGAAAAAAACCAAAAAGCATTTCTAGCCTTAAAAATAGTAGAAATTATCGGCGAGGATGAACCCCACCAATTAGACCCTGAAACTGTTTATTTTGTAATAAATCTATTAAATGAAACTGATCTCATTAAGATAAGAAATAAGGTAATAATTTCTGCTCTACCCCAAAGAGTTTAATTGAATTATAATATTACTTAATGACCAAAAGAACAATTCTTATTGAACCAGACCCTATTCTTAGAAAAAAAAGCGAACCTTTAGAAACAATAAATCCAGAAACAAGAACTTTAATGAATGATATGTTAGAAACCATGTACGATGCACCAGGCATTGGTTTAGCAGCAGTTCAAATTGGAATATTAAAAAGAATAATCGTAATTGATATTTCAAAGGAGAATGAAAAAAAAGCACCTCTTTTTTTAGTAAACCCAACTATATCATTTAAATCCAACAAAACATCAGTGCACGAAGAAGGCTGTTTATCCTTACCAGGACATTTCGCTGAAATAGAAAGGCCTGCAGAATGCCATATAGATTTTATTGATTATGATGGAAAACAAAAAAATCTAAAGGCTGAAGGACTATTAGCTACATGTATTCAACATGAAATTGATCACTTAAACGGTGTCTTATTTATAGATTATTTATCAAAACTTAAAAAGGATATGATTATTAAAAAATTGGTAAAAAGTAAAAAAGAGTTAGATAAGATTATTCTTTAAAATGTCATTAAAAATTATATTTATGGGAACGCCGGATTTTGCAGTGCCGATTTTAAAATCCTTGAGTTTTTCGCAACATGAAATTGTAGATGTTTATACTCAACCTCCTAAAAAAAAAATCGTGGTCAAAAAATTAGTATTTCTCCAATTCATAAACTAGCTAATGAATTAAAGCTGAATGTAAAAAATCCTGAGAATTTAAACTCCAAGAAAGAGATTGAATATATAATAAATAAACAGGCTGATGTGGTTGTAGTTGTGGCTTATGGAAAAATAATACCTAATGAATTACTAGATCTAGATAAAACTAAGTTTATAAATATTCATGCATCTTTGTTACCTAGATGGAGGGGCGCTGCACCAATTCATAGAGCAATTTTAAACCAAGATAAAGAAACTGGTATATCCATTATGAAAATTGTGCCTAAATTAGATACTGGTCCAGTAATGATGAAATCAAAAATTTATATTCATCAAGATGCAAATTATGAGAGTCTCAGCTCTGATATGTCTATTCTTGCATCCCAAATGATCTTAAAGGCTTTAACTTTAATTGAGAAAAAAGAAGATGAGTATATACCTCAAAATGAAAAAGCCGCAACATATGCAAAAAAAATCAATAAACAGGAGGCAAAAATAAATTGGCAAGACACTGCAAGGACAACAATAGCAAAAATTAACGCATTTCATCCAAATCCGGGAGCATGGATTTATTTTAAAGGATCACGAATTAAATTGGTGAAGGCTAAGGAGATCAAATTATCAGGCACACCAGGAAAAATTTTGAAATCAAATTTTACGGTCGCATGTAAAGAAAATGCTATTCAAATTTTAGAATTAAAAAAGGAAGGCAAAAAAAAAATGTTAGTCTCTGAATTCTTAAAAGGAAATAAAATCAATATAGGTTCACAAATCTAATTCCATGAATAATTATTTGATTGAAATTGAATACGATGGAACCAAATTCGTAGGATGGCAGTTCCAAAAAAATGGTGTCTCAGTTCAAGAAAGGATAGAAAAAATTATAAAAAAGGTTTTAAAAAGAAAAATAAAAATTAATGGAGCAGGTCGAACAGATAAAGGAGTGCATGCTTTAAATCAATGTGCCAATTTTAAAACTATGCATAATATAGGAGATAAAACAAAATTTTTAAACTCTATTAATTTTTTTTTAAATAAAAACCTTATTACAATAAAAAAAATAAAGAAAAAAAAAGATAACTTTCATTCAAGATTTTCTGCAAAAGAGAGAATTTATGAATATATAATTATTAATAGAACTGGACCTCTCTCCTTATATAAAAATAAAGCATGGCATATAAAGAAGCAGATTGATGTAAAACTTTTAAAAAAAGGAGCAAAGATATTAGAGGGTACACATGATTTTTCAACTTTCAGAGCTTCAACATGTTCCTCAGTATCTCCTATAAAAAAAATGAATTCCATTAAAATTAAAAAAAAAGGGGAAAAAATATCATTAACATTTAAATCAAAATCTTTTTTACAGAACCAAGTAAGGTCAATGGTTGGTTGTTTGAAGTACTTATCAACTCAAAAATGGAAAATGAAAGATTTTAAAAGAGCTTTCAAATCTAAGAAAAGACAGTTGTGTGCCCCTCCAGCACCAGCATGTGGACTTTACTTAAAAAAAATTATTTATTAAATATTTATTTAAAGCCATATTTTTTTAAGGAATTAAAAGAAATTGAAACTAAAGATCTTATATTATCAATGAGATTGAGTTTGTTATAAACAGAATTTATTTTCCAAATCCAGTATAAATTCTTAAATTTATTACTTTGTAATGAACCAGATGTTATTCGGTAATAAACTAAATATCTGTTAACTCCTTGAGCATAACCTATTTTCTTTAACAAACTACATTTAAAAAAATAATCTTCGCAAATTTTTGAATTTGTGAATTTAATATTTTTAACAATTTTCCTTGAAACAATCATAGTACTAGTTGCAATCGATGTATTATTTATAAAATTAGAAAATGAGAAAGTTAAAGGTGTTTTAATTTTTCTTTTTTTTAGTCCAAATGTTTTATAAAAAGTGTAAGAAAAATCACTTTTTTTCTTTTTCATAAAATCAATTTGAAATTTCAGCTTATGCTTGTGCCATAAATCATCAGAGTCAATGAATGCTATATACTTTGAAAATGAATTTTTAATCGCAAAATTTCTACAAAAACCTGCTCCTCTATTTCGCGAAAGAAAAAAAATTTTTATCTTTGGATGTTTTCTATATTTTAATAATTGACTTTTAGTTTTTGGGTTGGATGCATCATCAACAATAATTAGTTTCCAGTTTTTAAAGCTTTGATTAATAACACTTTTTAAAGTTTGGTCTATAAATCTCTCACTATTATAGTTTGGTAAAATTATATCAACTTCACTTTTATCTTTTATCATTTTAAATTTTTTCTAAAATTTCATACTGAGGTCCGTTATTTTTTTTTCTAAACAACTTTATTATAAGTTTTAGAATTATTCCTAAAATTGAAGCATATCTCAGAGGAAAAAAAGAGAAATTTATTATCATATTTGACCAAAGAATTAATAATTTTTTAAATGTATAATTACTCTCACCAATCTTTCTTGCATGATGATCAACTGTAATCATCCCAATGTTTTTAGTGGTATTTACTATTAATCCATCTAGATATACATCAGGTTTTTTAAATTTGATAATTTCGTCCACAATTTTTTTATTAATGCCTCTATATGAAGACATATAAATTTCTAATGGCTTATTTAATAGAAAGCTAGATACAAAGTTATTTAGAGCACTTACGGCTCTTTTCCAACCGACATGTTTTCGATTTTTATAATTTGTGTAGCATACATCAAAATTTTTTAATTTATTTATTATTTCTGGAAAAAACTCAGGTGGATGTTGTAAATCGTCATCCAAAGTTATCATGCAATCACCTACAGCATTATTCAATCCTGCCATAATTGCGTTATGTTGTCCAAAATTTTTTGTTAAATTTATACAAGTTAAAAAATTATAATTTTTTGATAATTTTTTAAGAACATCCCAGCTATTATCAGAACTGTTATCATTGATCATTATAACCTCAAAATTATTTTTCATATTTAATTTCTCTGAAGTTTTAATTATTCTCTCAATTAAATCTTCTAAAATTTTTGAACTGTTAAACACAGGAATTATGACTGACAACTTCATTTTATTTATAATATTTAATTAAAATTTTTTTAAGATAATTTTTATTTGTTTTTACAAAAAAAATATTTTTCAATCTTAATGTATTTTTTTTTATAATTTTCTTTTCATAAAGAGCTTTTTTATTTAAAATATTTTGTAAAATATTAATTATTTGAGAAGGGGAATAAAATTTATTATTCAATAAATTTACTGTTTTATTTTTATTCATATTACGCCTGATTATCTTTATACAATTTTCTAATGCATCATCTACATCAAGTAAATTTCTCTTTGTTTTCTTAAATAAATCAAATGATTGATCTGATTTAATTTTGTTATAAAAAAAGTTTGTAAGAGAATTAGGGTTTTTATTTTGACCAACTATCTCAGGTAATCTTATAATTAAATAATTTGGACATTTTTTTTTTATTATTTTCTCAATTTTAATTTTATTTTTTACATATTTTTTCTTTGCACGTAAAAAATCACCTATTGAATAGGTGCTTATGTAAATTACTTTTTTTTGGTTCTCCTTACAAAACTTTTTGAATCGATTTATTTCTTTTGTAAAATTTTTATTATTTTTTTCTAATGAGTTGGATATACCTGCTGCATAAATGGTTATTTCATTTTTTTTAATAAATTTTAAATATTTTTTAAACTTTTTGGCTATAAAGCCCGATCCAATAATAAATTGTTTTTGTCTATTATTCATATGGGAATTTGTTTAAATATCATAATTGTGTATATATTAACAAATAATTTAAATAAGGATAATGTCACAAAGATCAAATATTTTACATAATCTTATAAATTCACCCTCTGTATATAAATTAATTCAGAAATTTATGTTGGGAACATCATTTAGAAAAAAAATTATAGAAAAAAATATTAAAAAAAAAAATGTTAATGTACTTGATATAGGCTGCGGCCCTGCCGAAATAATAGATTATATGCCGGATTGTAATTATTATGGTTATGATATCGACGAAAGATCAATACGCTATGCTAAAAAAAACTACTCAAATAAAAATTACCATTTTTTTTGTAAAGAATTTAGAAAAAAAGAGATTAAAAAATTACCAAAATTTGATTTTGTAATCCTTTTTGGAATCATGCATCATCTAGATAGCAAGCAAGTAAATTCTATATTAGGGCTATGTAAAAAAAAAATGAAGAAAAATTCAAAATTACTTACCGAGGACCCAATTAAAATTAAAAATCAAAATTTTATTGCCAGATTTTTAATAAATAATGATAGAGGAATTAACGTTAGAGAAAAAAGTCAATATTTAAAACTGTTACGCGTACATTTTAGAAAATTAAAATCAAAAGTTACACATCAACCATTCCCCCCATATACTTGGTTTACGACTATTTGTATGAAATGACTATATGATGTTACTATAGTAGAATTTTGTGCTTAAAGAAAAAATTAGAAAATAAACAAAAATAATATAAAAGTTTTTAATATTCAGTTTTATTTTAGTTTTAGAAAAAGTAAAAATTAAAATTAAGATCAAAGGATCTAAGTATTCTTGATAAAAAGGAAAAGTAAAAATAGATAAAATTAAGAAATACAGGAAAAATAATATATCGCTATTTTCCTTAAAAAAAATGTATACTATAATTGACGAGAGTAGAATTATTAATACTGTTACTATAAATTCTAAAATTTTACTGTCAATTGTAATTGAAATTAATTTATGAAAAATACCTTTTCCGTCAATAGCCTGATTTTCAAAATTACTAAAATTAAATAGAAAAAAAAGATATAAAATTATACTTAAAATATAGTATAAAAATTTTTTGGTAAGAAATATTTTTTTATAATCTTTTATAAAATTTTCTCTAACTAAAACAAATGGAAGTAGATAAAAACCAATAATACTTATGCAATATCCAGGGTGCAAAGGATTGATATTAGAACCTACTTGTCGTGACTCAGCTACAGAGGTTGGAATAAATGATCCCCAAATATATATTAAATAAAGATATGGTATAGAAAAAATTGCAAAGAATAAAAACGAAAAAATTTTTATCTTAAAATTTAAACCCATTAATTGAAGAGCAAGAAATATAAATAATGGTAAAAAAATAAGTTTTTGGTCAAAATATACCGTTAAAGATGAAATAAAACATAATGTTAATACTAAAAGAATATTTTTGAAATCACTGTATTTTGAAAAATTTTTTTTAAGTTTCATAAAAGTTAAATAAGAAAGGATTAAACTGATTAAACCGTAGTTTTCACTTAAACCCCAATAAGCAGTTGTTCTAAAGTAAGGACTTAATGTAATTATTAAAGCAAACGCTAGAATTATATGATTATTTGCCAAAGGATAATTTAACTTTAATGAGAAAAATAATAATATTGGTATAAAAAATGAAATTACTAAAATGCTTATTCTAAAAACATCTTGGTTGTATGTAAAAGGATTAAAAACTATATGAAGTATATAAGACAAAGGGGTTCTGCTGTCATTATATGAAGTATTATTTAGATTACCTATTATATCCTCTTTTAAAAGAAGGAGATTGTTCCAAATCGAATTAAAATCTCCATTGTAACCTCCAGCGCCAGCACTATTTTCATTATTATAAAAACCAAAAATAAAATATATTAAAAGTGTGATTGAAAAAAAATTTAAGATTATTTTATTTTTTGAATTTATCTCTTTTTTTTCTTCCTCTTTATTCTCCATCTCGATCCTTCTCTAACAATATACCCAACACAATTATCTGATCCACAATTACATGGAAATTGTTTAAAATCCTCGTCAAAACTAAATCCATAATCGTAAGACAATTCTTCACCTTTTTTAATATCTTTCATGGCATATACCCATATTTTCATACCTTCCCCTGAGACTTCACAATTTGGTTCACATGAATGATTAATTAATCTTGCTACATTAAATTTAAAATCACCATCCAGATCATATCGCTTATTAATATTAAAAAGATAAATAGCTTTTTTGTTATCAAATTTTGGATCGGTATCACTTTTTTTTACTGATATAATTTTTCCTTTATATTCAATAATTTTCGTGCCTTTCTTAATATTACAGTTTGCATATAGTCCATTATTATCAATGTTAGATTTTTGAATTTTATATAACCTCACTTAAAATACTCTACTAAAAAATCATTATATATCTTTGTAAGTTTTTTTAAATCGGTTAATGAAACACACTCATCTACTCTATGCATTGTCTTATTCACTAGTCCGAATTCTAAACATGGTGCAATTTTTCTTATAAATCTTGCATCGGAAGTTCCTCCGGTTGTAGAAAACTTTGGAGTTATTTTTGTAATTCTTTTTATAATTTTTCTTGCCATAAAGATGTTTTTTTCTGGCCTAGTCAAAAAAGAGTCTCCATTAGCCATATAATCAACTTTAAATTTACATCTATTTTTTTTACTAATATTTTTTATTAAATTGTTAATTATTTTTTTTAAAGAGCTAGAGGTATGAAAATTATTATATCTTATGTTAAAACGTGCTCTAGCTCTAGCAGGTATTAAGTTGTGTGCTTTGTTATCAACATTAATGGATGTAAACTCTAAATTAGAGGGCTGAAAACTTTTATTTCCTTTATCAAGTTTTTTTTCTTTTAATTTTTTACAAATTGTAATTAAGGTATTAATTGGATTATTTGATAAATGAGGATAGGCTATATGTCCCTGAGTACCAGAAATCTCAATATTTCCTGACAAACTTCCTCTTCGCCCAATTTTAATCATTTCCCCAAGTCTATTTGGATTTGTTGGTTCTCCTACAATACAAAAATCAATTTTCTCTCTTTTTTTTCTTAAGTATTTTACAACTTTTTTTGTACCATTTATTGCATATCCTTCCTCATCGCCTGTAATTAACAAACTAATTGATCCTTTGAATGTTTGGTTTTTATGTAAAAATCTACTTACTGCTGCCACGAAACACGCTATGGAACTTTTCATATCATTAGCACCTCTTCCAATTAAATAATTTTTTTTAATTGATGGCTTAAAGGGATTTATAGTCCAGTCTTTTATATTACCAGGAGGCACTACGTCGGTATGGCCAGCGTAGCAAAGGTTAGGTCCTTTTTTACCTATTCGTGCATATAGATTTTTTATTGGTTTACTTTTTTTATCTTTGAATTCTAGTATTTTGCAATTGAAGCCTAATTTTTTTAATTTTTTACTTAGAAATTTAATTGCTCCTGCATCTTTGGGGGTAACACTTGGAAACCTTATTAAATCTTTAGATAATTGTAATTCGTTAATAATAGTCATTAGTCTCTAAGTAAGTCATTAATAGAAGTTTTGCTTCTAGTTTTCTCATCAACTTTTTTAACTATAACTGCACA
>MDTD01104082.1_pt1 | contig 10046 bp, 7 predicted proteins | sample 811221 | NCBI WGS metagenome assembly MDTD01 (sample SAMN05326646, study PRJNA326480) | marine metagenome | isolation source: seawater | place: Pacific Ocean: South West | collected 2011
ACGCGTAGTTATCAAGGGCTTTTTGCCTTGCTTGGTTTTGCAATTGCGTGCTATTTTGCGCTGTGGTAATAGTTTCAGCTATTCCATTGGCTAAATCTTCAACGTCGCTATATTTAGCTAAGTAGCCGTTTTGCTTATGGTCAATCAAATCAGGTATGCCGCCAATTTCAAAAGCCACCGAAGGAACTCCACAGCTTAGTGCTTCCATAATGGTATTGGGCAGGTTTTCTTCAAGGCTGGGCAATACAAAAACATCACTGGCATTATAAAAATCAACAATGCGGGGTTCATCATTCAAATAGCCTGTAAAACTATACTCAAAAGGTAAATCAAGGTTAACCTCTGTTTTTTCCTCTCCCATTACCAACAGTTTTATCTTGTTGTCCCACTCAGGGTATTTTTCTTTTATCACCCAAAGGGCTTTACGTAAATATTCAAACCCTTTTCGTACATCGCCCACATTGGCAGCAACAAAACTTATACAAATGCTATCTTCTTTTACACCAAATGTAGCCTTAGCACTCTTCTTGTCTTTGGGCAAATACACTTCAGTATCAATAGGATTAGGAATTACCTCTACCCTTCTATTACCCAGCAAACTACTCTTTTTAGCCCTTTGTGCCAGCCAATTACTACACGCAACAAAAGTGATATCAAGGCTATTGTATACTTCTTGCTTTTTTTGATGCACTTTGTGCGATACATCAGTAGGTGAAGGATGTTTTAAATAATAGCAGTTGCCACATTGCTGTTGGTAGTTTTCGCACTCTCGGCTGTGATGACAGCCGCCTGTCATAGCCCACATATCGTGCATAGTCCACACAACAGGCTTATTCAGTTTTTTAAACTTCTTAATATACTTTAACGATAGAAAGCCATTATTAATCCAATGTAAATGAATAATATCGGCTTCTTTTACCAATGGAAAACTCGAAAGCTCCAAACCTCGTGTAGCAGTTGAAAACCGAAACCTATCTCCCTTCTCTTTTACTTTAAAAGCAAACCAAAATTTTTCCCAAGCCAACCTTATCAGAGCAACCTTTTTAGCCATGGGATTATTGGCTATTACGTGTACCCCCTCAAAACGTTGGCCTGCCGTACCGTGCAGGTATATCAATTTCGATTCTACTTCACCTCCCCTATTAAAGGCTTCGTGCAGCCTGTATGCAGCTACCCCTGCACCACCTTTATCAAACGTATTCAGTAATGTGGTTTTCATACTTTCAGTAGCAAATGTATGTTTTCGATAAAAGACTTACGGTTTATTTTTCAAGTTCTTTGCTTTGATTTAAATTTGACAAAAACTAATATATGAAACGAGTTTTATTTTCACTATCAGCAATACTGCTTTGTACCTCTTCTATCATGGGTCAAGTAAGCAGAAATGGTCTTTTGGCAGCTTACAAATTCGACAGTAACTATAACGACAGCTCATCAAATCATCGCCATGCACTTTGGGCTAATACCACATTTGTAAACGACCGAAATGACACTCCAAACTCAGCAGTAAATTTTAATGGTGAAGATGGTTTTGTAACAGCTTATATAGGCAGCCACTCTGATATGACGGTGGCTTTTTGGTGCAAACCTTCATCAAGCCAACCTCAGCCCTACCCCCATTTTTGGGATTACGGTAATTACTCGTATAGAGGTATGATAATGGCCGGTTCGATATATAACTCATCCGACAGACACAAGGTTTATACAGGAACCAATTTTCCTAACGAAACATTTGTTAAATCGGCCAACGCTATTACTTATAACCAATGGCAACACGTTGCTTTTGTGTATGACAAGGTAAACAACAAGCTGAAATTATTTATAAACGGTACATTATCAAACGAAACTACTCTTACTTCTTCGCTTTCTCCACAAGATAGCACCATAATATTCGGAAGGATTAAAAACGGTTCTTTAGCCAATATATCTACATCAAGTTATAAGGGAGCCATTGACGATATTTACATTTATAACAGAGCACTTACAGCGCAAGAGGTTAGCGACCTTAAAGATGGTAATTTTTCAACTTTAGGAGTTCCAAAAGTTCCTGCTGATGTAAATCCTGATGACATTGTTATTTATCCTAACCCTGCCAATACGCAAATAAATATTACTAATACCGACGTACGCTTCACCATAACGTCTATTCAGGTAACTGATATTACGGGTAAAGTGGTTGTTCTATCATACAACCCCAGCCAAGTTGATATATCTAACCTAGCCCAAGGTACATACATAGTAAATGTAATGGGTGAGAACAATACCATACTTAAAACCGAAAAGGTTATAAAAAAATAATCCAATCATACATTAACCAAACTATTGTAAAGCCTTGCTTAAAATTAAGCAAGGCTTTATTTTTCCCATATACAGTTTATATACTTTTGCGTAAGTTTTCACTAAACTTGCACCCTTTGTATTTTTTACAACCAAATGTCAACCTCTCAACATCACATCGTATCTGTTTGTATACCTAGCTACAACAGACCACAGGAACTTAAACGACTGTTAGAAGGGCTGTATGCCCAAAACTCGCCTGCGTTTGAGGTGGTAATAGCTGAGGATGTATCGCCCAAACGTGAGGAAATAAAACAGGTTGTTGAAGAACTTATAGCTCAACACCCCGATTTTAACCTTCGCCTGCACCTTAACGAGAAAAACTTGGGCTACGATGGCAACCTACGTAGTATGTTTAGCCTTGCTAAAGGTGATTTTTGTATGTTTATGGGTGATGATGATGTTGTGTGTGATGGTTCTATGCAAAAAGTTATTGATGTGCTTACTGCCAACCCTAATATAGGCATGGCATTGCGTGCATGGGAAGAAGTTGATTTAGAAGGGAAATTACTTAGTACATCTATCTACTACCCTGCCGATACTTTGTTTGAGGCTGGCTGGGATACTATTGCACAGTTTTTCAGGAAATCTATTTTTATATCAGGGCTTATTTTTCATAGAGAAACAGCCCTGAAATACCATACCGATAAATTTGACGGTTTGTTACTTTACCAAGTGTATTTGCTAACTATGGTACTGCAAGAAAAACAAGGCTTTTATATTGCCAAAACACTTACCCAACGTTTACGTGGAGCAGAGCATTATTTTGGTAGCTCAGAATCAGAAAAGGGGTTGTTTGAACCTAAAATGTTAAAACCTGAGCACTCGCTGAATTTTATGCAGGGTTTTCTTAAAATCTTGGATAATACCGGCAATGCTCAGCTTAAAACGGCCGTATTGAAAGATTTTAGCAATAAAGCATTTGGTTACCTAAGCCTACAACGTGGCAATGGAATTAAGAGTTTTGTTAACTATGCAAAACAACTTAGAAAAATGGGATATGCCCAAACCTTTCCGTTTTGGGTGTTCTTTTTTATGTTGCTTATTTTAGGAGAGAAGACATCTGAGAAATTGATATTATCCTTTAAAAAAATTAAAAACTGATATGTTGTTTTTTATCATAAATATTTATGTGCGTGTACAAGAGTTTCTGCACGATACATTCCATTACAATTTACCCGGCTTTGGCTTTTTGCTGAACAAGATTAAGCAAGATCGAGTGTTAATGGTAAAAGGCCAAAAACTATACCTTAACCACCAAATAGCTGATAATTATTTGCGCTTGGTAGGTGGAAGATACAACGAGCCTGAAACACATACATTTTTACACAATGTGATAAAACAATTGCCAGGCAAAGTAAACTTTGCAGATATAGGTGCAAATGTGGGTGAGTTTATTTTAGATATGGCAAATCACCCTAAAGTAAACCATGTGTGGGGTTTCGAGCCACAAACAGAACAATTTGTTGGACTAACCAAAACGGTTGAGATAAACAGCTTTAAGCACGTAACATTGGTAAACAAGCCTGTCTCTGACAGTGAAAAAGAGATAATCTTTTATTTCGACCCAAAAAACCGCACTGCATCGGGCATTACAAACGAAGAAAAAACAGGAACTCAAAAATTTATTTCGACTTATTTAGATAAGGAGTTAACAGACTACACTGTCCCTAATATTCTATTGGTTGACGTTGAAGGTTCTGAATGTGAGGTAATGCGTGGCGGTATGAAGCTAATTACCGAAAACAAGCCTTTGATTATTTTTGAATACAACCATGTATCGAAACAGCATTTTACTATTGATGATGTGCAAAGCATTTTAGGTACTGACTATGAAATCTACCGTCTACGTAATGATGGTAATATTGACAAAAACTTTGATCGTACGTGGAATTTAGTAGCTGTAAATAAAACATCAGTATTTTATACTCCTGTTATCAGTCTAAAAAAATAATACAATGAAGGTATCGGTTTTAATGTGTGTATACAATGGCCAAAAAGATATTAAAGAGGCTATTGACAGCATATTGAACCAAACCTTTACCGATTTTGAGTTTATTATAGTAAACGATTGCTCTACGGATAACTCAGCCGCTATTATCAATAGCTATACTGATAGCCGCATAAAACTGCTTACCAACGAAACCAATTTTGGGTTAGCTGCAAGCCTAAATGTGGGCTTAAAAACTGCTCAAGGTGAGTATATAATCCGTATGGATTCTGATGATATTAGCCTGCCCAATCGCTTGCAAACACAAGTAGATTTTATGGATGCAAACCCCAGCATTGGTGTTTGCGGAAGTTGGATTAAGGTTTTTGGTGATGCTAATTACTTTTGGAGACCTAAAGCCAATGCCGATTATTTGAGGTGCAAGCTATTATTTAATACTCCACTTCCCCATCCCACTTGGATTATCAGACACTCGATTATCAAGCAACATAATTTGTATTACAGCCAAACTATGCGTCGCGCACAAGATTATGATTACTTGATAAGAATAAGTAGCCATGCACAATTAGGCTGTATACAACAATGTTTGCTTAACTATCGATACGAGTTTGTTACCCGCAAACCTGAAAACCATAACGAGGCACTAAAAAACATTTTTGCTGTTCGTAAACAATTGCTTGAAAAATTGGGTGTTACGTTTACCGAAGAAGAACACCAATTGCACCACTTATTAAGCGAAAGCAAATTTAAATCGCCTGAATTATCTCCTATAAAAGTAGGCAAATGGCTCACTAAATTACTAAAAGCCAATGCCCAATCTAAAGTATACAATCATACTAAACTGAGAGTACTCATTGGCGAGTTGTGGATGCAAATATTAATGAACAACTTTGCTAAGGCTGTACCTGCCAAACTATCTTATCCTAACCTTTGGCTTAGTTTATTGATGGCTGTTTATACCCTTTCAGTTAACAGAGTAACTGTGTTTTTGCGCCCAAATAGCTAGGGTTAACAATATCCAAGTATGGTAATTATTTTTATTAAAGTAAGGGACGCAAGCCTCGTAACTTAACACCTTATACATGGGGTTATTTTTATCCAAAAGAAACTCGTTTTTAAGTTTTGCAACAGCGGGTATTTGCAACCAGTGATTAACGGGTGCACCAAAACCGTGTTTGCTACGCCTGCGAATGCTTTCTGTCCACAGTTGCCCCATCGCCTCACGCAAAATTATTTTGTCTTTTGAGCTGCTAACTTTTAATGTGTAGGGCAAAGTGATACAATACTCTGCAAAATCAACATCCAAAAACGGAGCACGAAGTTCAACACTGCTTGCCATAGCTGCCCTATCAGTTTTCACCAATATATCGCCGGGCATATAGTCTTCAATATCAGCACGCATACCATCGTTAGGGGTATTATCAGGCGTAAATGAAAATGCTGGTTTGGTGGCTTTAGCACCTAAACCTAATTTTGCAATTTCGGCATCATCAAAATACACATTATGTTGATGGTGAGCTTGGAATAAGCTTTCATACAATCCATTGCGCATAGATGCTTGGTACTTTGTAGCATTAATACCCAAACCCAGTTTTGAGGATACTTTTAGAGCAAATTTTAGCATAGGAATAATGGCTTGGGGTGTCTTATTTCCCTTCATCATCTCCAGTAAAATTTTATACGAGCCGTAACCACCCAATAATTCATCACCTGCATCACCTGTCAATATTACTGTAAGATGCTCTTTTGCAAGCTTTGAAAGCAGGTAAGTAGGTATGTTTGATGAATCAGCAAAAGGCTCATCGTATATATCCTGCATTTGGAGCATCAAACCAGCTATATCAGCCTCTGTTTGCTGCAGCTCAATATGATCGGTATTGTATTTTTTGGCTATTTCTCGGGCAAAAGGAAGCTCGTTTATGCTATCGCCAAACCCGAATGATATGGTTTTTAGCCCTTCTTTATATTTTGAGGCCAATGCTACAATAGTGCTAGAATCTAAGCCACCACTCAAAAATGCACCTACGGGAACATCTGCCACCAGTTGTTTTTTTACAGCTTCATCCAACAACTGAGTAAAATGTTCGGTAGCATCTGCAAGATTGTTATTTTCATTTATTACCGGTAGCTTCCAATACCTTTCTACCTTTAATTGTTTTGTTATTGGCGAATACTCAAGTGTGTGTGCAGGTGGTAGTGTAAATACGTTTTTATATATAGTTTTTTGCGGATGGACGTACAGGTGTTTTAAATAATGGACAATACTTTCTTTATCCAAAACAGGCTCTATCAAGTCAGTAGCTAGTATGGCTTTTATCTCTGACGAGTAAATAAACTCGCCACTTTTACCAAAGGCATAATAAAAAGGCTTTTCACCAAAACGGTCGCGGGCACAAAAAAGACTTTGCTTTTCATTATCCCAAATAGAAAAAGCAAACATACCCGGTAGGCTTTTCATCATTGCATTACCTTGTTGCTCGTATAGTGCTATTAAAAGTTCAGTATCACTTTCGTTTTGGTAATTGTATTGGGTTTCGCTCCTCAACTTCTTATACCCGTATATCTCTCCATTAAAAACAATACCTATACTCTTTGAGGGATTAAACATGGGCTGATGTCCGCCGCCCAAATCAACAATACTTAACCGACGATGCCCTAGTACACAGCGTTCATACGCATAATGTCCATCTCCATCAGGCCCACGGTGGGCTATGGTATCGGTCATTTTTTTTACCGTTTGTAAATATTCGGCTGCGTTATCAGCAACTATTCCGGCTATTCCGCACATTGTCTTAAATTTTTATCCAACTATCAGGAATAATGTCTTTACTATCCCAATCAGGGTTAATAAACCAACTTTTAGGTGCTATTATGGTTTTATTGAAATTATTATTTAGCCACGCTCCCCACCAGCTAAAGCTACTATTGGCAACTATATTGTGTTTGCACACACTCATCAAACGCATATCTTCAAAACTACTTTCTCCCTTATTATGACTTATCACTTCGTAAGGATAGTCTAGTTTAAGGTTTTGCTGCACCCATTCAGGTTCATCAGAAAAAAGAAAAAAATATGGTTTTTCTACTTTTGAAACAATTAACTCAACAGCATTTTGATAATAATCAAGTCCACAAATACCATGAGATTTCAATGTTTCAGGATTATTCACATAATCACCTCTGCGAACATGAACAGATATTGCGTTAAGACTTTGAATTTTGTTAAACAGCTCTAAATTTAATCCCTGTGGAGGATTTTTAAACTTAAAGTCACTTCTAATTTCTGATGAGTAATCATTGAAATATTTTTCTGATTGAAAAAAACCCTCTATGTAAGTTTTATCTGAAATCTTAAAAAAATCTGCATTAAAATGAACGTGGGGATCAATATAGGTCTTAAAACCATTGTAAACCTGTTTCACTTTTAGGTATTTTTTTATCCAATGAAAGTTTGGATGTTTAAACTTCTGGTTAAAGCTAAATTGAGATAGCTCGTATTGACGAAGATTTACTTTACCAAGTGGAGTAGTAAGAAAATGGGTTTTATCTAAATATAAATCAGTATTCAACCTCAAAGCCTGTGCCTTGCCTGCCGCATACTGAAACATTTGGTTTCCCAATCCACCCGAAAGTTGTATAATTAGCATTTATACTGTTGCTGCTTTTTTTACAAACCAAAAACATCCACAGCCATACTTTTGCTTGTCGGCATCTGCTGCTGTTGCATCATTAATAAATGCTTTAGGATATTTATAATCTGTGATTAGAGAGAAATTTTTTAACTCGAACCCTTCAAAATACTCCATTATTTGTGAATGGGTATAAATACGGTGACCATTAAACTGAATCTGAGCTTTCCCGCCTATTGGAGTTACGAATAAAATACTTCCTCCAACTGCTGTAACTCTTTTAAGTTCATTTATTGCTTTCAAATCCCCTGTTGGGTCTATTGGATCCCCATACCTACCTAACCCAACATGCTCAATAGTATGCATACAGCTTATGCTTTCTATGCTGTTACTTTCAAAATGCAAATTGGTTAAATCAGCATGTTCACTTTCTAAACCGCTTAATGTTAATTCAGCAGGACGGTAATCATAAAATTTAACGGGTATAAATGCCGAAAGCTGTGTAGAGAAAGCCAATATTGAAGAAATATCTACGTGTACTTTAGGGTTTATTTTAGCCACCATACGTGCTGCCCAAGCAGGGTGGTAAGTATAATGTCTATCAAAACCTGTTGTGCTAGTTCTATCATCTAAGCAAGGATATAAATCCATAGCGGCAACTGTAAAACGTCCATCGTTACTACTTCTAAATTTTATCCACTCACCAAAAAACCTAAAATATTCAAAAAACCGTATCAGCCATTTAAACTTTATTAAGTTTAGTACAAATATTTTTAATCGATAAACCAACATATACTATCTTTAAATAATTGCAATAATATATTTTTGCAACTCAACTATGGCAAAATTACTACTTAAAACCCTTTTATTAATACTATTTCACTTTTCAACTTGGGTTTGTTGTATTGCTCAATGTTTAGTTGTTGCCAATAACGATACCTCTGTTTGTATTTCAAACCCAACTATTCAGCTCAATGCTTTAGCTTCAAATACCATTGGATACGAATGGCAGCCATCAACAGGACTTAATAATTCAAGAATTCCAAATCCAATCGCACAACCTAAGTCAACAACATCATATATTGTTACTGCTGTTATTCCTGATAATACAGAGCTTGTTGCTAATGGTGATTTTGAATCGGGTAACGTTAGTTTCACCTCTGCATATTCGTTTAGAAGCAATCCTTCTCCTGGGGGTAGCGGAAATCTTCAAGAAGGTCAATATACCATTAATTCAGATCCTACAAAAACACACCAATGTTTCTCAAACTGTAGAGACAAAACCAGTGGTAGTGGCAAAATGATGATTTTTAATGGTTCAAAGTTTCCTAATGTAAATATATGGACACAAACTATTAATGTTACACCAAATACAGATTATGCTTTTTCGGCATGGTTACAAAATGTTACTTGCCCCCCTTATGGATATAATGCAGAGCTTCAGTTTTCAATTAACAGCTCACTTATTGGTAATGTTTTTAGAAGTGATAGCGCTGTGTGTGTATGGAAACAATTTTATCAGATATGGAATTCAGGCAGTAATACAACAGCTACTATTTCTATTGTAAATCAATATACAAGCAGTGATGGTAATGATTTTGCACTAGATGACATTTCTTTCCGCAAACTTTGCCCTGCAAAAGATACTGTAACTATAACAATTGATGTTCCTACTCACACTGTATCGAACCAAATTTGCAGCGGTGACAGCATTTTTGCGCAAGGGAAATACAGAAAAACATCAGGAACTTATTATGATACATTGAGTACTTTATCAGGATGTGATAGTATTTTGACAACCCAACTTTCTGTTGGTTCATATACTTCTACAGTAGATACAGCTATTTGCACTGGTGACAGTATATATTTACAAAAGGCTTATAGAAATTCTGCAGGAACTTTTTATGACACTTTACCATCATCAAAAGGCTGTGATAGTATTATTACTACTAATTTATCTACAATAAAAAATTTTCTGACCACAACTGATACAACAGTCTGCAACGGAGACAGTATACTTGTTAATGGAAATTACCTCAAAGTACAAGGCAATTATTACGATACCATTTTATCAGCAGGTAATTGTGCTACAATTAATATAACCAACCTCAGTGTCGTAAAAACTTACT
>MDTD01171092.1_pt1 | contig 10046 bp, 12 predicted proteins | sample 811221 | NCBI WGS metagenome assembly MDTD01 (sample SAMN05326646, study PRJNA326480) | marine metagenome | isolation source: seawater | place: Pacific Ocean: South West | collected 2011
CCTACATCAAAAAAATTTAAATCATTAAATTTATCTCACTCAGTAACAATTATATGCTATGAAATTTTTAAATTTATAAATAAAAAAATGTTTTCTAAAAGAGGTATAAATCTAAAGATTTCGTCTAAATCCAAAATATCCACCCTAGTTAATCATTTAGTAAAATTGCTTGAAAAAAAAGATTTCTTTTTACCACGGGAAAAAAAGCAGTCCATGTTGACTAATATAAATAACCTAATTTACAGATTTGAGCCTAATGATAAAGAATTGAGGATTTTTGCAAGTATTATTAGTTCTTTGGATAAAAAAATAGAAAAACCTTAATTGACAAATAGACTTTAAACCTTATAAAAACTACACAATTAATTATGACAAAAAGATTAAAATCTAAACATAAAGTTGATCGAAGACTAAAAGCAAATATCTGGGGACGTCCAAAAAGTCCATTTAACTCGAGAGCTTATCCTCCCGGTCAACATGGTCAGAATAAAAAAGGTAAGCCCACAGATTATGGAGTTCAACTCCAAGCCAAACAAAAATTAAAAGCATATTACGGTAATATTAATGAGAGACAGTTTAGAAATATTTATAGAAAAGCACTTTCTAAAAAAGGGGATACAACAGAGAATTTGATTGCGTTACTTGAAAGTAGACTCGATACAGTAATCTATCGAGCTAAATTTGCACCTACTGTATTTTCCGCTAGGCAAATAATCAACCACGGTCATATTAGAGTAAATAAAAAAAGAGTTAACATCTCAAGTTATTTAGTTAAAGATAATGATATAATAGAAGTTAGAGAAAAATCAAAAAAATTAACAGTAATAGATGGTTCTTTGCAGAGCAAAGAAAGAGAAGTACCTGAGTATATTCAGCTAGATGATAAAAATAAAACTGTTAAGTTGGTGAGAAAACCTAAATTTTCTGAGGTTCCTTACCCGGTCGTCATGGAACCAAATCTTGTAATTGAATATTACTCCAGATAATTAAATTAAATTTTTGTTAACAAAAAGGTTTTTGAGCTCTCCCTTTTCAAACATTTCTTTAACTATATCGCAACCACCAATAAATTCTCCCTTAACGTACAGTTGTGGAATAGTTGGCCAATCACTAAAATCTTTTATTCCTTGTCTTAATTTTTCATCTTCTAAAACATTAATTCCTAAAAAATTTACCTTTAAATGTTTTAGAACATTGGCCACAGCCATTGAGAAACCACATTGAGGAGACTCTGGAGTTCCCTTCATAAATAAACAAACATTATTTGTATTGATTAAATTCTGGATTTTATCTTTAATTTCCATTAATGCCCTCTGTTTTTAAAGCCAAGGCGTGTAATTCATTTCCCATTTTACCTCCAAGTGATTTATATACAAGTTTGTGTTGTTCAATTTTATTTAAATTATTAAATAATTTTGATTTAATTGTTGCCTCGTAATGATTATTGTCACCCATAAGATCTTTTATTTCTATTTCAGCATCAGGGATGGATTTTTTAATTAAACTTTCTATTTCTTTAATTTGTATAGACATCAATAATTATTATACCATTGGTTATTAATTTTGAATAGGTCAATTATGTCAACTTTCATTTCATTCTCTATTTCGAAATAATTTTGCTGTGTAGTTCCAATATTTTCAAAATGAATATTAGAATCCATAAGTATTTTTTCAACTTTTTTAAGTTGTTTGTTGCCTATTTCCAAAATATACCTTCCTTGATCTTCACCAAAAAAGAATTCAATTGAATTCCTTAATTTTTTGGGTTTTTCTATTTTTACGCCTAGTCCTGAGCTCATACTCATTTCACAAAGTGAAATGATCAGACCCCCACTTGATACATCATGGGCAGAAAGAACTAAATTCTCATTAATAAGTTTTAAAACAATCTCACCATTATTTTTTTCATTTAATAGATTAATTTCTGGAGGTCTTCCATCCTCAATCGAATAGTTTTCACGCAAAAAACAACTTTGCTCTAAGTGGCCAAAAGTTTTACCAATACAAATTAAACTACTATTAATTTTTTTAAAATTAAGATCCATCGGTTTGGTTAATTTTTTTATTAATCCAACCCCACCAATTACAGGTGTAGGAAATATATTCTTTTTATTAGTCCCGTTATAAAAAGACACGTTACCAGAAACAACAGGGTAATTTAAAAATTCACAAGCTAATTTTATACCTTCTAAACATTCTGTAAATTCTCCCATAATTTCTTGGTTCTCGGGATTACCAAAATTTAAGCAGTTGGTAATTGCTAAAGGTTTTGCTCCTACAGATATTAAATTTCTCCAATTTTCACACACTATTTGTTTTCCACCAGTAATTGGATGTGATTTACAATAATTTGCTGATGAGTCTACAGAAACTGCTATTGCTTTATCTTTATTATGTATTCTTATAATTGCTGCGTCAGAACCAGATCTTTTAACGGTATCGCACATTACCATCTGATCGTACTGATTTGTGATCCAGCTTTTATTTGAGTGATTTGGTGATGATAAAATTTTTACTAAAGCCTCTTCAATTTTAATCTTTTTTAATTTTTTTATTTCCACCTTTTTTTTGGGAAGATCTTTTTTAGTCCATTTTCTATCATATAAAGGTGATTTAGAAGATAATGCATCAATTGGAATTTCTCCCTCTATTTTATCTTTAAATTTTAAAATTAATTTTTTGTTATTAGTTGTTTTACCTATTACAACAAAATCTAAATCCCATTTTTTGAAAATTTTTTTTGCATGTTTTTCTTTACCATCTTCTAAAATAATTAGCATTCTTTCTTGACTTTCAGATAGCATCATTTCATAAGGTGTCATATTTTCTTCTCGACAAGGGACTTTATCCAATTCCAGTTCAATTCCCAATGATCCCTTTGAGGCCATTTCTACACTAGATGAAGTCAATCCAGCGGCACCCATATCCTGAATAGAAATAATAGAGTCATCTTTCATGAGTTCTAAGCATGCCTCAAGAAGCAATTTTTCAGTAAAAGGGTCTCCTACTTGAACAGTAGGTTTTTTTTCTTCAGAACTTTCATCAAATTCAGCAGAAGCCATTGATGCTCCATGAATTCCATCACGACCTGTTTTCGATCCAACATATACAACTGATTTACCAACACCTTTTGCTTTTGAGTAAAAAATCTTATTTTTTTTGGCATGACCTACTGCCATTGCGTTGACTAATATATTTTCATTATATGTTTTATTAAATTTCGTTTCACCAGCTACTGTAGGTATTCCTATGCAGTTACCGTAACCACCAATTCCTGATACCACTCCATTTAATAAACTTTTTGTTTTTGGGTGGGTAGGTGATCCGAAATGTATTGAATTTAATAAAGCGATTGGTCTTGCCCCCATCGTGAAGACATCTCGAAGAATTCCTCCTACACCAGTGGCAGCGCCCTGATATGGCTCAATATATGAAGGGTGATTATGACTTTCTATTTTAAAAACAATAGCATCATCATCACCAATATCAATAACTCCAGCATTTTCTCCTGGACCTTGAATAACTTGTTTACCTTTGGTTGGTAATTTTTTAAGATGAATTCTTGAAGATTTATAAGAACAGTGTTCGTTCCACATAGCTGAAAAGATACCTAATTCTAATAAATTTGGACTTCTACCTAATAGTTCTTGTATCTTTTTATACTCATCAACTTTAAGCCCATGTTTTTCAATAATATCAGCATTTATTTTCATTTAATTAATTTATCAAACTAGAAAAGAGGTTCTCCCCATCTGAGTTTGAAATCACGTCATCTACCATTCTTTCAGGATGAGGCATCATCCCAAGAATATTTTTTTTACTATTGAATATACCAGCAATATTATCCATGGCTCCGTTAGGGTTAGAAAGTTCATTTACATCCCCATTTTCATTACAATATTTAAAAGCGATAAGATTTTCTTTATTTAATTCATCCAAATGTTTACTGTCAGTAAAATAATTTCCTTCATTATGGGCGATGTTTATCCTCAAAACTTGATTTGTCTTATACTTACATGAAAATTTCGTTTGATTATTAATTACTTTTATATTTACATCTTTATTTATAAATTTAAGCTCACGATTTCTTAGAAGAGTTCCTTTTAGCAATCCTGTTTCTGTTAAAATTTGAAAACCATTACAAATACCCAACACTAAGCAACCAGAGTTAGCAGCTCTTATTACCTCTTCAATAATTGACGATTTACCTGCTATTGCTCCAGACCTTAAGTAGTCACCGTATGAAAATCCACCAGGGATAACAATCAAGTCTGTTTTCGGTAAAGTTGTTTCTTTATGCCAAACCATCTGATTTTTAAAATGCATTTTCTCTAGTGCTACAGCAACATCTCTATCACAATTAGAACCGGGAAAAACAATTACAGCAGATTTCATTACAATTTTGAAATATTATAATCCTCAATTATTAAGTTTACTAAAAGTTTTTGACAAATTTCATTTATTGTTTTTTCTGCTTTTTGCTGGTCCTTTTCGTCGACTTCAATCTCAAAAAACTTGCCTTGCCTTACACTTTTTAAATTTTCCATACCTAAGTTTACCAAAGTATTTTCAACGACTTTTCCCTGGGGGTCCAAAACGTTTTTTTTAAGAGTTACTGTGACCGTGAATTTCAATTTATTTTTTTTTAAATTTTATTGGTGCAGTTTTACCAAAATTTACTTCACTTATATTAGTTTCTTCAGGCATTATTCCCAATCTTCTTGCAACCTCTTGGTATGCTTGGAAGACATTTCCCAAATCTTTTCTAAATCTATCTTTATCAAGTTTCTTTTCTGTTTTGGAATCCCATAATCTACAAGTGTCAGGACTTATTTCATCAGCTAAAACAATTTCCTTTTTCTCAGTATCTTTATTCCAGGCTTTACCATATTCTATTTTAAAATCTACTAGCTTGATGCCAACAGCTCTAAACATTCCTGTCAAAATATCATTTATTCTTAGTGACATTTTATCTAAAATTTTTATCTCACTTTCACTTGCCCAACCAAAGGTATAAATATGCTCTTTTGAAATTAAAGGATCGTTTAATTCATCTTTTTTGTAACAATACTCCAACAAAGGGTTATCTAAATGAGTGCCTTCAGGTATCCCTAATCGTTTAGTGAGTGATCCAGTTGCAACATTTCTTATAATAAATTCTATTGGGAATATATCTGCTTTTTTGATTAACTGTTCTCTCATATTCAATCTTTTAACTAAATGAGTTTTTATTCCACAAGAAGATAAATTAGTAAGTATGTATTCTGAAATTCTATTATTTAAAACACCCTTTCCCTCTACTTTTGTTTTTTTTAAATTATTAAAAGCTGTTGCATCGTCTTTAAAATGTTGAATTACTAAATTTTTATCTTTAGTTTCATAAATAATTTTTGCTTTTCCTTCGTATAATTTATTTCCTTTATTCATGTGATTATTTTTTTAGACTTCTTTTGAAAATTATATTAATTTTTTTAATATGATAACCATAATTAAATAATTTTTTGATTTTATTAACAGGTATTTTGTTAGTAATATTTTTATCCGAAATAATATTGCTATAAAAAGAGGTATTTTTCTTCCAAGAAATCATAGCGTTTTTTTGAACAACCTTGTATGCTTCTTCTCTAGTAAAACCTACACTTGTTAATTCGAGCAATACTCTCTGTGAAAAAAATATCCCATTGGTTAGGTTTAAATTTTTCTGCATTTTTTTTGGGTAAATATTTAAATTTTTAATTAGATTATTTAATCTATTTAAAGCGAAGTCTAATGCTATTGTTGTGTTTGGACCTATATTTCTTTCCACAGAGGAGTGTGAAATATCTCTTTCATGCCATAAAGCAACATTTTCCAAAGCAGGTATTACACTTGACCTAATTAACCTTGATAATCCTGTTAAGTTTTCGCTAAGTATGGGGTTTTTTTTATGAGGCATTGCTGAAGATCCTTTTTGCTTTTTTCCAAAAAATTCTTCTACCTCTAAAACTTCTGTTCTTTGCAGATGTCTTATTTCGACAGCGAATCTCTCAATTGAACTTGCGATTATTCCAAGAGTTGAAAAGAATTGAGCATGTCTATCCCTAGGAATTACTTGAGTAGAAATTGGTTCAACGGAAAGTCTAAGTTTTTTTGCAACATATTTTTCTATTTTTGGATCAACATTAGCAAATGTACCAACCGCACCAGAAATAGCGCATGTCGAAATTTCTTTTATTGAGTTTATCAATCTTTTTTTATTTCTTAAAAACTCTTGGTAAAAAGTTAACATTTTAAAACCAAAAGTAATTGGTTCAGCATGTATTCCATGACTTCTACCAATACATAAAGTTAATTTATGTTTTAATGCTTGTTTTTTAATTGAGGTTAATAATTGATCTATATCTTTTAGTAAAATTTCTCCTGATTGTTTTAATTGTAGATTAAAACAAGTATCCAAAACATCGGAAGATGTCATACCTTTGTGAAGATATCTAGCTTCTTTTCCGGTTCTTTCAGTTATGGAAGTTAAAAATGCAATTACATCATGTTTTACTTTTTCTTCTATTTGTGAAATCCTTTTAACGTTGATTTTTGCTTTTGATTTAACCTTTTTGACTACACCTTTTGGAATAATTTTATATTTTTCCATTGCTTCAGCTGCAGCTAATTCAATATCTAACCAGATTGAATATTTATTATAATCTTCCCAAATAGCTTTAATTTCCTCTCTCGAATATCTGTCTATCATTTCAAATTATTATTATTTTTAAAGTTTAGTAAAAATTTCACAACCTTCTTTTGTTACTCCTATAGTATGTTCAAATTGTGCTGATAAGGATTTATCTTTTGTTACCGCAGTCCAGCCATCATTAAGTGTTTTAGTTTCATAATTCCCCACGTTTATCATTGGTTCGATTGTAAAAATCATTCCAGTTTCTATTTTTTCACCAGTACCTTTTTTACCATAGTGTAATACACTTGGTTCTTTATGAAAAAGTTCACCTATGCCATGACCACAGAAATCTTGAACAACAGAAAAACCTTCAGCCTCTACATATTTTTGTATGGTCTCACCAATATCCCCTAAATGAATACCGTGCTTAACAATCTTAATAGCCTCCATCATAGCTTCGTAAGTTGTCTTAACTAATTTTTTTGCTTTAACAGAAACATCGCCTATCTCAAACGTTCTGCTAGTATCACCATGCCAATCATCTTTTATTGCGGTAACGTCGACATTGATAATATCACCCTCTCTTAAAATCTTATCTGAGGGTATTCCATGGCAAACAACATGGTTTGCAGACGTGCAACAAGATTTAGGAAATCCTCTGTAAAACAAGGGAGCAGAGAAAGCACCGTGATCATTAATATACTCATAACAAATTTTATCTATTTCATTAGTACTAATACCTGGTTTAATGATTCTTGATACCTCATTGAGTGCACCGGCTGCAATTGCCCCGGCAATTCTGGTTTTTTCAAAAGACTCTTTGTAATTTTCACTCATGTGAATCGAATTGTATTAATCGATTTAGTTTTATTCCTTTTAATGAAAATTTACAATCGTAGCAGAGAATTTTTAATTTCTTTTTAACAGCTTTTATTAATAATTCGCTATATTTAGGATCAATATCTTTAGCTATTTTGAATTTTTTACAATCATTTCTTTGAATCAGAAACAATAGATATATTTCATAACCTTGCTTGCTTGCATTAATTAATTCATTTATGTGTTTATGCCCTCTGGATGTAATTGCATCCGGAAACTCTGCTACCCCCTTATTTCTTGAAAGCGTAACATTTTTTACCTCTATAAAATATTTTTTATTATTTCCTAAAACTAAAAAATCAAATCTAGTATTTGTACCAAATTTAACCTCTGATTTTACAGTTTTTGGATTTTTAAATTCTTTTATTAAATTATTATTTAATGCATCTAAAACTATCTTATTAGTAAAATGCGTGTTGATACCGACTTTGAAACCATTACTTTCTATTATTTGTAAAGTATATTTTAGTTTTCTGTTAGGATTATTAGACTTACTAATCCAAACTCTAGCTCCTTTATTCAGCAAACCCATCATAGAACCGGTATTTGGACAATGCGCAATTACAGTGTTATTTCCGATCTTTATATCTACAAAAAAACGTTTATATCTTTTAATGAATTCACCTGATATTAATTTATCTTCAAAGTTCATGTATAAGTAATAATCTATGAAGAAAAAAAAGAAAGTAAATGCAGCAATTTTAATTATTGGTAATGAAATTTTATCTGGAAGAACTCAAGATAAAAATGTTGCATTTATCTGTAATTGGCTGAATTTAAACTGTGGAATAACCGTCTCAGAGGTAAGAATTATACCTGACGTTGAAAAAATAATAATTAGCAACATTAGAATCTTATCAAGGGAATTTAATTATGTTATTACGACTGGAGGAATAGGACCTACCCACGATGATATAACTGCACAATCAATCTCTAAAGCTTTCAAAATAAAATACGGATATCATAAAGAAGCATTTAAAATATTAGAAAATTATTACGGAAAAGAAAAATTTAATGATGGAAGAAAGAAAATGGCAAAGATGCCGATTACAGCTAAATTAATTTATAATCCATCAAGTGCTGCACCAGGTTTCAAAATAAAAAATGTTTTATCATTACCCGGTGTACCTTCAATATTAAATTCAATGATTGAAAATTGTAAAAAATTTTTAGTAAAAGGTTCAATCATTCATAGCAGTACAATTAATTTATTCACTGTTGAGAGTAATATTTCTAAACAATTATCAACTTTACAAAAAAAATATAAAAAAGATGTTGATATTGGAAGCTATCCTTTTTTTAGATTGGGGAAAATAGGAGTATCTGTTGTTTCAAGATCTATTTCTAAAAAAAAATTACTAAATGTCAGTAAAGATTTGATGAAAGCTGTAAAATCAAAAAAAATTAAAATCTTAAAAATCTAAATTAAACTTAAGACTTCATCAACTTCAATTAAATTTATATCTTTAGATTTATAAATTTTCTTAGTGTCCAAAATCTTCGTATATTTATTTTTTGGAGCAAACTTTTCGGGATTTGTTGGACCAAATAAAACTATCATAGGTATATTAGCTAAAGACATCATATGCATTACCCCATTATCAATAGTTACAGCCGAATTTAATCTAGATGCCAAGGCAGTAACTAAAGCAGGGCATGATAAATTAGAATTGAATTCAGGAAACATAGCAGAAGGAACTTGGTTTTTAATTTTTTCAATTAAATTAATGTTATCCTTTTCAATAAAAAATACTGGAACTTTATTTTTTGAGAGGATTTTATTAGCTAAAGCAGTAAACTTATAAATTGACCAACTCTTTTTTCTGTATTCATTTCCTTGTGTTATAGAAAAACCTACATAGTTTGAGCCTGGTAGCAATCTTTTAGCTTCAGCTAAAATTCCTTTAGAAAGCTTTTTTACGTCAAAATCAACTTGTATTACGTCCTCCTCTAAAAACAAACTTAAGTTTTCCAAATGATTAGTGCTTTTTGATCTAATTTTTTTTGATGAGAAAAAACCATTCAAAGTTCTGGAGTAAAAATGATCATGTGGTATTTTTTTTAAAATTAAAGAATTTCTAAATTTTGACTGTAAATCAATTATAAGATCAAATTTACCGTAGCCTTTTTGCAGCGTTTTTTTTTTAGTTAATAATAGGTGCCACCATCGAAACCCAAAATATTTCAGTCCAAGATTAACATTCTCTATATGAATATTGTATTCTTTGAGCTTTCCATTAAAATGGTTTGTATGTGCACCCAAATAAAATAATTTAGATTTTCTAAAATGACTTTTTAAACTCAATAATAGTGAAAATAATTGAATAGAGTCGCCTAAGCCGCCACCTGAATTATATATTAAGATTTTTTTCATTGGATAAATATACTTTATAAGATTTAAATAGTAATATAAATGTCATATAAGTATTACTTAAAATTAATGTGCCCTCGTGGTGAAATTGGTAGACACAAAGGACTTAAAATCCTTGCCCTTTTGGGAGTGCCAGTTCGAGTC
>MDTD01085529.1_pt1 | contig 10045 bp, 5 predicted proteins | sample 811221 | NCBI WGS metagenome assembly MDTD01 (sample SAMN05326646, study PRJNA326480) | marine metagenome | isolation source: seawater | place: Pacific Ocean: South West | collected 2011
TCTCGTTCATCGCCGCCGCCCCTTTCAGAAGCTGGACTATGTCGACCCCCATACATGCCGCGGGAAACAAACCCACCGCCGACAGCACACTGAAACGTCCTCCAACTCCGTCAGGAACACGAAAGACAGATTTACAACCCAGACTTTTCCCCAGTGCATCGAGTCGCCCAGACGCTCCGGTGATAGGAACAACTCGTCGAGCGATTTCATCAGAGTCTGCGGAGTACTGTTGCTGCAATGCATCCAGAAACATTCTCAAGGCAACTGCTGTCTCCAGTGTACCGCCACTCTTACTAATCACTACAACCGACCAACGACTGTCAGCCAATCTGGCCAACAATGACTGCAAAGCGTCATTATCCAGACTATTGCCTTCAAAATAGATTCGAGGACGCCCTCCACGTTGCCCATCAGACAATTCGTTGTAGTAGGGTTCACAGCAACCCTCGAGGATCGCTTTTGCTCCCATATAGGAACCACCAATCCCTAAAATAACGACCGCTTCACTGGAATTTTTTAGTTGCCTTGCGTCAGATAGAATCTGTCCCAATTCACTTGTCTGACGATCAGCGTTGTAGTCCTCCAGCAATACCTCCGGTAATTGATAAAACCGGCCATCGAGTGGAATTTTTTGATCTGGTATTTCCCCTGAATCCATCAGGGCAACGTCTGTGACCACTGATTCGTGCCGCGCAGATTCCAAACGCGATGCCAATTCAGCAAATTGAGACGGGGTGACACCGTAATGTTCCAGCCAACAACCGGACAAATTAACTGACAATGACTGACTCACGAGATACGGTTCCATTGAAAGAAACAACAAGCATGTAGTATCCCCTTGATTCTAGCCTGAATTAATCAGTTTGGCAGTTCTCACCGACTAAAAGTCATTTCACTTAAATCGGCAATGAATCCAATCATTTTTGAATTGTGAAGGAATAGTTAATCGGGGGTTGTTGAAATTGCTAGGCGGGTGAAAATAGAAAGATAAACTAACCTCCCCCCCGTCTCAGATGAAGAACCAATACGACATGGATACTCACGATTTAACCCGCAAACTCCAGGTGAAGAACGACTCTAAAATCGTCATGCTCGTTGCCGATGGTTTAGGAGGTCTACCACATGAAGTTGGTGGACAAACCGAATTAGAAGCAGCTCACACTCCGAATCTGGATGCGTTAGCAAGTCGTGGAATTCAAGGGCTCAGTACTCCCGTACTTCCCGGAATCGCTCCCGGCTCCGGCCCTGGTCACCTCGGGCTTTTTGGCTATGACCCACTGAAATATGAGATCGGTCGAGGAGCGCTCGAGGCCACGGGAATTGGATTTGAATTACAGGATGGCGATGTTGCCATCCGCTGTAATTTTTGTACTCTCGACGAGTTTGGAAATATCACTGACCGACGTGCCGGACGGATTGCCAGTGAACTGAGTGCCCCGATTGCTGAAAGCCTTCGGCAAATTCAAATCGAAGGGATCGAAATCTTCGTGGAACCTGTCAAAGAACACCGATTTGTTGTCGTGCTACGAGGAGATGGACTGGGCGGTAATGTTCTGGATACCGACCCTCAGGCGACAGGAGTCCCTCCACTCGACCCGGTAGCCACCGATCCTGAAAGTGAGAAGACGGCGGAAGTTGCCAAAGAATTCCTGCGGCAGGCACGTGAAATCCTTAAAGATCAGCCACAGGCCAACTTTCATACCATGCGTGGATTTGCGGCAAAACCCAATTTACCAACTTACGAAGATGTTTATGGCCTAAAAGCAGCAGCTGTGGCTGTCTATCCCATGTACAAAGGTCTTGCCCGATTAGTTGGAATGGACATAATCGGGAATGCTTCCAATCTGGATGAACAAGCAGCCATCGTCAAAGAAAACTGGGAGAACTACGATTTCTTCTTTGTACACTTCAAATACACCGACAGTACCGGAGAGGATGGCAATTTTGAAGAAAAGAAAGCTCGTACTGAAGACTTCGATGCCTTCATTCCTAAAATTTTGGAACTAGATCCATCCGTCGTCATCGTCACTGGAGACCACAGTACGCCAAGCTTTCTCGCCAATCACAGCTGGCATCCTGTGCCTACGCTTCTGAGTTCTGACTGTTGTCGCTATGACAATCTGAATGAATTCAACGAATCTTCCGCCCGGGTAGGTGGACTGGGACAATTCGAAGCAAAACACCTGATGACACTTGCATTGGCAAATGCGGGGCGATTGGGTAAATACGGCGCGTAACATTCAAGCTATTACCGCCCTACTCCAGCTTATCTCAATCGACCACAAACCTTGCATCGAGCCAATTTGCATAGTCGGCCACGGTTGCGCGATCTGCCATCCCCACAGCAAGCGAAAGCTCTGTTGCGCCCTGAAGCTCCACCTGAATGGTCCGGCTTGGATCGCCTCCACGCAGGACACGGCTGGAATGAACAGAACGCCACTCCCCCGCCCCCGATCGCAAAAACACATGAAAGGTAACGCTGCCGCGTCTTAAGGCTCGTGAATCCACGGCGATATCGCTTACAAACAACAAAGCGTCATCGGGCACCTTAAATGTCTTTCGAGATAGGGCGCTCATACCAATTCCATGTAACGCCAATGAATCGTTCGACCGTAACCACCCGCCAAGGACATTGCGTCCCTTGCCGTCCCGCTCTGGTAGAACATGTGTTAATTCAAAGAGTTCGTTACCTAACTCTCCTTCAAAAAACGGAAGTGCTACTGTTTGAGCACTTTCCACCTCATCCAGATAGACAACATTGGACCTGATAGGTTGTAAAAACTCGAGATGATCCCATGCGTTAAAATCTTCAAGCGAAAAAAGTGGGGCGGCAGTTTTCAAAATTACACCGGTAGAGGTATTCCAAACTAACTCACTTCCCTGACAGCTCACGTTGTCAGCCGGCCCGAAGCTGCCGTCAGAGAAGCCAATCGTCGCTCTGGTAGAATCGCTTCTGACAAATGGATTAAAGATACAAGCTTTCACCGAGGCGAACGGGATGACGAATTCCTTACCAAGTGAGGTTTGCGATAATATAATTCGGCCGTCCTCATTGATCGAGCATGAGGCATCGAGACGGGTTTGGTCATTAAAAACAACGAAACCAGCTGCTTGGTAGTGAAATACACTTTCAAGTAATCGATCGCGGGCAGATAAGACTTTAGGCACATTACGAATGATCGCTCGTACATCCTGCCAAGATACAATAACCGGCTTCCAAAGTAGGGACTGAATCGTCAATCCGTCAGGTCGCAGTTCAAGCTGATCCGCAACAACAACTTCACCTTGCCTCAAGACCACCCAACTACGGTTTGCACGTTCTCGAAGTTCTCCATAGCGATATAAATTTTCCCAAGCAATTTTGGAACCATCGGCAAACTGCACTTCATTCTCCAGCAATTGCACCAATTGATTCTGACTGACTGCACCTGTTGGATGAAGCTGGACACGGTATTGTGCGTATATATCTTCTGTGCAACCAAGACAAACCAAACCCGCCATCAGAAATCGTACAATGAATCGAATCATACTAACTCACCTTTACTTTCGTAACAGTGGGAGAAAGGTTTTAGGCATACTTAAAATCAGGCAGGCCATGGCTGTCGCGTATTCATTGCAAATCGCTTCATCTTCCCAGGCACCAGAGGGCATCTGTTTCCGCAGTAACAAATCTCCTACCTGCTTATACCATGATTTCCACTCGTCACCACCTTGTTGCCACAATGCATGAGCAGCGTAGTACTGGCCATAGAAATAATGAGGGTTACCCGCATATTCTGCATTGGCTGGGACATTCTGCATGAGATAACGAGATCCCAAGGTATAGATTCCCTTCTTCTTTACGCCGAGACTGGATAAGGCGACCATTGCTGCTCCCGTTCTAGGATAAGCACTTTCACCTTCGGCTGTAACATAACGAAAGCCACCATCTGCATTTTGCAAATTCAGGACATAATTCCGAGCAAGCGTCACTGTTTTTCCGGGGACAAAAAACCCTGCATTGCGTGCAGCACGTAACGCCATCGTTTGGCAAACCGTAACCGAAATATCGGCATCTTTCTTAGCAGGTTCGTATCGCCAGCCACCTTCTTCGTTCTGAGTCGAAACGATTAACTCGATGGCATTCATTAATGCCGGACGCACCTCCGGCTGACGAGTCACGCCGTAAACCTGTGCCAAAAACAAAGACGCAAAGCCATGTCCGTACATCAAGCCCCGAACTCCCTGATCCGGAACCCCTATCAAACCATTTTGTTGAGCATGTTGCAAAACAAAGTCGACCAATCGGCTCACATGTTTTCCATAAGGCCCACGGCCAGGTAAATTCCCTAAACCGAGAAATGCTAAGCCCCCTAAACTCACAACAGCCAGATTCTGCTGATAGGCTGTCTGACCAAACGAACCATCATTCTGGACTCTCGAGGCCAGCCAGGCGATTGCTTTTTCAACTGCCTGCATTTGTTTTTCCAAGGTTTTACCTGACGATACTTGTTTCCCCAACGCATGGTTTGGGCTCGCACTGGGTGCGCAAAAACCAGTGCCCAGAAGGCTCAGGCTAGTTAGCCTCTGCAAAACAGAGCGTCGATCAAATTTAGCCAATGTTTTCAATTTAATTCTTCTTTAATTTCCAATAAAACTGCTGCAGTAATTGCTCATATCCTGGTAGGAATGGCTGCGCTGAAGACGCCCGCAATGGTATCTGAACTGACGGCGGCAATTGATTCCATGTGGATTCCAACAGGTCGCCTGTTGGTGTAACAATAGTAGGGTTTTCTGTTACGGTGTTTTCCCCTGTCGAACCCACACCGGCCTGTTGTCCAGCTAGTCCTTCGCTGGGCATAGCTACAACCCCTTTCGCATTAGCCAAATCATCTTGATCGATCAGCGAATCCAGTCGACGAAGAATGTCAAACTGCAATGGCTCAATTCCATTGGCTATTTCACCGCCCGACCGCTTTCTCAAGAGTTCTAAATGATGCTGAAGCTGTTGCCGGACAGTTAGCAATTCACTATCTTCTCCCTGTTCGCCCACATCTTCCCCCAGACTAAACTGAGTATTCCCATCCGCTAACTCATCTTCTCTTTCGTCTATAGAGTTTGAACTATCAGACTCCGGGTATCGATCTGTTACTTTAAACAGCTTTTTCACCGTGACCTCAGGAAGCAAAACCGGTGACCCTTCGGTGCTCATCGCATGCGGGACAAAGACAATACCTGCGATAACCAACCCCCAAACCGCAAAGCACCTATTCGACATCTGATTCTCCCTTGTCATCATCCGGTTCCCCCTTGGTCCGATGAATCTGGTTAAGGGCTTCCACAATCTCGGCCTGACGCTGCACCAACATATCCAACTGCTGCTTCTGCTCGTCCGTTAATTCTGCTATCTGAAGCAGAGGATTTACTTCAACATGTAATCGTTGCTGCAAAAGTCGAATAAGTGACAAAGTTTCGGAATGGGTAGACTTCAAGCGTTTTTCTGTGTCATTATCCGAAGGAGTCTCCTGAGTTAACTGTTTAGCTGCAACCCCTATCATTACAGACAACATTTCCAAAGCTTCTTGCTGACACTGTTTTTGGGAGCCATCGTCTGAGACTATGGCCTCTGCAGCCTGATACTGCAGCGTTGCAACATCTTGCAAACCGAATTCAATTAACGCCGATACGGACGATTGACGTGACAGATCTGCAGCATTGTCTGCAAGATCGGTTTGTCTTTGGGCCAGGGTATCAAGATTGGATACTGTCTTGACTTCCAACAACTCCGCCTGCATGCGATACAACCGTTTAAGTTGTTCTATGAATAGACGTGCCTTGCGGTCCTGCGTTTGTTCGCTCTCTCCCGGATCTATTCCCCATTCGAGCAGTATGCTCTGAATTGTCGAAATTACCTCAGTCTGTTTTGCCAATCCAATCGCAAACTGCCGATTATCTAAATTTGCGGCTGCCTGTCTCATATCCGAAACAACAGATTTCGCCAGATCCTGAGTAACAGAATTAATAATCATCTGCCTCTCGGAAATCGTTTGGTCCATTAAATGAAAGACCTCTGACGCCAACGAAAACTGCGAATCTTTCAACTCAGCAATTCTTGCATCATTGACTTCAACATTCGACATCAATGCTTCAGTAGCCAATGATGATACTTCAGTTTTAAGATCTAACTGCTGCCTTAAGAATGCTTTCCAGGCCGACTCAAACTCGGCCCGTGAATAATCGGATGATTGTTCACCCAGCAGGGCATCAATCAACTCTGCAGCCTTCAGTAGATGGCTTTCAATTCCCTCCAGGCTTCTTAACCACTGGTCATTTGAAATTTCAGACTGATTTCGAATCTGATAAATGCTTGCCTGCAAAGGATTCACGTGCTCATCCATGATTTGCTTCGACAATTGACTCAAGCCGTCCAATGATTCTTTTATCAGAGGAGCCTCAACTTTAGTGAGTCGTAATGTTTCCTCAACTTCCCTAAGTCTGGCCGAGATCGACATACTTCCTCCCGTCAGCACTTCACGAATATTAATGCCTTCCAAACTCAACTGCTGAAGTAAATTCGGCACCGTGGAATTCACAAACTCGGTAGACCGTAGTTTTTGCAATATCAGCACAGAGTCCCGCATGAGTCCTTGCAGAAAACGAAAGCGATTTTGTAGATCTTCAATTTTCTGCGTTAGTTGCCCTCGCAATTCACGATCAGACGAAACTATTAAACTGACAGCATTACTGGTGGATTGATTACCTAATTGATCCTCTACCCAAATGGACAGCGTAAGTTCTGCCCCCACGTCCAAACCTGCCAGCAAACTGACATCCACACCACACTCAATCTGAACGCTATCCGGTTGGTGCTTCAGAAAGACTCTGTTTGAATCAAACAGAGGGCGTGTACCAACCAAAACCTTTGAAAAATCTAAGGGGATCCGAAGGGATGACTCCGGAGTCGAATCATGCGCCTGTATCACGACTTCGAGTTGTTCCACTTTCAAATCATCAGTTGCATGTAACAACAAAGGAAGAATTCCTGTCGCCGTCAGCAGAGCTCCGGTAGTCGGTTTTAGAATTTCTGCCTGTGGGGCCTGATCTGCCTCAACTTCGATTTGCCAGAATTCACGCGTTTGAGAAATGACCCCCTGGCCATCTTCAAATTCCAGCCAAAAGAATCCTGATTCGACAATTCCCAATTCGTCCAGGGTCACACCAAACGATTCACCACTACGATTTATTTCCATAGGATACGAAGAACGTTTTCCGTTAGAGTCCCAAATCAAACGTGCCCTAACGACTGAATTATCAAGCAGAGCAAAAAATGACAACTGACTTGTCGGTAAAGCACGCGTCAAAGTGTCGCCAACATATGTCTCCAGACCTGTATAGTCGGGAGGTGAAATCGTCAATCTGGAGTCACGAATCGTAGGAGCAGCAACGACAGCAACTTTGTTCCAGCCGACATCATGAAAGTCACCACCCTCAAGTCGAAACTTAAAAGACTCGAGAACATCATTTAGATGGAATTCAGCCACCTTGGCCTCGCCGCCCAGACGGATCAACTCACTTTTTTCCGCGCTCTGCCATTTCAATTCCAACGTCAAATCGGGTGGTAGCGGACCATGTAGATTGACTACTTGAATTAAGTAGTCTCCACCTTCCGCCACCTGCTTACGGTAATCGACGACCCTCAACTCAAATTGTCTTGGCCAGTGTACACCATTCCATGGCATAACGAGTCGTTGTGTCGCTGTGGCTGCCTGTTGAGGACTGGAAACAATAACTATCAAAACCAACAAGAGAATACTAGTTACGCTTAGGATAGGACGCATGAGCACGCGAAGGCGAAAGCATTGCTGCAACTCCAGCAGTGTCAGCTCTCGATAAACCTGGTCAGCCAATCCATTAAGAAACTGACGCTGGATCACTGTCAATTCTTCGATTCTGCTATGTAAATCACAAACCGTCGACAGTCGCTGTTGTAATTGAGGAAATATTTGTTCCAACCGCCTCGCCACATCGACAGGTCCTGGCTTAAACCGTTCAGCCGGTACAATAATCTTGGTCATTGCCAAAGCCAGGATAGTTAGGAACAAACCCGACTGAAACCAGACAAGCAAATTTGAACGCGATTGTAGAAGGTAATCCACCGTTGCCAGGATTCCTGCGCCGACCAAAATCAAGATGGAGAACCAACATAGGGCGCGCAAAAAGACCAGCCGTCGTGAGCGTGCCGCAAGACGATCAACAACTTCACGAACTAATGACAGTTCCGGAGAATCGAGTGTTTCGTGTGTCATACTTTTAATTATACCACCGCCGTCGCAATCCCCATTCAGCGGTTATCAGCAACACAAACAGAAAGACGAGCCAGTTCGCATTCCACAACAATTGCCGATTTAGTTCCCTGATCACAACACGTTGCTCCTGAGGGATTTCATCACGTAGCAAATTCCATTGATTCAATGTATAGAATCGGCCACCGGACGTTGTTACAAGGTTGGCTAAAGCATCGATATCTGCAGAAGAGTCCATTTGTTCTTTAGCTTCACTTTCCACATCTAACCGCAGACTCGTGGGGGTCGAATTAACGTCGACGGGGCTTACGAGTCGAATGGTGTAGTGTCCAACACGCAGGTCGTGAAGACTCGCATGAAATCGACCTTGATGAATTCCGCTCCGAGCCAATCGAACAATGGTACTCTTGCCTGTCGATTCGGCTAACTCGACGACGACACTATCTTCAGTCGGTGCATTTAAGGGATTGAGAAAGCGAACCTGAACATCCACACTATCTCCAAAAAAAATCTGCTGCGAATCCAGCGAAAGTTCAACTCCGGTGCGTCCCACTCCTACACTTGAGCCTGCCAGATAATTGATTAGCTGGATCCAATATCCGGCATGTGGATCATCCAATTCTCCTACCTGCCGCCAACGCCAGGTACTATCAAATCCTTGAAATATTATCCGTCCAGACCCTGAAAAATGCTGGGTAATCAGAGGTAGACGAGCTTGAGAGTCAGTGTCAGCATAGACCAAAACCTGAGCACCCGTTTGCAAAATAGGGGACTGAGTCAGCCAGAACGGGCCGGGGAGATTCCTCCAAATCTGATTTTTCGTTTCTGAAGAATCTGAGACGGTAGTCAAAGCTGTCCGCTCCCCTAACTGAGAAAGCAACAAGGATGCCGGTTGTTTTAACAATGTCATAGTTTCATAATTTGCGACATCTGCTGGAAACAATTCAGCGATCGGCTGACCGTTATATTCCCCGGGCAATGACCTCTCTCCGGCAACAAAAACAAGCCCTCCGCCCCGTTGCTGCACAAAATCCACCAGCAGTGCTTGCGACTCCAACGTTAGCAACTTCACTGGTACATCACCAATAACAATGACATCAAATCCGAACAACCAATCGCGGTCTTCTCTGATACCGGTAAACAATCGATTATCTTCCAATGCTAACTGAGGGTCCGCTGTCCCCAACACAACAGAAACATCAAACCGAGGCTGTCCCGATACATTCGTTGCTCGGCTCAAGAGATCTTCTAGTGCTCGGAATTCAAATCTAGGAAATTGCTCGACAATTAGCACCTTAATTGCATCGGCATGGACAAGGAAACGAAATTCATGGTGGTCAAGATGTCGTTGATGCCGACTACTACTTTCTTGATGGTCGCTGTCTCCAGCAAATTCAACACGCAATGTCTGTTCCCCAGCGGATCGAGCTATATGTCTGATGGAAAGTGATGTCTGATTCTGCCCTGCCTTAAACGATGCGAGAACTTCCTGCTGGTCCTGATCGCTAATCACTCGAAACGGAAAATCCTGAGCCACTTTTGTATTTCCATGACGTACAACATCTACTTCAAACACAACTGGCTGGTCCAAAAGTACTCTCTCAGGCCCGGACGGATTCATCAATTGGATTGTTTTCTGCTGAGTAACACTTGCAATTTGCGGTATGAAAACCGGAACAGATCGTTGGCGAGCCAATTCGGCCGCTCGGCTCAATGACACGCCAACGTTGGATTGACCGTCAGTAAGATAAACAATTGCGGCA
>MDTD01152326.1_pt1 | contig 10045 bp, 5 predicted proteins | sample 811221 | NCBI WGS metagenome assembly MDTD01 (sample SAMN05326646, study PRJNA326480) | marine metagenome | isolation source: seawater | place: Pacific Ocean: South West | collected 2011
AATCTGTATCTACACCCTTGTTATACCAGTTATAGCTATATGGATATGTCCCTCCATTTACACCTGCAGAAGCAGTTCCATCACTAGCACCAAAGCACTGCTCATCTTCAAAATCTGCGATAAACCCGTCTAAAAGAGTAGGCTGACCTATGACAACCTCTGAGGTATCTAAACAACCATTAGCATCCGAAACCTCAACGTGATAAGTTGATTCGCACAGGCCTGTTGCCTCTGCGGACACCTGGGAACCAGGGGCGTCATACCAATTATACGAATAAACAGGAGTACCTCCTGATGGTGTAACCGTAGCCTCACCCGTGCACTCAGAGAAACACAGAACGTCCTCTGCGCTTGTTATCAATGAACTAAGTATTGTAGGCTCATGAACTGTCCACCCACCTGGAACGGAATCAGAGCAACCCTCAGCATCAATAATTGTTAGGTTATAAACTCCTGTGGAAAGGTTTTCCACCAATATTTCCTGACTAAAAGCATCGGTTGAAACAACTGACATATTATTTTGGGCAGCAGTGTCACTCCAAATATACGTGTAAGGCTGAGTTCCTTCATTAATAGTAGCCTGTATGGTACCATCAGAGCTCCCATTACATTGGGTGCTGTCGGATTGTCCAAAAATATACAAAGGTTGTGTTCCAGAGATATTTAAATTTCTAAGACGAAATATTGACGGAGGAAAATCAGAACTATCAGTGATAACACAAGTATATATACCTGCAGGTAAATTATAAATTGAATCCGTATTATTACCATCGACAAAAGCAGGGTACCATTGAAATCCAAATGGGCCGCCTCCAACAATATTTTTGACAACAATTGAACCATTGTCTCCCCCACAGGTTGAATTTGTGAGAACAGTATCAACACTTGTTATTGATAATGTTTGAAAATCAGCATTAACATCTCTGTAGACATCGAAAAATGACTGCTTACCATAAAATTCCCCTGAATCAAACATTTTATAGCGATAATTGGACTCTGAACCATCCATGTGAACCATTCCATTAAATTGATTTACAAACTTGGCTTCGCCAAATATTTTATCTGTTATAAAAAGACTAGACGACTCTGAACCTTTAAAAATAATGGGAAAAGGAAGTGATGAAAAATTCAAGCTTTTTACCTCCGCATAACCGTCAACAACTACTGAATCTAGGTATTTAAGTCCAGAATTTTTATCAAAGATAGCTTCTTGATATTCGTTTGGAATGACAGAACCTCCTACGCCACCACTGGTTTTTGACCAATGATTTTCGTCACTCCATTTACCCTGTCCACCTACCCAGTATTTCTGGGAATACCCAAGCGAAACGCAAGAAAACAAAGTAACTAAAATTAGCTCTCTGATAATTTTCTCGATAGTTCTCAATTGTAGTAATTATAGTTATCAAGCAAGCAAAAAAACATTTGCGCAAACTTAACCCTTAAATGTACGACGAAATTAACAAAGGGTTTCTTAAACGAATAATAAATGAAGGTTTTTTATCTTAATATTTTCTCCTCTATCATTTAGAGAAAAACTTTTTTTTTTAAACCTTATGGAATTAATCAAAAAGTATTTTGAAGGCTTAAAATTCAAACAAAAAATTAAGTCTTTGATTTCTGAGACAATTTTAAAGTTTGATTTTTATAGAAAGGTATAGTCTAATAAACACCATATTTTTCTACAATTTAACTACATTTGTTTTCAATACTAAATCATCTTAATAATACTATTTATGGATTTAAGTTCTAAGTTTAATAATAAGGTGGCTGCTAAATATCAGATTTACAACAGTCTATTCCTAACGCTTCCATTTGAGGAGATAACAAATACAGGGGTTTTATTGCCTGTTTTATTTAAAGAATGTCAAGATGGTTTTGACAATAAGCATAATCCATCAGAAATTATAAACACCTTTTTTAAAAAACACTCGGGTATTGAAAAAGAAAGTGAAAAAATAGAATTACTATTTAAATTCATACAGTATATTGAACGTCAGGTCGTTCTATTTGATGCAGTCGAAGATGCAGCTTTTGAGCAGATTAATGATTTAAATGGAAACGGAACGGTGCGCTATGTTTTTAATCGAGCAGTATCTCAACAAAAAGTAGACAAATTAATTAAAAAACTTGAAGACTTTAAAGTTCGAATAGTTCTGACTGCCCATCCAACTCAATTTTATCCAGGCCGAGTATTATCAATAATTGGAGAACTAGAGGATGCAATAAGAGAATCTAATTTGCAAAAAATAAATGAACTTCTTCAACAATTAGGAAGAACCGCGTTTGTCTCCAAAGAAAAACCAACTCCTTATGACGAAGCTATCCGTTTAATGTGGTACCTCGAGAATGTATTTTATCATTCAGTTGGAAATGTTCATGCCAGAGTAAGAAGAGAACTCGCAAAACAAGGAGTGCCTAATTACGATAAAGACATAATAAACATAGGTTTTTGGCCCTGTGGAGATCGAGACGGGAACCCTTTTGTAACTTCAGAAATAACATTAGAAACGGCAAGAAAGCTTCGCCACAAAGTATTTATTTGCTATTTCCGAGATGCTAAAAGACTAAGAAAAAGAATGTCTTTTACAGGTGTTGACGAACTGGCGGAGAAGGTTTACTCTAAAATTTCTGCAACTATTTTTAATACGAAAGGAAAAAGATATCAATCAGCACATGAGATTTTAAGTGACCTTGAAGCCATTAAAGATCGCGTTGTTAAACATCACCAAAGCTTATTTGTTGAGGTTGTTGACGACTTTATTGTGAAAGTTAAATTATTCGGTTTCCATTTTACGAATATGGATATTCGTCAAGACTCAAGGATTCACACTCAAGTTATTGCAGAAGTAATTGAGGCCGCCAAATCAGGAAGATTGGGTAATAGCGTTCAGGGTAATATCCCAGACAACTACAATAATCTCTCGGAAATTGAACAAATCGATGTTTTAACTCAATTATCAGGAAATATAGATCCTGAACTTTTCGAAACAGAAATAGTTAGAGAGACTCTTAAGTCTTTTTATGTGATGAAAACAATTCAGGATGAGAACGGAGAAACCGGTTGTCATAGATATATTATATCCAACACACAATCATCCAAAAATATGTTCGAAGTATATGCTTTAGCAAGAATTTGTGGTTGGAATAAAAATGAAATGACATTTGATATTGTGCCGTTACTAGAAACAGTAGAGGATCTTGCTAATGGAGAAGAAATTTTCAACTTTATGTATAACCATCCTGTTTATGCAGAACATCTTGAAAAAAGAAACAAACGTCAATATGTAATGCTAGGTTTTTCTGACGGAACAAAAGATGGTGGTTACCTGAAAGCCAATTGGTCAATATTTACCGCCAAAGAGTCGCTTTCGGGAATATCAAAAGAAAACGGAGTTAAAATTGTTTTTTTTGATGGACGCGGAGGACCTCCAGCCAGAGGAGGAGGAAATACAAACAAATTCTATTCCTCTTTAGGTGATAAAATAGAAGATCACGAAATTCAACTAACTATTCAAGGACAAACAATATCCTCAAATTTCGGAACTTTAAATTCTTCTCAATACAATCTAGAACAGCTTTTCTGCGCAGGACTCGAAAACTCAGTTTTTAAAGGAGATGTAGCTAAAATGACAGACGAGCAAAGAGTAATCATGAATGATTTGGCTGAGCTTGGCTTTGAAGCCTACACTAATTTTAAAGAAGATCCCAAATTTATTGATTATTTAGAAGACGTTTCAGTATTGAAATACTACGGTAAAACAAATATAGGTTCCCGACCAACAAAAAGAAAATCTGCTAACAAATTGAGTTTATCAGATTTGAGAGCTATACCATTTGTTGGAGCCTGGACCCAAATGAAACAAAATGTGCCTGGTTTTTACGGTGTTGGAGCTGCACTTAAGAAATATGAAGATGAGGGTAAATTAGATCGAGTAAAAGATTTTTACAGTAAATCACTTTTCTTTAGAACACTGATTGACAACTCTATGCAATCAATATGCAAAACATATTTCCCTCTTACCTCTTACCTTGAAAAGGACGAGAAGTTTGGAGAATTTTGGAAAGGTATTTATGATGAATTTGAGCAATCAAAACGATTATTATTAGAGATTTCGGGTCAAAAAACCTTACTACAAAAATCCCCTAATATCAAAGCATCAATCAAGCTAAGAGAAAACATCATACTTCCATTAATAACCATACAACAATATGCCCTGATGCAAGTTAAATCGATTGAAAAGGGCGATAAAAAAGAGGTAGAATGGAAAGATGCCTATGAAAAAATGATTATTAGAGCTTTTTTTGGAAGTATTAATGCTTCCAGAAATGCTGCATGATTATATTTTCCAAAAAAAGAGGGTAGGCAAAAACCTACCCTTTTCTTTTTAATGTTTTATTTATGAATTCGGAAAACATATCAGAGAGCCCCTTAAAACAAGCTAAATACGATAGAGCTTATTTAAGAATGGCTACCGAATGGGCTAAATTAAGCCATTGCAAAAGAAGGCAAGTTGGAGCAATTATTGTTAAAAATAATATAATAATAGCAGATGGATTCAACGGAACACCAAGTGGATTTGAAAATTGTTGTGAAGATAGCGATGGAAAAACACACTGGTATGTTCTTCATGCAGAGGCAAACGCAATATTAAAACTGGCTAAATCAAATAATAGGGGGCAAAACTCAACTCTTTACATTACTCTTTCGCCTTGTAAAGACTGCAGTAAACTTATTCTACAAGCGGGGATCAAAAGAGTAGTTTACATAAAGGGATATAAAGATTCCGCAGGAATTGACTTTTTAAGTAAAGCAGGGATTGAAATTGTTCAAATAGAGAACCCATTTGAGCGAGATGAAATACAATAAAAACCTTTTAAATTACCTTCCAATAATCTGTGTTATTTTTCTAATAGCAGGACTTCTACTCGGGAAATTTTTGTACCAAAAAAATCTATCGACTATTCCTGTTTTTTCATCCTATTCCAGAGGTAAAGTTGATGAAGTTATTGAGAATATCGTTAAGAACTATGTTGATTCAGTTAACGAAAAAGAAATTACCGATTATACCATTACTAGTCTCTTGGCCCATCTTGACCCTCATTCCTCCTACATTCCTCCGCAAAAAGTAAAGGCTGAACAAGAGAGAATGAATGGTAAATTTGAGGGCATAGGTATTGAATTTAGAATAATTGATGACACTTTAATGGTTGTTAACACGATAAAAGGGGGTCCCTCTGAGAAAGTTGGAATACTCAGTGGCGACAGAATAATTGGATTAAGTAAACAAAAAATTTCATTCGGAAAATTAAAAACTGACTCACTGGTAAAATTACTTCGTGGTAAATCAGGAAGTAATGTTGATTTAATAATTAAAAGGCCATTTCAAAAAGATGAAATCTACATTACTGTAACTCGAGGAGAAATACCCATTTTTAGTATTGATGCTCAAATTATGCTGAATAATAATGTAGGATACATTAAAATTAACCGTTTCTCTTACCAAAGTCATCAAGAATTTAAAACAGCTGCAAAAAAGCTTCAAAAGTTAGGAGCAACTAGTTTAATCATTGATGTTAGAGACAATCCTGGAGGATCATTAAATGCTGTGGTTAAAATTTGTGACGAGTTGTTGGAAAACGGAAAAAATATTGTTTACACAAAAGGAGAAAATGATAGAGAGACTTACAACTCCAAACATGACGGCGATTTTAAAAACATGAATTTAGTCGTTTTGACAAATCAAAATAGTGCAAGCGCGAGTGAAATTTTGGCTGGAGCATTACAAGATAATGATAAGGCAACAATTGTCGGAAGAAGAACATTTGGGAAAGGTCTGGTTCAAGCTGTTTTAAAGTTAAGTGATAATTCAAGAATAAATCTAACCATTTCTAGATATTATACTCCATCAGGAAGATGTATTCAAAAACCTTTTGAAAAGGACAAGCTAGATCTTTATCATAATGAAGAAATAAAACGTTGGGAAAATGGGGAGCTATACTCAAAAGACAGTATCAAGTTTAATGACTCACTTCGGTTTAAAACACTTAATGGAAGAACTGTTTATGGAGGTGGTGGCATAATTCCTGATGAATTTGTTGGTTTAGATACTTCCATGAACAGCAGCTTACTTTTTGAAATTATGGCCAAAGACTTGATAAGAAACTATGCAATAAAATTCTTTACTGCAAGAAGGATAAAAGGAGATACTTATAGAGAAGCAGTCAATAATTTTCCGCAAAAAAAAATACTGACTTCTTTCAAGCTTTTTTGTGAAAGCAAGCAAGTTTTCGGAACAGATAAAGATTGGATAACCTCTGAAAAATATATATTAAACAAGTTATCTGCCTATGTATTAAGAGTTAAATTTGGTAATAACGGATACTTTAAAAAAGTTTCTGAAATGGATAGTGATATTATAAAGGCTCTGGGAATATTAACTTCTAAAAATTAATTACTTCTTGTGATCTGATATTGATATACATACCAATCATATATTTGTAATCTATTTAGTGTATTTTTAATATCTTGAGCAAATAAACACGAATAATAAAATGATTAAACTACTTCCTATTCTTTTTCTTTGTAACGCTTGTTTTATTAAAACATCAATAACCTCTTTCAAAGAACAACTTGAATATCCGGGTATTGAAAGCGGTACAACTATGGCAAATTATACAATAAAAATCGAAAATACGAGTGAAAATGATATCGAAGTAGAAGGCATTTGGGTAAGAGGAAGATGGATTCAATTCACTCAAAAAAGCTTCTCCGGAAACCCAATTATTATAAAAGCAAGTGTTAGGTATATACCACCAGATTCATCGAAAGATGTGATTAAATCTCCCACAAGAAACAACAAAGATGAAGGAGCTATCAAATATAGAGTAAAGGGAAAGAAGAAGTTGATATTCATTGGAACAGAAAGTATTACCCGCGAAAAGCCTCTTGCAAGACCTTAAACTAAAGTAATCTTTAAAGGCTATTCTTTGGTTTTATGAACGGTCTCTTTCACTATTTTTCCATCTTTGTAGGTAGTTGTCTGGCGTTTCTCTCCTTTTGAATTATACAAATACGAATTTCCAGTGACCAAATACCCGTTCTCAAAATAACCTTCTCTTAGTACCAGGCCACTTTTGTTAAAAAACTGACGTTCTCCTGTTCCGCTCCAAGGGACAATTTCTTTTTCCAAAGGTACTTGTTTCACAAGAACAGGACTATTCACATCAATAGGCTCCTGTTTTTCTTTTCCAGAATATCTTACCGTAACTTTTCCTATTCTCTCATTCGGTTCGTATTTTTTTATTTTGGAAAAATCAATACTACCATTGTTGAAATTTCTTTCAGTTTTCACAAATCCATCTTCATAATATTCTGTAATCGTTCCGGACTCATTTCCATTTAACCATTCACCTTCGATCATAAGCTGTCCATTTTCATAATAATACTTCTGAATACCAGTCCTTTGACCATTTTGGTTATAACTCCAATCATTTTTAATTCTACCGCTTTCATAATAATAAGTATAACTTCCCACCCATTTATTATTCATCCAGGTACCCTCTTCTTTCTTATTTCCGTTTTCGTAATAAAAAACAGCATGACCATTAGGACGATTATTTTTATAGTTGAGAACCTGCTTGATATTATTATTGTTGTAGTAAAAAACCCACTTCCCAGTTCTTTTGTTGTCTATGTAGCTACCCTCCTCTACAACCTGATTTTCTTTGTAACCAGGTAAATTTTTAGTCTTATTCGTATACACCCAAAACCCCTGTTTCATATTATTCTCATCAACATGATTAATTGTATCGATCGAAGATGCCTCTAAACTACCGAGGAAACAACTGAACAATATAAAGATTATTAGCTTTTTGCTTTTCATTTTAATATTCGATATTCGTTAATACGTAATCATTAATAAAAAGTTGTAAAAAATTAAGTGCAATTACTTAAAAAGTACGTGATTTACACTATATGACAAAAATACCCTTTTTCAAGTTAAAATTGAAAATAGATAAAAGGTTGAATCTCTGCACTTTTAAACTGATAAATTAATAAAACGATTGAAACTGCTACAATACCAATTGAGGGCCACCATTTGTTACTAAAAAGAGCTTGAATTTTAATTTCAAATGAATCAGGAATCAAGTGCAATAAATATCCAAAAATCATTACCGAAAAAATCATTACGTATCCTGAATTACTGAAATATTCTAGAATATTTATAAAATCAAATTCAAAAAATATTTGATTAAATATTTGCCCTATTATTTCTTGGTTAGGAGCTCTAAAAAACACCCAGCAAAACACAACAAAATGAAAAGTAAAAAACCAACCTAAAAACAGGCTCAACCTCGACGAAATGCTCTTAAGAGAAGTCAACTCTGTAGCTACTTTATGAATTGCCAAAGCAATTCCATGCAAACCTCCCCATATAATAAATTTAAGTGAAGCCCCATGCCACAGCCCCCCCAATAACATCGTGATAAAAAGGTTAACATAGGTTCTGAATTTCCCCTTTCTATTTCCTCCAAGAGGTATGTATAAATAGTCCCTTAACCAGCTACTTAAACTTATGTGCCATCTCCTCCAAAAATCAGTAATATTAGTACTTAAATAAGGCTGATTAAAATTAACTGGTAGAGAGAATCCAAGAAGTAAGGCCAATCCAATTGCAATATCACTGTAAGCTGAGAAATCGCAGTAAATCTGAATGGTATATCCATAAGAGCCCATTAAATTTTCGAAGCCAGAGTACTTTAAAGGCGACTCGAATACTCGATCAACGAAATTAGTTGATATATAATCAGAAACAACTACTTTCTTGACAAGCCCTCCTAAAATCAATAAAGACGCACGAGAAAACTGTCTGTAAGTGAGGCTAAAAGGCTTATAAATCTGCGGGATAAACTCATTCGCGCGTACAATTGGACCAGCAACTAACTGAGGAAAAAAACTAACATAAAAACCGAAATCTAAAATATTTCTTACCGGTTTAACTTTTTGCCTGTAAATGTCAACCGAATAAGAAATTGTTTGAAAGGTATAGAAGCTAATTCCAACCGGAAGAATTATTTCCGAAACATCAAAATTTCCCTCAGAAAAAATATTTCCTAATCCTGCAAAAACATTATATGGCTTAAAATGAGTTCCGAGTAGTTCATTTATACCATCTATAAAAAAACCTGTGTACTTAAAAAAGAACAGCATCAATAAGTTAAGAGTTACTGCTAACCCCAACCAAGTTTTTTTAACCCTATTATGCCTCGACCTGTAAATCTGATTACCAATAAAATAATCAATAAGTGTTGACAAAATAAGTAGAGAAAAATAAAGCCCGCCTGCTTTGTAATAAAAAAACAAACTTATTGCGAATAAATAAAAACTCCGTAACTGTAGCTTTTTATAAATGAACCCATAAATTAAAAAGAAAACAGAAAAGAAAACCCAAAATAAATAATGACTGAAAAAAATAGGCTCATTTGGTGAATAAGAAAAAATACTAAAAACAAACTTTTTGTAATCAATCCCTTCTTTTACAATTAGAGGTCTAACTCTCCTCCGACTTGTGTAATCATTATATGATTTGGAAAGAGCTTGATAAAAAAGCTTTCCCTGAAAAGCATATCCCTCCTCATTTAAATGCAAAAAATCCTCCGAAGTCAAATTATTTAAATACCAATGATTTATGGAACCCAACCCGCCCATAATATTGAAAAAATCCCATACACCGCAATTGTTTTTTCTCGCAAGATTTAAAATTCTATTTCTAATTAAAATATTCTCAGTTAAAGGAGTTTTTCTATAGCGCTTTCCATCTCCCGGAGTAGTGAGAATAATGTTAGCTTTAGGTAAAGTAATTTGAATATTATTGATTAAACTATCGTAATAATGATAAAAAATAGAGTCGTTAAAATTTAACCGATAAGCATCGTTAGCTCCTAAAGAAATAATGACTAGGTCAGGATTAACCGTTGCCAATTGATTGGTGAAGTTTTCACATCTTAAAAATGATTTAACCTCAGCTCCGTTAACACCAAC
>MDTD01027602.1_pt1 | contig 10044 bp, 9 predicted proteins | sample 811221 | NCBI WGS metagenome assembly MDTD01 (sample SAMN05326646, study PRJNA326480) | marine metagenome | isolation source: seawater | place: Pacific Ocean: South West | collected 2011
AAAAAATAACTAACTGCTTAAATTAATTTCTTTAATTTTAGGCATGAAAAAATAAATTCAATTTTTTAAATTTTTCTAGTCCTGGAGCTTCTAAGATACAAAATAATTCATCTTATTTTTGAACATAATCTTATCAAAACATGTATAAATTCTATATAATCTTCTACTCAGCATATTGTTAGGAGAATTTTTATTTAAATGAGCACAGATCTAAATATTGGAAACATCATAAGAATTCTCTTGATGCAGACAAAAATGATACTTCTAATCATTTTTGTCTTCTTTGTTTTAAGTGTTGTTAACTATGTTTATTCAACAAAGACATATAACGTTAAGTCGGTTCTTCAGGTCGAATCTGCAAGGTCATACCCTAATGGAGATGTAGCAAATTTTCTTTTGAGTGGTGATGATGATAGTTCTAACCTTCAAAATCAAATGTTCCTGTTAAAAAAGAGATCTAATCTACAAAAACTTATCCAACTTGTCTCTTTGAATGCAAAATTACAAGATGAAAATGATGAAAAAGACATTGAAATTAAACAATTTACAATGGCTAATGAGCCAGAAACTTCAATAGTTTTTGATTTAGTGTTTGACGATAATGGAAACGTTTCTGTAATAGAAGATAAGAATATAATCATAAACTCAATACCTTTAAATGAAAGCTATCAAGGGGCTGATTTCAGCATTCATATTAATAGTAATAAAAAAAACTATTCAGCAAAGTTAATTTATACTCCTACAAAAATACTCATAACTGCTTATAACCAATTTATTAGAACATCGTCTATGAGCGGATCATCAGCATTCAACATGCGAAATGGTGGTTTGATATCTGTTGACTATATAACGTCAAATCCAGAAAAAGGTATTGAAATTTTAAACACATTGAATCAGATTTACCTAGAGGAGATTGTTTTTGAAAAATCTCAAAAAGCTAGGAAAGCAATTGATTTTATTGATGGTCAGCTGGAAACTCTTAAATCAGTTCTTGAAACAAATAAAATAATTCTAAGTCAATTTCTGGAAAAAAATTCAAGTGTGAATGTTGATTTGGAGACAGAATCATTGCTTAGAACTCTAACCGATGTGCAGGCACAAATAGCAGAAATAAATCTTGAAGAGGCTGAAATACAGGGCATTTATACAGAAACAAGCCCACTCTACCAACAGTTGCGTTCAAGAAGGCAAGTATTAGATGATCAGGTAGTTGTTTTAGAATCAAAAGTCAAAGATTTACCAACTGCACAACAAAAATATATTTCACTGGCTAAGGAGGTAGAGATATCACAAACTCTTTATAGTGAGCTATTAAATAGAAAATTAAATTATTCTATTGCAGAAGCAAGCACTCTGGGGAACATTAAAGTGATTGATCATGCTTATGTTGAAAGGAAAGTAAGTCCGCAGCTTGGAACAGTGTTCCTGATAAATTTGTTTGGTATTTTTATAGCATCAATTATAGCTCTGATAAGAGGGATATACTTCACTCCAATTACTAACCCTGCAGAAATAGCTGATAAAAAACTTTCAAGCTCACCTCTTGTTGGAATTTTGCCGTTTGCTGACGATGAAACAAAAAAAGATTTTTTAACACAATCGCTAGAATCGTTGCTTGTAAATATCAAAAATAGCCAAAAGGAAGGTAAAAAAATAATTTTATTCACTAGCTCAACCCCCGGAAATGGTAAATCATTTACATCACACAATTTTTCTGAACATTTAGGACATCTTGGATATAAGGTCTTGCTTGTTGATGCTGATCAAAAGAGAGGGGCTCTTCATAAGAATTACAAAAAGCAAAAAATATCACAAGCAGATTTTAATGATCTAGCGAGTGATACGAATTTTATGAAGAAATATAAAATTAATGACAAGAAATATTTTGTACCGAGAATATCAAGGTTGATTGATAGTTTTCAACTATTTGATTCAGGGGTGTTTTCAAAATTCTTAGAATTATACAAGCCTGAATTCGACTTTATAATAATTGATACTCCACCTTTCCTATCAGTGGCTGAAACATCGTTAATATTGGGATTATCAGATTTAAAATATTTGGTTGTTAGACATGAATTATCAAAACCTAATGAACTAAAACAAAGTGAAGCCAATATTTCACAGTTAGGCTTAAACTTTGATGGCCTGATATATAATGCATTTGAAAAACCGAGTGGTTATTTTGGTTACTACCAATACTACGGAAATTATCAATATAAATATTATGCTGATAGATATTTATACAAAAAATATGATTATGAAAATGAAAATGAAAGCTAGCATTACTATACTAACAATACTTTTTATTCAAGGTTGTGCTCTTGCTCCAGGGATGCAGCTTGAGACAGAAAGAAAAAAAGATCGAGACTTTATAAATTATGGTGACGATGAAATAATCTATGTTGAAGATCTTTCCACTGACATTTTTAGAGATCTTGCTGAAGAAAACAAAATTTATAAACTAGGAGTGGGAGATAGAGTCAATATTACTGTTTGGGGCTTACCAGAAGTTTTTCCATTAGCAGGGGTCAATTCAGATATTAATTCCAGAGTCGTGGTTAGTGACGGCACTTTCTTTTTTCCATATGCAGGAAATGTTATTGCTAAGGGACGAAGCGCATCACAAATAAGAGAAGACTTAACTAATAAATTAGAAGTTTATTTTAATGAGCCTCAAGTAGATGTTATTGTAACAGGATTTCAATCACAAAGAATTTATGTTCTTGGAGAAGTTGCTAGACCACAAAAAATAAGCCTTACACAAACCCCTCTCTCATTAACAGACGCTTTAGGTTTGGTTAATGGGCTTAATAATAATACTTCAAACTCATCAGAAGTTTACGTGATAAGGCAAGCTGATGGAATAAATGGTCTTCCTCGCATTTTCAGAGCAGACTTTTCATCACCAGCGACATTTCTAAATGCCTCAAGTTTTTATCTTGCTCCTCAGGATATTGTCTATGTTAATGCAAATGGAACAGCAAGATGGAATCGCGTAATTTCACAATTTTTCCCATTTAGTTCATTTTTAAATAGTGTTGATAATTTAGTTCAAAATTAACTAATATGAAAATACTCATTGTTTGCGTTGCGAATTACTGTCGCAGCCCAGTCGCAGAAAAAATTTTACAAGAAATGCTACCAAGCCATGATATAGCATCTGCTGGAATTAATCCTTATCCAAGTTCAACGATGGATTCAAGATCAATAGATTTTCTACAAATGGAAAATATTAAAGGTATTAATCATCTTCCAAAACGTGTCACAAAGGGAATGATAGATAATCATGATCTTATTCTTGCAATGGATATTACCGTACTACATTTTCTAAATAACTTAAGCCCAAATAACAAATCTAAATATAAAATCTTCAATTTTCTTGATAATTCAATCTCTGTTGCTGACCCAGTCAAACTTTCTAAAGAAAAATACAATTTGATAATGAAAAACATTTATGAATTGTGTATTAAAATAAAACAATATTTTGCATGATATGAAAATTTTAATTACTGGCACAGCAGGTTTTATTGGCTACCATACAGCTGAAAGATTGCTTAATGAAGGTCACAAGATTTTAGGTATTGATAATCTTAATGACTATTACTCAAAACAACTTAAAAAAGATAGATTAAACAACCTTATTAAGCATACAGATTACATTCATAAAGAAATCAACATTTCAGATTCAAATCAGTTATTTAAGATATTTAAAGAATTTAAACCAGAAAAAGTTATACATCTGGCTGCACAAGCGGGAGTTTTATATTCTATTGAAAATCCAATGGCATATGTTGAGAGCAATTTAGTTGGTTTTACCAATATCCTTGAAGCGTGCAGATATGAAAATACAGAACATCTAATTTATGCCAGCACTTCAAGTGTGTACGGATTAAATTCTTCAATGCCCTTTTCAACATCACAGAACACTGATCATCCCTTAAGTTTTTATGCTGCTACAAAGAAATCAAATGAAGTGATGGCACATACATATAGCCATCTTTTTAGTCTGCCAACAACTGGACTGAGGTTTTTTACGGTTTATGGTCCGTGGGGGAGGCCTGATATGGCACTATTTAAATTTACAAAAGCTATTATTGAGAATAGTGAAATTAATGTCTATAACCATGGTAAGCATAAACGAGATTTTACTTACGTAGATGATATTGTTGATGGTGTTTTAAAAGTTTTATCTAATGCACCAAAATGTAATGTAAACTTTGATGCAAAATCTCCAGATCCATCCTCTAGCTCAAGTCCATGGAATTTATATAATATTGGCTCAAATAATCCAATTGATTTGATGGATTATATTTCTTGCATTGAGAAGTATTTAGGCAAAAAAGCAAAAATTAAAATGCTACCTCTTCAGAAAGGCGATGTACCAGAAACATTTGCAGACATTAACCCTCTTAAAGATGACTATGAATTCACCCCAAAAGTTTCAGTAGAACAGGGGGTTAAGAGGTTTATTAATTGGTATAAAGAGTATTATAAAGTATGAAAATAGATGATTCTCTCAAAATAGGTATTATAGGATTAGGTTATGTTGGACTGCCTCTTGCTGTTGAGTTTGGCAAGCGATTCGAGACATATGGATTTGACATTAACTCATCAAGAATAAAAGCACTGGAGAATTTAGTTGACAAAACAAACGAGCTTGAAAGTAATGAGCTTAGTTCGGCAGATAAGCTTTCTTACACAGACAATATATCCGATCTAGGTAAGTGCAATACATTCATTATTACAGTTCCAACTCCTATAGATAAGAAAAACGAGCCTGATTTGACTCCAATCATAGAAGCAACTAAAACGGTGGCCAATCTAGTAAAAAAAGACGATGTTATTATTTATGAATCTACTGTCTACCCAGGATGTGTAGAAGAGGACTGTGTGCCACTGCTTGAGAGTATATCAGGCTTAACATTCAATACTGATTTTTTTTGTGGCTATAGCCCAGAAAGGATCAATCCAGGAGATAAAAAACATAAGCTGAAAGATATCGTGAAGGTCACATCAGGCTCTAATCAAAAAGCAGCAAATTATGTCGACAGTTTATATAAAGAAATAATCTCAGCAGGAACTTATAAAGCATCAAGTATCAAAGTGGCAGAGGCAGCAAAAGTGATAGAAAATACTCAAAGAGATGTAAATATTGCTTTGATTAATGAGTTTTCGATTATTTTTAACAACTTAGATCTTGATACAAACGAGGTGCTTGATGCAGCAAGTACAAAGTGGAATTTTTTAAATTTTCGACCAGGACTTGTTGGAGGCCACTGCATTGGAGTTGATCCGTACTATCTTACTCACAAATCAATTAAAGAAGGGTATAGGCCAGAAATAGTGCTATCAGGAAGAAAATTAAATGACTCAATGCACAAATATGTAGCACAGCAGATTTTAAAAATCTTAGAAAAAAGTTCAGTTAACTCAAATGAATCAAAGGGTTTAGTTCTTGGATTAACATTCAAAGAAAACTGTCCAGATTTAAGAAATAGTAAAGTTTTTGATTTAATCGATGAGCTTCAAAAATTTTCTAAAGAGGTTGATGTTTATGATCCTTGGATCAATGATTTTGAGGGCGATATTAATCTTTTAAGCTCATTAGATAATATAAAAAAAGAATATGATTATGTTGTGCTAGCAGTTCCTCATGAATGCTTCAAAGATCTTACTCACACAAATATAAGAGAGCTTTGCAAGGATTCATATTTTATTTATGACCTCAAAAATTTCTACAAAAAAGAAAAAAATATTTTTAGGCTTTAAATAATAATGTCTTCAGAAATCTCTAACGCTAATTTTTTAAAAACAACAATTCTTGGATCAATTTGGACCTTCCTTAAGGAATTTATAACTAAAGGATTGGCATTACTAACTACACTTTTTCTTGCAACATTATTAGTTCCAGAAGATTTTGGAACTATCGGAATAGCAGTAACAATTGTTACATTGCTAAACTTTGTTGTTGACTGTGGGTTTAAGCAGTCATTAATCAGAAGTAAGAAGCTAGATCAACCATCTTACATGACAGCAATATCATTTAATTTTACTCTTTCTGTACTTTCATACATCGCTTTATTCTTTTCTTCTCCGGCAATATCTACTTTTTTTGAAATTGAAATTTCCCAGATTCTCAGAATCATGGGCCTGCAAATTATTTTTATTTCTTTATACAACACTCATGAGGCAATCTTGATAAGGAATCTAGAATTCAAAAAAATACTTAATATAAGCCTGCCTGCTTCAGTTATTTCGTCAATTTTTGCGGTAGTTTTGGCAATATATGGTTATGGTGTGTATGCTTTGGCAGCACAAACACTTACATATCATATTATTAATTTCTTTATTTTTTGGGTATATGCACCAATAAAGATAAATTTTGCTTTCTCAAAAAAAATATTCAAGAAATATTATAATTTTGGTTGGAAAATCTCAGTGATTGGAATAATAGATACATTATTTTCAAACCTGCTAACGCTTCTTTTAGTGAAGTTTTACTCTTTGACAGTAGCTGGCACCTTCTTTCTAGCAAATAAGATTTATAACAATCTGGTAAAGTTCTTAATATCATCAGTTCAATCAGCATCTTACCCAACCCTTGCTAAAGCTAGAGATGATCGGCTTCAAACAAAAGACCATTTTCAAAATTTACTTAAAACAACTACTTCCATATTCTTTCCTGTTGTTGTATTTCTATTCTTTTTTTCTGAGAGTATTTTTGAAATCTTCTTTGAAGATGAATGGGCTTCAAGTGGCACTTATATGTCATTATTAAGTATTAGAATGCTTCTTTTTCCAGCATTATCACTAAACTTCAACATACTTAAAATCTATGGAAAGTCTAATCTATTATTGATTTTAGAAATATTTAAAAAATTCCTTCTAGCAATATGTATTTTTTCATTTTGGAGTTTTGGTATTGAAATAGTAATTTTAAGCATGTTCATTTCTTCCCTTTTTGGTTACCTATTGAATATCTACTTTAATAAAGCGTTCATAAACTATTCATTATTTGAACAGATTAAGGATATTTCCCCACAACTTCTCATATCAATTTTTAGTGGATTAATTACTTCACAGTTGATTTTTTCTCTAAATTTTAGCTTATTGATTAACGCATCATTTTCAGCTTTATTATTTTTTACTCTTTATATATCTTTTGCATTGATCCTTGTCCCAAATTTCAAATCATTCTTACAACTAATTTTCATGAGAAGAAAAGATTAACTAAATGAATGTTTCTACTAATCAAGCAAACCAACAAAGTCCGAAACTTATTGTGTGCATAAATTCTTATAACCAAGAAAAATACATATCAAATGCTATTGAAAGCGCTCTAATCCAAGATGTAGATTTTGATTATTTAATATATATACATGACGATGCATCTACCGATGATACTCAAAAAATTATAAGAAAATACGCAGAGGAATATCCAGAAACTATAAAAACATTTTTTCAAAAGGTGAATCAGTATTCTAAGGGCTTCAGTCCTGTTGTGAAATATATGTTGCCGAGAATAAAGTCTAAATATATAGCTATTTTGAATGGTGATGATTATTGGACAGATAAGTCAAAACTTCAAAAACAATATGAGGTTCTAGAGAATGATGATAATTGTATGATCGTTCACCACAACTGTTACAAAATCTTTGATAATGAACAAAAAAAAATTATTTACCATAAAAAAAATATCTCAACTATAAAGTTTGATGACATCTTAAAACAAAATAAAATTTGTACATCGACTGTAGTATTTAGAAATACGAAGCTAAATGATTTTATTAAAGCTGCAAGCACTACTCATTTTACAGATAGGCTTCTTTGGATTTATTTATTGCAATATGGGCATGCAATTTATTTGAATGAAAGCTTTTCAAATTACTTAATACATGACGAGGGAATATATAGCAGTGAGAAATTTCATAACAGGCTTAAAAAAAGGCTGCATGCAAGAGAAAAACTTTTAGACATTAAATTTAATGACAAAGAATCAGAGCTTATAATTAAAAGCATTTTAAGGCTTAGACTTCTTATAATCATGATATCTTTAATAAAGATTCAAAGAAAAGAATTTTTTGTTCAAGTAAGAGAATTATTTCTATTTAAAAACAAGATTAAATTAAATATCATGATGTTAATAAGAGAGTTAACTTTTGTTTTGTTTATTGAGCTCCCCTCAATTATCCTGAATAGGATAATAAAATGATGAAAAATAGTTGTTTATTTCTTGATCGAGATGGTGTGATAAATCAAGATCTCAAATATCTTTGTGATCCCAAAAAAATTATTTTAATTGATGGTATAAAAGATTTAATTCAAACAGCAAACAAAAAAAAAGGATGGAAAGTAATTGTTGTGACAAATCAATCTGGTATTGCGCGCGGCCACTATACTGAAGATGATTTACATCATTTTATGATAAAGCTTAAAGATATTTTATACCCGGCATATTGGGATGATTATTATTTCTGCCCATTTCACCCTGATGGAGTTGTTAAAAAATATAAAAAAGAATCAATATTAAGAAAACCAAACCCTGGAATGATTAAAAAAGCATTAAGCGATCATAATATTGATCTTGAAAGCTCAATAATTGTAGGAGATAAGTCATCTGATCTCGAAGCAGGTTTTTCATCTGGATTAAAAAGGGGCTACATTCTTGGCAATAATCAAATTGAATTTGAAAATAAATACAAATTTAAAAGAATTAAAAATTTAAGAGAAATAGTTATTTGAGATCATATGATTTATAGCATACAGCTTTTAAGATTTTTCGCAGCTTCGCTAGTTGTTCTAAACCATTCATTAGGTGAACTAAATATATTGCCATTTGGAGCGATTGGGGTAGATATTTTTTTTATCATTTCAGGGTTTATCATATCCTTCATAACTGAAAAAAATTCTGATCATTTCCTCAAAAAGCGTTTCTTCAGAATAGCACCAATGTATTGGCTTTTTACTTTCTTTATAATTTTTATAAGTATATATCTTCCAGATATTCTTAGATCATCAAATTATGATTTAACACACACATTTTTTTCCCTTTTCTTTATTCCATATTGGACTGATACAACTGCATTTTCACCTATTCTTAAACTTGGTTGGACCTTGAACTTTGAAATGTTTTTTTATCTCATTTTTTATTTTTGCATGAGATTGAATTATAAAAATAGGGAAATTTTATCATCCATATTGCTTTTAATAATTTATTTCACCCTCGCCGCTTTCCTATTAAGTGATACGTCTCCATTTTCTTTTTATGCAGATACAATTATTTTTGAATTTATTTTTGGGATGTTATTAGCTGTAGTTTACAAGAATAAATCTAGTCTATTTAACTCGTATGGAAGCAAAGTATCTCTTTTTTTAGTTTGCTCATCCCTCATTTTTTTAATCTCAACACACTATTTCTCTTTCTCAGGTGGCTATAGATACATATTTTGGGGAATGCCTGCTTTATTATGTGTTGTTGCTTTTCTTTCATGCGAAAAGTATATGAAGAATGAGAATTTTAAAAAATTTGCTGTAATTGGAGGCGATATTTCTTATCCTCTGTATCTCATACATATTTATATTATTGCTTTTATGAATAGAGTGCTTTTTGAGTCAATTAATATTTATTTTTTATTTTTCTTTGGTTTACTCATTTCATGTTTGGTTTCATATTTTGTTTTAGTTATATTTGATAACCCTATTCGAAGAAAACTAAATAGTATCTTTTTAAAATAAAAATGATTTATATGGTAAAGGGAGATAAGAGTTTTTTATGAAAAATTTAAACGGAATTCTAATAGGATTGTTTTTATTTTTTGGAATTTTTTTACCGTCAGCAAAATTTTTTGGAATACCTATATATGGTTTATTTGCTTTATTTTGTCTTATATTTTCATCAACAATCTTTACAGGGTTTGCTAAGCAACAGCTTCACTATACCTTTGCAATAATTTTTTTAACTGCAATTTTAGTTGGGATATCTTTGTATCATGACCATACGTATTTGCAGTCCATATTTGGTTGCAGTGTAATTACGATACTTGG
>MDTD01054780.1_pt1 | contig 10044 bp, 11 predicted proteins | sample 811221 | NCBI WGS metagenome assembly MDTD01 (sample SAMN05326646, study PRJNA326480) | marine metagenome | isolation source: seawater | place: Pacific Ocean: South West | collected 2011
CCACCCGAATACCTTGGTATACATAGAGGCACCCGCAGGCCATGAACTGCCAGTTTGCAGCCTCTCCCTCGTAAAAGAAAAAGCAGCAGGTGAAGTGATATCGCGCCTAGTTCGCATCAGCTAGTTGAGTTTGTCCTACACGAGTGGGTTGTGTAGTCTCATTCGATCAGCAAGGAATGCTCGCGATGCGTAAAAATACGGTTGTCTATCCCGGTACATTTGACCCCATCCACAAAGGGCATGTGGACTTAGTGGAACGCGCGTCCAATCTGTTCGACCGCGTAGTCATTGGCGTTGCTGAAAGCTCAAAGAAGGAGCCGTTGTTCTCTACAGAAGAACGCATTGCATTAACGCAAGCATCGCTCGGCCATCTCGACAACATTGAAGTCAAAGGGTTTAGCGGCTTATCCATTCGGTTTGTCGAAGCACAGGATTCCAACTGCGTATTGCGCGGCATCCGAACAGTGAATGACTTCGAATATGAGCATCAGCTTGCAAATATGAACCGAGCAATGAATCCCGAGTTTGAAAGCCTCTTTTTGACGCCCTCGAACACGCTGTCTTATATCTCATCGTCGCTTGTGCGCGAGATTGCCTCGATGAACGGTGATGTATCTGACTTTGTACCTGAGCCTGTACTTGATGCGCTCAATAAAAAATTCAGCTATTAACGCTGGCAGGCAACACAGAACACACTCGCACGGTTTGACTGTCGTATTTCCTTTAGGCGCTTAGCCTTGCAACGAAAACAGGACTCCCCTCCACGCCCGTAAACCTGAAGACTCTGGGCGAAATAGCCGGCCTTTCCATCGCCTCCAACAAAATCTCTTAACGTAGTACCCCCAACATCGATGGCCGTTGCCAACACATCTTTGATCGCCGTAGCGAGGGCTTCGTAACGCGCTTTGCTGACTCTATTTGCCGGCCTATCCGGACGGATGCCGGCCATAAACAAGGCCTCGTTAGCATAGATGTTGCCCACGCCAACGACGATCTTGGCATCCATAATAAAGAGCTTTATGGCACTGCTGCGCCTGCGCGCTTGCTGATAGAGATAATCCCCATCAAAGTCGTCTGAGAGTGGCTCCGGACCAAGGTGATCAAGCAGCGCATGGGAGTCACTCGACAACCAATGCATGCTGCCAAAACGCCTCGGGTCGTGATATCGAAGTATCAAACCATTGTCGAATTCAATATCTACGTGATCATGTTTCCTTGGTTGCTCCTCAGGTGCGACCATTCGTAACGACCCCGACATGCCCAAATGCACGAGTAAGCAGCCCGAATCGAAGTCCATCAATAAATACTTTGCCCGGCGCCGTGTACCTGCGACGGTCCTACCGGCGAGTTGCTGCTCGAAGCCCGGTGGAATCGCCCAGCGCAGACGCCGATCCCTAACGATTACGTTGGTGACTTTATGGCCCATAACATGTGGCTCAATACCGCGGCGCGTTGTCTCTACCTCTGGCAACTCAGGCACATCTATCTCCCGACTAATTTAAGGCAAAAAAAACCCCGGCTCTGCCGGGGTTTTTATAAAGCCTTGCACTTACTTGATCTTACCTTCTTTGTAGATCACGTGCTTGCGTGCAACAGGGTCGTACTTCTTCATTTCCAACTTATCAGGCGTTGTACGCTTGTTTTTGTCAGTCGTGTAAAAGTGGCCTGTGCCCGCCGTTGAATTCATTCGGATTTTTTCACGCATTAGTCGCTACTCCTCAAACCTTTTCGCCGCGAGCGCGCAGCTCTGACAACACGGTTTCAATACCACGCTTATCTATGATTCTCATGCCCTTGGGAGACACGCGCAATGACACGAAGCGCTTCTCAGATTCAACCCAAAAACGGTGATTGTGTAGGTTAGGCAGAAAGCGTCGGCGAGTGCGATTCTTCGCATGCGAGACGTTATTTCCCGTCATCGGGCGCTTACCTGTAACTTGACATACTCGAGACATCTGTCTGTCCACCAAAAAAAGGAGCGGCAAGATACCAAAGGCCTAGCCCTTAAGCAACACGAAGTCTTACACAAAACCTAAGTTTCTAAGGCTCACACAGCGACCTTCAGCAGCAATTAAGTGGTCGAGTAACCTGATGTCGAGAAGCATCAGTGCTTTCGACAGTTTTCGGGTAACCGCAACATCAGAATGACTCGGCGTAAGAACGCCCGAGGGGTGATTGTGCGCAACCACGACAAATGATGCTTGGTGGACCAGCGCCCTAGAAGCTACCACACGAGTGTAAACGGGCGCGCTATCGACACTACCCATGAACAGCACCTCAGCCGATAGCAGCCGGTAGTGCGTGTCGAGAAACAAGGCCATAAATGTTTCTCGTGACCCACCGGACAGCTCGGCAACAATAAACGACTCAAATAAACGCCAGTCATAGCTTGGTGAAGGCTGTCGCAATGGCTCCTGAGCAGCAAGTGAATGCAAGGTAATCGAGGCGCTCAAGCGAGCCCTAGCTGAGTCTGTCCATGACGGGTGGTTGATATCGCCGTTTGCCAAGCCTTGAATCAGCTTATCGAGCCGCCTGCTGTCCGGTTGTTCATCCAAAAGCCGCGTTATGTCTGAGATGGGCAATCCGGAAACACGGCTTAGCGTGACCGTCGCCAGTACCAACTGATGGGTGGGTGTGCCTTCATAACTCCAACCTTCGATGGGTATCTGCCCATACACCACAGAGCTCCAGCTCGATGATTTACCACCTGCGGCAATAGAGGAGGGCTTTCCCTTAGACCCATATATGTCTGCCAAGAAGAAAATCCCCCGAGATACTCGATCGGCGCCAGTATGATTAGGTGCTGTCGAATGCTACCTTTGGCACCTACTGTCTTAGCTTTTAATCAGATATGGCACGGCTTTTAAATCGTAATTTCATCGTAGGCGTTACAGGTAGTATTGCCGCCTACAAAGCAGCTGAACTGACTCGCAGCCTTATTCGCGAGGGCGCAAATGTGCGTGTCATCATGACAGAGGGCGCCTGCGAGTTTATTACGCCGCTAACTCTCCAAGCCTTATCGGGACATGAGGTTCATACCGATCTGCTAGACACCGAGGCGGAAGCCGCGATGGGTCATATCGAGCTTGCGCGCTGGGCTGACGCATTGCTTATAGCGCCAGCAAGTGCGGATTCCATTGCACGGTTAGTACAGGGTCGCGCCGACGACCTGCTCGGTGCTTGCGCACTAGCAACCCCCGCACCCATATTTGTCGCACCCGCAATGAACCAAGAGATGTGGGCAAAGCAAGCCACCCAAGAAAACGTTCAGACCTTAGTTAATAGAGGTATTGCAATGCTTGGGCCCTCGTCGGGTAGCCAAGCCTGTGGCGATGTCGGTGCAGGCCGTCTACTCGAGCCCGATGATATTGTCTCGGCAGTTGTAGAGCACCTTCATACAGGTGCGCTCTCGGGTCGGCAAGTTGTAATAACGGCAGGCCCAACTCGAGAGCCCATCTGCCCCGTGCGCTACATAAGCAATCGAAGCTCTGGAAAAATGGGTTACGCGCTCGCTGAGGCCTGCATCAACGCGGGGGCTAAGACGACATTGATTTCGGGCCCGGTCAGCTGTGAGCCTCCCGCGGGCGCGACCGTGATCAATGTTGAAACAACACAGGAAATGTTTGATGCGAGCATGGCGGCAGCTGCCACAGCCGATGTCTTTATCGGTGCAGCAGCGGTGGTCGACTTCAGACCAGCGACGGTATCCGATCGAAAAATCAAGCGTAGCGGTGTCGAAGCCATGGATCTATCGCTCGTTCCAAACCCCGACATCATCGCCTCGGTAGCAGGCGGCGAAACGCGACCTCAACTTGTCATTGGCTTTGCCGCTGAGACACATGACGTACAAGATTACGCTCGCAAAAAGCTTGTGAGTAAGTCGCTGGACTTCATTTTTGCGAATGATGTCAGCGATCAATCTATCGGCTTCAACAGCGAGCAGAACGCTGGCGTGCTGATTGGCAAAGATGCCGATATTGCGATGCCAATATCGTCAAAACGGATACTTGCCGAGTCGATCATCAACGAGTTGAGCAAGGTTCTGCGCTAATTATGGACCACATGCCACCACCCGAAGGCCCCATCGAGGTAGTTAGCGGTAACGCTAAGCGGGCTGGGCTCGGGCTCTTGATGGCCATCTTGCCCGCATTTGCGATTCTGATTTACATCAATACCTTTTTCTCTAGCCACAGCGAAACCAGTCAACGAGCGCTCATTGCCTCTAACGCCTTGTCTCAGCGCGCGACCTTGATTGAGACAGACCATGATCGGTTGGTTAACGCTGTTGAAACGACGCTTGGTGCGGCCATAAATGGCGAAATTGAACTAGCACTTCGTCTAACTCTGCCGGAAGCAGAAAGTTGGCAGGTGGTCCCGCTTGGCGATATGGGTGTCGCAAGCCTGCGGCCGGCAGACTACGGACTGGAGTCACTGGTGCTATTGGATCGGGTGCGCCAAACGTTCAACACGGGTGAAACCCGCTTTGAGGTCGTGAGGCAGAACGATGAGGTGGTCTTGGCTCTCGTCAGCCGATATGACGTAGGCAACGAACAGGGCGTCGCGGTAGTGATGTTCTCTAACAGTCTCACCGACCGATGGGTAAGCGCCTCGTCGGCAGGTGAGTTTTCACTATGGCAAAGTATCGAAAATGCGCCCGGGAACCGAGTGGCGGGCCCCATGGCCGACCTAACATCGTCGCCTACTGTCGCCATAGAAAATACCGATTGGCGCCTGTCTTTCTCTCCCTCTCCCAGCTTAATCACAGCTGATCTGTCACTTAACCCATTGATTTGGCTATTCGTGCTCGGTGGTATTTGTGGCGCGGTATGGCTATGCATCCTAGAACCGCGAAAACGACTGGAAGCAAACGTCAAACGCATGCTTACCGCGGCTGATAACCGCGAGCCGCTATCGCTCGACTATCCCGAGCTTGCACCGATTGCTCAGGCACTGCGTCAATTGACCCTGAACCACCGGCTTAGGCAGAAACGAGCAGTGTCCGAGTCTGTAACGCAAGTCGATGAGGTGGAAGAAGTGACTGCAGAGCAGCCTCCTGAACGAATTCACCAAACACCTTGGACAGTGACAATGGGTTCGTGGGTCACCTTGCCACCCATCGCTGCAGCCGAGGAGACTAAGGCTATTAATGAGCTGGCGCGAGGCATTGCGACCCTGAGCCTTAAAGGTACAAGTCGATCGTTTGCTATTTCTGCACTCGGCGAGGGCTCGGCTCAGGGTCCAAAGTCACAACTGTCGAAAACACTCCTTTCCTTTGGTGTAGATATCGTGGACCTCAGTGGTGCACCACTACCTGTGGTTCACATGGCGACACACAACGCGACAACCTCTGGCTCTGCACTGGTGGTTAAACGGGATAACGCCGGCACACTGTGGGTGGGCGCACTGGTCAACCGCACCTGGGTGGCCAGTAGTTTTTGGCAGAATGTATTGTCCGCATCGATCGGAACTGAAAATCTGTCAGGAGATGGCCGGAGCGTTAAGTTTTCGCTCGAGCAGGAGTACTGTGATCGCCTCGCTGGCGACATTGCCATGGCCGACTCCCTCCAGTTATTGATGGCTGGCAACGACATGCCAACCCTCAACCTGGCGCAACAGGGATTGGAGTCGATGCTCTGCGACATAGTGGTTCATCGATGTTCAATCGACGACGCGGCGAATCAGATGACCCAATGGCTATCCGATTCAAATTCGGATGTCGGCTTTTTCATCGACGCTGACACCTCTCAACTTACCGTATTCGATGAGACGGGCAAAAGGCTTCTCGATGACCATGTCCTCATGTTAATCATTCAGGAGTCTTTGGCCCGGCACCCTGGCAGTGATGTGCTGCTCGGACCTCGGGCATCACGCTCGTTGCCAGCGTTCATTACCCGATGTGGGGGTGCATCTTCGATTGCGACGAGCGCCCCACAAGTGATTCAGAAAGAAATGCAGACTAAAGGCGCATTGGTTGGGGGAGACTCAGCGGGCGCGATGTACATCAGAGACCGCTGGCTCGGGTCAAATGACCCCTTGTACAGTGCGGCTCGGCTAGCCGAAATAATCAGCAACTCAGATTCGAAACTCTCGGCCATGGTCGAGGCCTTACCCACTATCACGATAAGCGTCGTTCGATTACTCGACGCCGAAGCCCTCCACGCGGCGCTGTTCAGCTTGCTTCGTGACGATACCAACTTTCCAGGCGCAAGGATTACTCTGTCGGAAGGAGTACGGGTGGACTTTGCAGACAGCAGTGTTCATTTGGAGCCAATCGATGCTGAAGGCGCGGCAACTCTACGATTCGAAGGCGATGATGTAGAATGCCGTCAACGCTTAGAGCACCTGCTGACAGATATGCTGGCGAGAAAGCATCCGGACCTAGTGCTGCCCTTGCCCTAACAGGGTAGCAATCGTTAACGAAAAACAGAGGACTTCATGTCTCTTAACCGAACTGACGCTGAGCAATTTGCTCGCGTACTGACAGAATCTTTGCCCTATATTCAGCGATTTACGGGCAAAACCATGGTCATCAAGTTTGGCGGTAATGCCATGACTGACCCAGAGCTGCATGAAAGCTTTGCCCGTGATGTTGTTCTGATGAAGTTAGTCGGCATGAATCCCATTGTCGTTCACGGTGGCGGACCCCAGATCGGAAAACTACTTGACCGCTTAGGCATTGAATCCCGATTTGTCGGAGGCATGCGTGTCACCGATGAAGAAACGGTGGATGTCGTTGAAATGGTGCTGGGCGCATCTGTTAACAAGGAAATTGTCGATAGCATCCACCGAAACGGAGGAAGAGCGGTCGGAATTACCGGTAAAGACGGTGAACTTCTGCGGGCTAAAGCGCTGAGCGCGCATAACGACGTAGGCGGTGCGGAAGACATTGGCCTGGTCGGCGAAGTCGAGAGCGTCGATACGGACATTCTGACCATGCTAGCCAACAGCGACTATATCCCGGTCATTGCTCCCGTTGCCGGCAGTGTTGATGGACACACCTACAACATTAATGCGGATCTGGTAGCAGGAAAGCTTGCTGAAGTATTGAAAGCGGAAAAGCTGATGCTGTTGACCAACGTAACCGGGTTGATGGACGGAGAAGGAAAAACGCTTACCGGGCTGTCCACCCGACGCGTTGACGAGCTAATCGAGCAAAGCGTCATTACAGGCGGCATGCTGCCTAAAGTGCGATGCGCAATGGATGCAGTGAGAGCGGGCGTCACCAGCGCTCATATTATCGATGGGCGTGTTCCACACGCGACTTTGTTGGAAATCTTTAGTGATGAGGGCATTGGCACCTTGATCACCAACCAGAGCATGGGTAACGTCTCAAGTTCCTAACACTTGTCACCCAGCACATTCGGCGGAACTCATGCCTCAACGACGAAGCGACCGTAAAGAGCAAATACTCCAGTCATTGGCGGCCATGCTTGAGTCCAGTCCGGGAAGTAAGATTACGACAGCGAAGCTGGCGGCCAGTCTGGACGTGTCCGAGGCGGCTCTGTATCGGCATTTCCCCTCTAAAACCCGGATGTACGAATCGCTCATCGACTTTGTCGAAGAGACCCTATTTTCGCGCATTACTCAGATACTCAGCGAGGAGTCTGAGCAACTGGTGCGCTGCAAAAAAATTCTGACGCTCTTCCTCGTGTTCTGTCAGCGAAACCCGGGCATTACACGCATTCTGTCAGGAGATGCGTTAACCGGAGAGCATGAGCGACTACGGGGCCGAGTTGCGCAAGTCTACGACAGGATAGAAACGCAACTGCGTCAATGTCTGCGTATGGCGGAGGTAGAAGAGGGTTGGCGAACGAGTATTCCTGTCAGCAGCGCAGCCAATTTGCTGCTTGCACTGGCGGAAGGAAGAATCGCGCAATTTGTTAGGTCGGATTTTGCAACGGTGCCGACACAGGCCTGGGACGAACAGTGGTCTCTGGTAACCGCTACGCTCGTTAAGACGGTCCCTGAAGGCTCTTAATCGATAGCGGGGGTTGTGCCGTGGTCACGACTTAAGGACCGCCGTAACAAAACAACATCTTGAAGCTGCTCGAACCGGTCTCGATCCTGACGATAGTCCTGGGTGACCTCCATTACCTGCGCTTGTCGCTCTTCAATCGCTCGACCCGTGCTCGCGATTTCTGTTCGTAAAGCGGCGATCGCATCGACGTCTTGCTCGAGTGGCGCCTCACCCCGTCGTTCGGTATCCGCAACCCGGGCGAGCAGAGACTCCAATCGACTCCGAGACACGCGCTGATTGCTTGCTAATATCGAGAGTCTTATTTTCAGTTCACGTAGCGCACGCTCTTGAGCTGCATCAATATCGTCAACGCTGCTATAGCGAAGCAGCAAACATTTATCCCATTCGGCAAGCCGAGCACGCTCGACTTCGGCATCCTGCTGTAGGCGCTCGACTAAATCTTTATTTTGTAATTCTTCAGCACTGAGTTGACGAGGCACTACCTCAACGACTTCGCCCTGTGCGTTCAGCACTTCATAACCGCGACCTGCATACTCCGCAGGCACATGCCAATCGACCACTGTACCGCCAACATCGTTCTTATATCGATAGAGATTATCCGAGAAGGCGGAGCTACTCATAACCGCCAGCAGGACAACGCTCGTTAGGGACTTATACACCGTACTGCTCCCGGTATTGATGCATAAGATCTAGGCTCTTCGACATATCAGCTTGTTCCGATAACCACTCGATAATGTCGTGCATGGTAATGACGCTTTGAACCTGCAAGCCAAGCGTGCGTCGCACTTCCTCAACTGCCGATATATCGCCTGCACCTCGCTCACACCGGTCTAGGCCAATGACAACACCATAAGGCGTTGCTCCCTCGCTTTTAATTAAGTCCACCGAGTGTCTAATCGCGGTTCCCGCAGTGATCACGTCATCAATAATCAACACATTACCGCTTAGCGGCGCACCCATGAGGATCCCGCCTTCGCCATGCGACTTGGCCTCTTTGCGATCGAAGGTGACCGACAAATCGCGATTGTGACTTTGTTGCAAGGCAATGCCTGTCGCAGTCGCCAAGGGAATGCCCTTGTATGCCGGCCCAAAGAGTCCATCGATCTCATCAATGATGCCTTTGGCAGCGTCGGCGTAACAGGCACCCAACGTCGCCATTGCCTCGCCAGTTGAGAACACGCCCGCATTAAAAAAGTAGGGACTGACCCTGCCGGACTTCAGTGTGAACTCACCAAATTTCAATGCGCCGAAACGGATCGATAGCTCGATAAATTGACGTTTACTGTCTGATGCGCGCATACAATATTCCAGTGGGCGGCCGCCCTGAAATTATGAACATATTATGAATCAACCGGTTCACAGATTTCAGTATGAAAAGTTCTGGCGTAGTATACCAAGCTCAGTATTCGGGAAACAAAAATGAAAGTGTTATCACTTGCAGTCGATGGCCTTGAGCGAGCGCACGCTGAAGGGCTGTTGACGTGGGCATTTCAGCAGGATGCGGACGTGATTTGCTTTCAGGACACTCGGTGCTCCGAATACTCACTGCCTTCAAACGACTTCTTCCCCGAGAATTACCACGCCTACTTTGCCGATAATTATGACGATGCAAAGGTAAATGGCGTCGCGGTTTACTGCAAAAAAATGCCGAAGGCCATCATGTTTGGTCTCGGCTTTATGGACTTCGACCATCTCGGAATCTATATCCAGGCGGATTATGACGACTGCAGCATCGGCAGCATCATGGTGCCACCTGCCGTGGGCGAGCGTGGCGACAAAGAGCTCAAGATGCGATTCCTACAGCAATTGGGCGCCCATCTACAAAAAGTTAGAAACAAGAAGCGCGACTTTATTCTTTGCGGAGGGTGGGAGCTTGCCTGGCAGCCGCGCGATGCAGAAGAGTCGGGAAATCGCCTCGACATTCCCGGATTTAGTAACGAAGAGCGCGACTGGCTCGGATCGCTCTATCGCATGGGTTATTGCGACGCATTCCGTGAAGTGGAAACAGATGCAGAGGATTACACTTGGTGGCCAGATGGAGACGATGGCCCCGGCGTGCGAACCGA
>MDTD01122464.1_pt1 | contig 10044 bp, 10 predicted proteins | sample 811221 | NCBI WGS metagenome assembly MDTD01 (sample SAMN05326646, study PRJNA326480) | marine metagenome | isolation source: seawater | place: Pacific Ocean: South West | collected 2011
TAAGGCTTTGAAAAATTTATCAACCTGTGCGTATTGTGCAGGTGTTTTAATTTTACTTAAAGCATCACCTATAGCTTCTTCATCTGTACCTATTCCGTCGCCTGCATCAAAAATTTCAGTTGCTAATTGATTCATGTAATCATTTTGTCTTTTACTGAATTCAGGTTTTTTTGTATCATCAGCCTTCTTTGCATCTGGATCTTCTTCCGATCCAACATCATCTGTTGATGTATCTGGTGCATCTCCTGCGTCTTTGCTGGTAGGCTTTTTGTCTCCAGCCGCAACACGTTTATCATATTCAGCTTTAGAAGGCAAGTTGCTTGGACCGCCTCCTCTGCCGCTACCTACTTCGTTGCCATCTTTGTCAAATGTTGTAAATCTTCTTCCTTGACCAGATCCTTTAACTGTTTTATATACTGCTTTGGGTTCGTCGCCGCCTGATTGTAATCCTTGGAACTTAGGGTCTGTGCCTTCTGGATTGATAATTTCTAAAGCATCTTTAGCTTTTTTACTACCTGCATCAGCTCGTCTCTTAAGTTCTTTTTCAAGTTGTGCTTCCCAATGGGAACCTAGCACAGCAACTTTTTGTCCTTGTTGTAGTTTTTCATCTTTGTAAAATACCCAAGCAATATTATTGTTAGCTTCATTTTTTTCAACTTTAGTTGTGCTTACATAATAGCTTTTTCCTTTCCAGTTGAACTTGATAGCATCATCTAGTTTTTGTTCTTCTGGAGGAGCAACACCATTACGTAAATCTTTCTTAGCATCTGCTTTACGTTGATCAGAAGCTGATTTTGTAGATTTATCTTTAGCTTTTGCTTTAGCATCACTTCTGTTAGGATCAGTAAGATCCTGTGGATTTACACCCATCATTTTTGCTATAGTGTTTGGACCAGCATCGCCGTCTACTTTAAGGCCATTTGCTTTTTGATATGCAGAAACAGCATCTCTAGTTTTTTGATCATATTTTCCTGTTACAGGAATATTTAAAAATGCCTGTAATTCATCTATAGCCAGTTGTTCATCAGGATCGTTTGCTAATCCACCTTTTCCTGATTTAGCAAAATCAGCTAATGGATTACCTGGAATATTTAATCTTGCTGTAGGATCGTCTGCATCTGATTTTTTAGTATCTTTAGCCTTATCTTTATCCTTTTTAACACTGGCACTTGCTACAGCCTTGTGTCTTCTTACGTATGGAGTTGCTTTGCGTACTGCATCACGGGCAATACGAGCATTCGCATCACTTACTTTTGGTATTAGTAACATAATATCTGCAACTAGTTCTGCAATAGCTTTGTCTGCGGCTACATCTTCAAATATATAATTGTTGTGTAACCTACGCATTAATATTTTTTTATTTTCTGCCACAGCACCTCTTGGTTCAGGATTGTTTCTCATTAATTCACGTAGCTGTTTTAGTTTATCAAATAAAAGTTCACTTGCTTCTTTGCTAGATAAATCTGCAAATTTGTTTGCATCAGTGCCAGCATCTGTTCCGCTTTTGCTTCCAGCACCTGAACCTCTTTCGGCATCAGTTTTACCATCACCTGGTAAGTCCCCTTTAATTTTACCAGATGTTGCAGCCTTTTGTGCAGCTACAATAGCATTGACTTGTTTCATTTCATCAGGTCGGTTAGCAAATGCTTTTTGAATTTTTTCTAATTTACTAGAAGGTATTAATCCTACTTTAGCAAGAGTCATGTAGTCTGATAAACTAGCACCAGCTGCAGAGGATGGTCCGCCAGCATCAAATCCACCGCCTTCATCATCTTGTGTTTCTTCTGCCATATAAATGAAATTGCCTTTGGAATTGAATAATCCTGGTAATTGCATTTTTTCAGCTGCATTGGCCAATACAAATTTAACACGCCAATCTTTGTTTCTTGCGAAACGCTTAAATCCTTGGAATGCTTTACTAATAATATTTGCATCATCGGCCGCTGATTGTGTTTCAGAAGCTATAGCGGCTCTTTCCATAGCATCCACATCAGCTAGTGTCATTCCTGTTTTAGCATATTGATTTACAATAGCCATTAAAGCATCTCTACTTCCAGGTTCTGGCCCTACACCTGGCTTTCCTTTTGGTTTAGGTTCTTGGTTTTTATCTCCACCTGTGTTTATACTTCCGTCTTTATTAAATGTTGCACCTTGTACACCGCCTTTAGCTTTCATTGGCGTAATAACTTTGCCGCCTTGCTGTGTAACTTTTGCTTGATAGGCTTTTAATTGTGCTGGTGTACCATGTATTCTTGCTTTTACACCAGTCGGACTTTGTACTTCGATTGAAGGTAAAGATTTATCAATGTTAAAATTTACTAGACTTCCATTTGAACTAATTTGTTTTAGTGCAATAGGTGATTCGCTTACGTTATGCCAATCAGTGTTTTCTGATGTATTTTCATCTTGTGGGTCGGAACTAATTTCAATATCAAAATCATTATAACCAAGATTAAACATGTCTTCTGACAAATTGTGTGCAACAACATCTGATTCTCGTGCATTTAGTTGGTTTGGTATTTCTAGTTTAAGAATGATATTTTTATCATCACTTTCAAAAACACCGTAGTTTGGTTCGCTTTCTTGTAAATGTCCACTTGCAGATGCTATCATTTTATTAATAATAGCTTTTTTAGCTGTTCTGCCAGGAATAGTTACACTTATAAAATTTTCCATAGTTCCGTCCTTAATGATTTAATAGTATACTTTGTACTGTCCCGTCTGTATATGTTACTACAGCTCTAACCCAAACATAATTTCCTGTAAAATTTTTAAAAAATGCTCCGTTAGAACCTGTACTTTCGGTGCCTGTAATATCAAAATAATCAGCTTCAGCAGGTGTAGTGGCTAATGTACCTTGCATTTTAATCGTACCACTAAAACCAGAAACATTATATTGAACAGTATGAAATCCATCTGCTCTACCATAATATCCGTCACCCTTAAATTTATCTCCAGTCACTGTTTCACTAGTACTATCTCCAGGATGCACTTGATTTGGTAATATTATTTCGCTATAACTCGGCATACTATTATTTATCCTTAACCGCTTTGTATACTAAATTGTCAATACGTGCTATTTGTGAACCTATCATCAGCATTACAAGTGATAATATTTTTTCGTCTTTAATGTATAGGTAAAATCCCCTAACATATTGCCCTTTTTTGATACTTTCTAAGCAGGTATTACCTACTTTTACTTTTGTAGGGTTAGAAATAATCCAATTATAAAATGTAGGGTCTACTTTATTATCTAGTGTTACTTTGTAAGAATTATCGTATTGTTTATCATTAGTAAGAATAGTATTTTTCTGCAATAGATGCATGTATTTTTTATCAGGTGACCAAAACTCTGTGTAATTTAATGGCTTAGTTTTTAGATATTCTAGCCACTTCTTATCATTAGAATATATTGCCATATTAGGACTTTCTATCCTAATCTTATACTTTTTTTGATTGTCTAATTCTGTAAGTAAAAACTTTGCACCAACAAATTGCTCAACTGTAATGTTTAATGGAGCTTGATCTAATTTCAAGTAATCTCCATTTTCGTACTTTGTTTGTAATATATCAAGTTGTTGTCTAGCATATGTAAAATTTTGTCCTCTAAAAATAGAAACAAGATTGTTACGTAGTACTAATTTATATAGGTATTCGTTATAAAATAACTTGGTGGTTTCTTTTTCATGTATAAAATAGTTGGTAGTCATTTAATTGTATACCTTCACTCTTAACCATGAGTATACAAAAGATTGTCAGTTACAGTAGCAACATTATTTGTTGTCATAGGTATATTCATTATTAAATGTATAGATTCGTTAGTATAGCTCATAGTACGGTGGACTTTCCTGGTATTAATGTAATAAACTCTTCCTTCGTCAATTTCCATTTTATTACTTTGACCCATTATCCAATCATATTCCATTGTACCACAATTTTTTAAGAATACAATTAATCTAAAAGTTTCTCTTGGCATTACAGGATGATCTCTATGTGGTGGAAAATAACCACCCATATCACATTTGACTAAAAATGTCCTACCTAAAGAATCAAACATGTTAAATATCGGGTGTAAGGAAGGAAGCTTCTCTACAATTTCTGTAGGTTGGTTAAATTCTACTTCGCTTAATCTTCTGCCTGCTTGTTTACTTGCTTCTCTTAATGAAGGGTTCTGCTGATGAGTAAAACCTGGAAGATTATACAAAGCTAGTCCTTGTCTGTTGTTTGTTCTGTCAGGTCTAGGTAGGTAGTCTACCCATTGATCTGATAATGCTTCTATTTCTCTATGAAAGTCCGGGGTGTGTATTTTAACATTAAGTCCTTCTGTATCACCTAAATTTAGCAAGGACAGTTCGTCAGAAACTGTAGCCAAATCTACATTATTTACATCATATATTTGTCTTTTTCTACCCTTCTTCATTAACCTCTTTCACTTTTGTTTTTTTTCTTGGTTTAGATTCAAATATCAAATCTTGATCTTTTACATTGATATGAACAGCGCCACCATCTTTTAAGTTTCCAAATAACAATTCTTTGGATAAAGGACGTTTAATATCTTGATCTATAACTCTTTGTAATGGTCTTGCGCCTAATTTAGCGTCAAACCCTTTATCTACCAAGTAGTCAAGAGCTTCATCTGAAATAGTAATTTTTATATTTTTATCTTTTACCATATCTTTTAGTGCCAACAAAAATTTGCCTACAATCTTCATCATTGTTTCTTTCGAAAGTTTTGAGAATGTAATTGTTGCATCTAGTCTATTTCTAAATTCTGGTGCAAAAAACTTTTTAAGATCAGCATCTTCATATACTCTTTCTAAGTCGTTGCCAAATCCTAAATTGTTTTTCTCAGCATCTTTAGATCCAAGATTGGTTGTTAAGATTAAAATACAATTCCTTGCATCTGCTTCTTTGCCGTTAGAACCAGTAATTTTTCCATTATCCATTACTTGTAATAGTAACTGCGACACATCTGGATGTGCTTTTTCTACTTCATCTAAAAGTAAAACACAGTTTGGATTCTCTTGTAATCGTTCAATCAGCAAGCCGCCTTTTTCTTCATGTCCTACATAACCAGGAGGTGAACCAATTAACTTAGCTACACTATGCCTTTCTTGATATTCACTCATATCAAATCTTACAAGATTCACACCTAAATGTTTGGCTAATTGCTTTGCAGTTTCAGTCTTACCTGTGCCGGTTGGACCCATAAACACAAAACTACCTACAGGTTTATCATCTGCTTTTAATCCAGCTTGTGCAATTAATATTTTGTCTACAATTGATACAATAGCTTCATCCTGTCCATAAACTTCTTTTTTGATATTATTTTCTAAATTAGCTAGATTTTCTGTTTCTCTTTCTGCTACTTGTTCTGCAGGTATTTTTACTACTTTTGATAACTCAAATTGTATTTGACTAGCTGTAACAATTTTTTTACTTGGCATGCTTAAATTAAACCTTGAACATGCAAGATCAATTAAGTCTATGGCTTTGTCTGGTAATTTTTTATCTGGTTGATATTTAACACTTAATTTAATTGCTTCATCAATTGCGTCTTCTTTAATTTCTGTTCCGTGATAATCCTCGTAGTATTTTTTAATACCTAGTAAAATATCTTTTGTCACGCTTGAAGTTGGTTCGTCAACTGCTACACGCTGGAATCTACGCATCAAAGCACGATCACTTTCAAAGTGTTTACGGTATTCTTCCCATGTTGTAGAAGCAACAACTTTAATTGTGCCTTTAGATAGAGCTGGCTTCAACATATTAGCTAAGTCGTTGGAACCACCTGCTCCTGCTGTGCCTGCTCCACTTACCATGTGTGCTTCGTCTATGAACATAATTGTTTTACCTTTACGTCTTAGTCCAGCTAATACCAATTTAAAACGTTCTTCAAAATCACCACGGTATTTAGATCCTGCTAACATTGCTCCAATGTCTAACATATATACATTGTATTCTTTTAAAAAATCTGGAACTGCTTGATTAACAATGTTCCATGCTAGACCCTCCGCTATAGCAGTTTTACCTACTCCAGGATCACCTACAAGTAAAACGTTATTTTTTGTTCTTCTTCCAAGTGCTAATGAAATAGATTCTAGTTCATCTATTCTTCCAATTACAGGATCAATTTTATTTCTTGCGACTTCTTCATTAAGATTTGTTGTAAATGCATTAAGGGCTCTTTGACTTGCATTAGCATTTTCTACTTCATCTTGTCCTAGTTCTGCTTGTACGTATTCACTAAATTTGTCCTTTTCAACTCCACTTTGATCTAGATAAAATGCGGCATGTGATTTCTTTTCAGATAGAATACTTAATAAAACATCACTCAATGTGATATGAGGTCTACCAGCAAATAAAACCTGTGTAAAAGCTCTATTCAAAACTCTTTCTACTGTTTGTGTTTTCTTTGGCTTATAACGAGATCCTTTCTCCATAGTAATTTCTGTCAAACCAGTTTTCAAATATGTTTCAATTTGAGTTTTCATTTCATCGATTTGACATCCGTAACCTTTGAGCAGGTTGTAAAAGGCTTCTGAGCATAACATTGAAAACAACAAGTGTTCTAATGTAACATATTCGTGATTTAGTTTTTTAGCATCTTTAATTGCCTTGTCAAAAACCAATTGTAGTTCTTCGTTAGGTTCTACCATTCTTTTATATTATCCTTATCTCTGAAAAGTCTTATGTAATACATTATATATTTAACTTAATTATTTGTCAAGTCTTTCTTTATAGTAGTTATTCGATCTAAAACTTCTTGATCGTTGATCTGAGGCACAGTTGTTTTTAATTTGACATAAACTATACCTTTTTTACCAGAACGCATATCAGGTATGCCATAACCATGTATGCTAAACACCACAGAAGGCTGACTGCCTTTAGGAACTTTTACTGATAAATTTTTTCCTTCTGGAGTTTTTACATTTATCTCTGTACCTAAAATTAAATCAAAAACACTAACAGATACTACTGTATGTAAGTCTAAGCCATTTCTAATCCAATTACCGCTATTGTTTATTCTAATTTTAGCAAACAAGTCACCTCTCGGAACCCCGTCTATGCCGTTATTACCTAAACCTCTGTATTTAATTACATCATGTATGCCAGGAGGTACAGTTATTTCATGTGTTTGAACTCCTCCCTTTTGTAACTCATAAGTTAATCTAATGGTTTTTCCTGTGTACACTTCATCTAAATTTAAATTAATTATCACTGTAATATCTTCATTTTTTATTGGGGCTTGTCTTTGACCAAATGCATGTCCAAAACCACCCATACCGAATTGTCTCATCATTTCATTTATATCAATGCCACCTTGAAACCCATCAGTAGTAAAATGAAAATTTTGATATCCTTGTGGACCGGCTTGTTGAGGATCAGCTGTACCAAATTGATCATACATCTGTCTTTTTTCAGGATTACTTAACACTTGATATGCTTCGTTTACTTCTTTGAATTTTTCATCACTACCACCTGTGCGATCAGGATGATGCTCCATACTTTTCTTTTTATATGCGGATTTTAATTCTTTATCTGAAGCAGATTTTGGAACGCCCAGTATGTCATAGTAGTCCATACTAGTACTTATTTAAAGAAAGGTTACTATTTACGAGAGTTGGTATAAAGCCCAAACCATGCAGCACCTGCACCTACTACAATTGAAATCAAACCTGATTGTTCGAGAGTAGGATTATCAAGGGCCATAAACCAAATTACACACTTGTACAATAAAACAATGTATGTTGTAATAAATATTCTTGGAAATATTCTCCAGGCATCTACTGCTTTAGCCATATGGATAATTTTAGCAAACGGATTAGGACCTAAATCTTTTACACTTGTATCTACTTCTAGATCTAGTTTTACTTTTTTACTTGTTGTATTTGTTGACGCTGGCACTACTACTTCTGCATCAGCTTTTTTTGGTGCTGGCTTAGACTCTTTTTTAGATTCTAAATCTTCAGGTTTCAGTCTTGGCATTTTTGCCCTCCAATTCTTTTATACGAGTTTCTAACTCATCTATTTTTTTTGTTATACGAGGATATCTTTTACGCCATACATCTTTAGGCTCTTGTAACCATGTCCAACCCCAACGGTTTACAAGGTAATCTAATGTAGTATCAAACTTACTATAAGCCCATAACCCCATATGAGTATCTTTGAACCACATTAAAAAAGCGGCACCGAATAACGACCCCGCAATCCCTGTATAGATCCACAGTCTATCGCTGGCCATTCTTTCGATTATTTCCAACATATGTCTTCCTATTTAAAAGGGTTAAGTTTTTGTAATGTAAATCCCTCTGGTTCCTTACTATTTAACTCTTTTACTTCATCATTTACAGCATCTACTTGTTTATTTGCATCTTCTAATGCTTTTTCTGCATTTTTGTAATAAGCTTCGTATGCGGCAATAATTGTTTTTTGTTGTTGTATTAATGCTCTAATTGCACTTAAATTTTCACCTAGGTGTGCATAGCCTTTGTCAGTCAAGCCAAATATTGCTATTGGTCTTCCTGTCTTTTTAAGTTTTGCAAAAACTTCTTCATAATTTTTTTCTGTAATAATTACCCAGTCAACCTCTTTCATTTCAAGTTTGTCAACAGATGGTAACGTCAACTCAGGCTTTTCAATTGGTTTAGCAGTAACTTCAATTTTTTGTACAGGTGTTGAGCAACTACTTAGTAACAGTATTGCCAGGCCACAGCCAAGGACACTCGCTATTGAATGCTTTACCATTTTTTGCCTCCTTCTCTTTTTGTGTTAATTTTGCGCCACTTAATATTTCAAAACAACGCCCTGCTTTATCACTTGCATTGTTTATTATTTTTTCTACTAATCCAGGTTTGCCAGCACCGAGTACAGCAAGATCATGTTTTGCAAGTTTTTTACTTAGGACATTATTTTGTGATCTAATGTTAGCAAATTCTTGATTAACTTTTTGTAACTCTTCATTTGCTTTGGCATAATCTGCTCTCAAAGTCGAAATCGTATCTTCACTTATAGCTACTGCCGTTTCTAACTTTGCATTGTTTTCATGAAGTGTTGCTAATTTTTCTTGTGTATCATTGTAATACCAGTATCCAACGCCGCCCATGGCAAGCATCACAACTAACATTACACCTGCAAGTTTTAATCCCACCGTACTACCTACCCCAGCAACTTTCCCAATGTCTTAGGGCCAACGATACCGTCAGCTGTTAATCCATTTGCAAGTTGCCATTCTTTTACTATTCTAGCTGTTCCGGGTCCAAATATTCCATCTGCTGGAGAAATCTCAAGTTTTTCTTGTACTTCAACAACTAACGGACCTCTTGAACCTTGCTTTATTGTTTGTTTATAATCTACTTCTGGTTCTTCATAATCGCCACCTAGCACATCAAGTGCATGTATATAATGTTTTTTGCGATCTTCTAAACCAATTGTGCCACCATTAATACGCTTTGTCATGCCAACAATATCTTGTCTATCACAATAATCGTTAATATTATTTTCATCCCAAAACCAGCATGCACTATCTAATGCTCCTGCTTTTGTTCTGACGTATTCGACTGCTTCCTCTGCTGTTTTCTCGACAGCTTTTCCAAATTGTGTGTAGTTGTACCTACCGGTAAGCTGAAGAATGCCGCCTCCACGGAATTTCCAACCGTCACCGGTATCTGTATCACCGTTGTCCATTCTATTTGCGTAAATAATATTTGCAATTTTTTCAGGTTGTCTATGATATTCATTAGCATCTCTCCCTGCACGTCTAAAGTATTTAGGAAATATTGTGTTTAATGCTTTGGCGCTGTAGTTTAAGTTTTCACTCAACACTCTGAAGCCGCCAGACTCATGTCCACATTGTGCAATAAATCCTGCTACCCTTTCAACTGTATCGACTCCCCACAAAGGTAGTATTTCACACATACTGTCATACCATTCTTTCCAGTCATCTCTATGGATAAGCTCTTCTGCCATCCACTCTTCAAAGTCGAATTTAAAATGTTCTTTACCCAATTTGCATCTCCTGTTTTAGGTGTTAATACGTGTTAA
>MDTD01131097.1_pt1 | contig 10044 bp, 8 predicted proteins | sample 811221 | NCBI WGS metagenome assembly MDTD01 (sample SAMN05326646, study PRJNA326480) | marine metagenome | isolation source: seawater | place: Pacific Ocean: South West | collected 2011
ACCATACATCCAATAGATCCGTTAAGTTTAATATAAGCAAGATCATGTTTACTTGCCTCGATTTCAGCAGGCTCTTCCTCGTTTAAGTCTCGTAATTTTAAAATTTCTGGTCTTCTAAAAATTGCATTATCATCAAAATTCATTTTTGCATCTAAGCAGATAATTTTATTTTCTTTATTAATTATTAACGGGTTGATTTCAATCAAACTTGCATCTTTTTGTGTGAGAATTTTGTATAGTGAATTAACTAGTTTGGCTCCAAAAGTTTTTTGTTGAGAATTTAATTTAAATATTGAAATAATATTGTCTATTTCTTCATCACTTGGACCTTCACTTTTAAAATCTATAAGATTCGTCAATATTTTTTGAGGTGTCTCCTTTGCGACTTTTTCAATATCCATACCTCCCTCTGTGCTACTTATAAACGCAATTTTTGCGGACTCCCTGTCTACTAAACATGATAAATATAACTCCTTTAAAATTTCTGATGCTTCCTCGATATAGACTCTTTTTACTTCTTTTCCCTGAGGACCAGTTTGATTGGTAATCAGAGTTTTTCCAAACATTTTTTTTACCTCTATCTCAAGATCTTTAAGATTGTTGACTAACTTTACACCTCCGGCTTTGCCTCTTCCACCAGCATGAATTTGAGCTTTTATAACGTACGAATTACTACTCAATCTAGAGATTTTATCTTGAATTTCATCTAAGGAGTAAATAACGATACCATTTGAAACTGAAACTCCAAATTCTTTTAAAATTTCTTTAGCTTGATGTTCGTGTATATTCATTTGTGATAAAATATATATTTATTTAGATATTAATGCATTATATAAACCATAAACAATGCAAAATAAATTTTTATATTCTAAAATAACTAAAAATTTATTTACAATTTCATTTTTTTCGATCTTTTTTTTCATTGGTAGTCAAATTTATACTGATTATGGTTTTTATATCGACGAGAAATTTCACAGAGCTAATGGATTTTATTGGCTCAATTATATCTCCACTTTTTTCGGACATGAAAAATTAATTGAAATATCAAAATTAAAGTTTGATGAAATTCAAGGTTTTACCCTTCCTAGTATCCAAGAGTGGAATTTATATAGCATAATATTTGATTTGCCAGCTGCCTATTTTGAACTTGCTCTAGATCTAAAGACGCCGAGAGAATTTTATGAAATGAGACATTTTCTTGTATTTTTAATTTTTTTTATTGGCTCAATTTGTTTTTATAAAATACTAATTAATAGATTTAAAAATTATATTGTCTGTATTTTTGGGCTAATATTATTCATATTAACTCCAAGATTATTCGGTGATAGTTTTTGGAATAACAAAGATATTATTTTTTTAAGTTTTTATGTATTTTCTATTTTTTTTTATTTTAAATTAATTGATAAAAGTTCGTTTCTTAACATTTTATTCTTTAGTATGTTTGCTGCTTTAACTACATCTATAAGGATTGCTGGTATTTTTTTACCAGTCACATACATTTTCTTTTTTTTAGTCGATAAACTATCAAAAAGAAATGACATAAAAGTAAACTCTTTAATTTTTCACTTATTTTTATATTTTTTGATTTTGTTTATTTGTTCACCTTTTTTATGGAGCAACTTTATCTCTGGTTTTTTATCTTCTTTAAATTTAGAAATGACATGGTCTGGTAAAGTTCTTTTTTTGGGTAATTATTATCCTAGTGATAAATTACCTTACTATTATTTATTATTTTGGATAGTCGTATCTACACCTATCGCGCATTTAGTGTTGTTTGGTATTGGATTTTTTTATTATTTCAAAAGATTAATTTTTCGTTATTTCAATGTAAGTAATAATGTAATTTATAACGATTTATGGAGATCTAAAAGTGAAAAAAAGGATTTTTTAATATGGATAAATTTAATTTTCTTTGTTTGTTTATTGTCACTAATGAATATAAACTTATACAATAGTTGGAGATTAGCTTACTTTTTAAATATTTTTATTATTTATTTTTCGACGTACTTTATTTACTTATTTTTTTTAAAATTTAAAAAAAAGGTAAAAATTTTTATTTCAATTTTTTTGATATCAACAGTTTTTTTAATTTATAGAAACATTCTTTATCATCCTTATCAATCGCTTTATTTTAATTTTTTAATTCCTAGTTCAGTTAAAAATAATTTAGATGTGGATTACACTGGTTTGTCCGGATACCATTTCCTAAATAATATATCTGAGATGAATAAAAATGAATATCCAATTAATATTGCTGTCGGCTCATGGTATCCACTTTGGAGAATGGTTGAACTATTGGATGAAAATAAAAAAATAAAAATTAAGGTGTTAGGTAATGATAACAAAGAAAGCGCAGACTTTATTTACTCCAATAGAATATATGATGTTGATAAAAGATTTTACAAAAAGTATGATATTCCAAAAGAATTCAAAAAACTCGAAGACTTCAAAATAGACAATACTATAATTTATGAAGTTTACAAAAAGGTTAAATAAATGAAGATTTTTTTTTATAAAACAATATTTGTAGCTTTTGTTTTTTTTATCACTTTTAAGTTAACTGTTGGTTCTTTGGTTAATGAGTTAGAGAATAAATTTCATAATATTATTTCCAAAGAAAATATAGAGCGATTAAAAGATGATCTCAGAAAACAAATTAAAACAGCTAATGAAAAAGATAGATTTATAAATAAGGAAGACTCGGAGTTAATAAATGCTTTTATTAATAAAATTAAAAAAGATCTAAATAAAAAGAATTAAATTTATCGAAACAGTGTATAAATATATTTTTTTGTTACCGCTTTATAACGATTGGGAATCATTTTTATTGCTAATTGAAAAAATTTCAATGGAAATGTCTTATTTAAAAAAAAATGCTGAGATTCTTGTAGTAAATGATTTATCTACTGTAAAAACACCTCAATTTAAAAAATATGATAACATTAACAAAATTAAAATTTTAAATTTAAAAGAAAACTTAGGAAGTCAAAAAGCTATATCTATTGGATTAAATTATTTGAACCAAAATAAAGATGAAAATTCAATTATTACAATTCTAGACTCTGATGGTGAGGACGATGTAAGTAAAATTCCAAATATGATAGAATGTGCAAAAAAAAATGAAGGTAAAGTTGTCGTATCATCTAGAACCAAAAGACAAGAAAATTTCCTTTTTAAACTTGCGTATTTTAGTCACAAAATACTAACTTTGCTTTTTACATTAAAATGGATCTCATACGGAAATTTTTCATCATTTAGCTCCAAACAATTAAAAAATATATTAAAAAATGATTCCTCCTGGTTAGCAATTTCTTCCTGCATCGCCAAAAATTGTGAAATAATCAAAATTAACGCTGAAAGAAAAAAAAGACTTATTGGTATTTCAAAACTTTCCATAATAGGTCTTGCTTCTCACTCTCTGAGAGTAAACGCAGTTTTTTTAAAAAGAGTAATTGTCTTATCTATTTTTTATACGGTGTTAATAATCAATTTGAATAGCTTTATTGCTATTTATTTTTTGATTTTAGTTATAGTATTTAATTTTTTAGTGATAGTTATATTTATGAAGAACTATCAAAATAAATTTTTTAATTACAATAATTTAATAGATACGATAATTGACGATTAAAATGAAAAGTATAATCATTTATTCAACAAAAGATGAAATTATATCTCTTCAATTAGTTAACAAAATAGTAAGTCATGATTATCTTAAAAATTATAAGATTGACATAATTCTTACTAATCCTAGTTTTATTAGAAAATTAAAAATTTTATTTGTAGTGATATTTTTTGGTTCACTAAAAGATTTTTTTCTAAGAATGAGAAATAAAATTTCAATAAATGACATTATAAAAGTAAATAAAAATTGCAGATTGATTGAAAATCTTAATGACAAAAATTACGAATTTGGTTTAAGCGTTTATTGTTCGAGTAAAATAAAAGTAGAAAAGTTTAAAATTTACAATTTTCATTTAGGAAGTCTCTATAATCAAAGAGGTTCTTTCATTTTTTTTTATAAATTTATCAAAAATTGGGACAAAATTTCATTAACTTTTCACCAAATTAGTAACAGATTTGATGTCGGACAAATCATAAATGAAAGAGTGATAGAATTAAGAGATGATTGTTCTGCAACTGATATTTTTTTCGTTTACCTAGATAATCAAGATTTTTTAATAGATAGTTTAAGAAAAATTACTAATCATAAATTGAAAGAATATAAAAATTTTACAAAATTAAACCTTGTCCCTAGTTTTTATAAGTTGATTTTAAAGACTTTCTCTTATTATTTTAGAAAACTCAAAATTAACAAGACTTAATTTTTATTAAACTTATAGATTTATCCATTGCCTTTCGTTTAAAGCAAATAGGGTCAGCATATCTTATTAAAGACTCTTCAATTTTATTAAGGCTTTCTCTTGAAGGAAGGAAAATTAATATTTCATTTATTTCTTTTTTTATAAATTGAGCATTAAAAAATTCTTTGAATTTTTCGTCATAATCGTTAGTAATAATTGGAACTGTTACAGGGTCAAAATTTTTTACAAAAGAAAAAACTTTTTTATTACTTATAGAGTCAATAAAATTATGATTTGTAATTAGTAAAATATTTTGATCTGAACTTTCAATAAATTTCAGTATCTTTTTTATAAGTCTAACCTCATCATATGGGTTTTCATAAGATGAAGTTATCCACTTTAGTGGTGAAAGGGTCTCATCAATAATAGATGCATCAATTGCATTTTCTAATTTTACGTTTTGAAGATCATGAAATTTTCTTTTATCATTAAACCTCTCATTATATTTAAAAGTTAGTAGAATACAAAAAACAATAAAAAATAAGTTAAAAATCTTAAAATTTTTAAATTTAATTTGATTATTAAAATATAAAACTAAACCTACATTCAACGGGATAAGGAAAAAGATAAAATTTTGGTTTTTAGTAAAAATTTGATGGATTATCATTATGATAGTAAATGATATTATCATAAAAAATAGGTAAAGATTTTCTTTTGAAAATTTCAAATAATTTTGATTTTTTATAAGAAAAAAAACTAAATATATTATTAGTAAATAAATGAATTTATAATTAAAAAATCTATTTGATATTGCATCTGATATAAATTCTGTTCTTTGTCCTCCTATTGATAGTGGATATAAAATTAATTGATCAATAAAACTAGTTAACGGTATTTTTTCAAATTTTAAAAATAGTATTAGAAGAAAAAAAAATAGCACAGTTCCTAACACTAAAATTAAAAAGGGTTTAATTTTATTTTCTGTCCAAAAGTAAATTGTAAAAATTATACTAAAAATTATTATCAAATACGAAGAAGGTACTGGCTTAGAAAAAAACGCTAGTCCAAATAAAAGAGGAATAAATAATATAGAATTGTATTTTTTATTATTAATAGAATAAAAAAAAATTATAAAACAAAAAAAAGATAAAAAAGTTGAATGATGGTCGATAAAAGGTACTCCACTTACTGGATAGGCCAGTGTTAGAAAGCACAAGCAAATGATTGATGAATTTAATAAACTTAAATCTAAATTTTTTAATAGTTTAAATAAAACCACAACAATTATTGAATTAAATATTGAACTATGTGAAATATAGCTTACCCAATTCACACCGAATAATCGAAAGAAAATACTTTGTATATAATCTAATGAAATTCCGTGAATAATCCAAAAATCTCTAACAGGTTTTTCACCATTTAAAATTTTAAATGCAGAGTCGTAATGTAAAAAAGTATCTATTGGGAAAACACCTCTGGTGCTAACCCAAAAATTAAAACTAAAAGCGATTGTTCCAAATATTATATAGATTAAAAAGGGATTTATTTTTTGAGATTTAATTTTTGAATTTAGTGTCATAGAATTTAGTTAAATGTTTTATAATATAATCAATATACTCTTTTTTAATCCCTATATGATTAGGTAGACACAGAACACGATTTTCGTAATAATCAAGATTTTGAGTTTTCTTTTTTAAAAAGATATTTTGACAATCTACATATTGAATAATTTTTGTCTCAATACCTTTAGAAAAAAGATAATTCACAAGTTCTTTTTTTTTTTTCACGAGAATTGGAAAATCATTAAAGTTTTGAAATGAAGGTTCTTTAAAATTTATCAATTTAATACCTTTGATATTCTTTTTCCTCAAAATTTTGTAGTAATATGAGTTATTAATTCTTTTTTGAAAATGATTATTTTTAAAATTATCTTTATCAATTAATTGTAAGTATATCATCTTTTTTGATAGAGCACTTATTTTTGTAAAGTAGGAATTTGGAAATTTTTGAAGTTTAAATTTAATGCTTGGGTATACAAAACTTAATATAAAACGGTTGTTTTTTTTGGTTGCATTGCTAATCAACCCGATGAAAAATAATCTATAAATTAAAGTAATTTTTAAAATTTTTAGCATTAAAAAAATCAAACTTTGGCTTAGATATTTAAAGAAGGGGAAATTTTTATAATATAATAACTCTTTTTTTGCGAAAGATGCAAAATTAGTATCATTACTAGCAACCGAACCGCCATACATTGCACTAACATTTTTCATTATATTAAAACTATTTAATACATAATCCCCCATGCTTCCCGAATATATTTTCTTATTACCTATTAGTTTATAGTTGCCAAAGTAAATTGCGTTATCTTCTATCATTGGTACTTTATACGTCTTACATATATTTTTTACATCTTTTAGTTCATGATATGTATTAAAAATATTTGTAGTCACCACTGCTAAAGTATTTTTATTTATTTTTTTTTTTAGGTCTTTTGACTCTATAAAAAGATTGTTATTCAACCTAGTAAAAACAATTTTTAAACCTAAGTTTTTACAAACGTTGCCCATCTCAGCAAGATTGTAAGAATTTAAAATTATTTCATTCTTTTTGGGATTTTTTTTTTTTAAATATTTCAAAGTAAGCATGAAAGCCACCCTTAACTGACTTGTTAATATTATTTGGTTTTTTCGAGCAATTGATTTTAAAAATTTATTTATCTTGTTATCAATTTTTTTTTCTGAAATAAAAAAAGATAAAAAGAATTGTTTTAAGGTTAAATAAATATTAATTCTAAAAAAACTCATCTAGATAAATATCTTGCCACACGTCTAGCATTTGCAGCTACTATTCCGAGTGGATACTTGTTGGTTCTGAAATTAAATGCTGAACCATCAATAATATATATTTTTTTTTCGGCCAAAAGCTGACATTTATTATTTAAACCTAACTTTCCTCTTTTTTGGAAGGGAATTGAGCCAAAATAGTGATAATCAGCTCCATTACCAGGGAAAAAAGTCTTGTAAATCGGAAAAATTATCCCCTTTTTTTTTAAAAAATTAAATACTGCTTTATTTTTTTTTCTTAAAGTTCGATCAATTTTTTTATCCTTACTATATAAATGAAATTTATCATTTGTTTTCTTCAAATAGAGATTACTCAGACTAGAGTCATATAAAAAATTTGAAAATATAAGTCTTTTTCTAAAAAAATTTATCACCATTTTAAAAGGTCTCATAAATGGAAAAGCATCAATAATTGACTCTGTAATTAACTTATTCCCGGGTCTTATATCAGCAGTAAACTTATCTTTATTTAACTTACTCCGGAATTGAAAAAGTGATGGGGTAAAATTTAAATTATAATCTAATTTTTTTCTTGATAAAAAAACACTTAATAATCTGGGATGGTGTTTAATTTTTACCTCTTTTTTAATTTTAAGAAAATCCATTATGATTTTAGTCGTAGCTATAGTTCCAGTTGCAAGAACAAGTTTTTTTACTAAAAACTTCTTTTCTTGGTCATCTTTTTTACATGTCAATTCAATTAAATTATTTTTCTTTTTTATATCTTTTAAAAAAAAATCATGAAAAGTTATTTTTCTTTTTTTGTCTAACTTTTTAAATAAATTTTTAGCATTTAGTTTTTGGCTCTCTTCTTTGATTGCATTTAAATTACCTGAAAATTTTTTAGAGGTCATAAATCCTAAAATAGGCTTATTACATATAAATTCTTGGGGTTTTTTTTCTAAATTTGTAAATTGACTCGGGATATTAAAATCATTTTGATAAATCTGTCTATTTGTATTTTTAAATGTTCCAAGAAGATTGTATCTTTTTAAGAATGAAAATAAGTTACTTTTAATATCTTTAAATGTTTTCTTGCTCAAATCTGGTTGATTATTTTCAAAATAGTTATCCATTTGCAAACCCCAATAATTTGTTAGTCCACCAAAATTTAGTGATCCGATAGCTTTGCAATTTGAAATTATTTTAAGATTATTCGCATTAAAATAATTATATATTTTATTATGTTCTCCTCTCATTTGTGAGGGTAGAATTTTAGTTTGATTAGTGTGTAAATTTAAATTTTTAACAAATGTTGGAGAAATGACATGAACCTTTGATTTTTTTTCCAAATATTTATCAATAAAATTTAGACCAGCCATACCAGTACCTACTACTACTACATCTAAAACCTTTGATTTTTTTAAGCTCATGGCAAATTATAAATCAGGATCAATTTTTTGAGCATTTTTGTAAAGTTCCATTACCGAATTTACTGAATAGGTGAAAGCTTTTTTCTCTTCTTGATTTAAATTTAGTTCAATAATTTTTTCAACTCCATTTTTTCCAATAATAATTGGAACTCCTGCATAAATATTTTTGAAACCATATTCTCCATTCAAATATGCAGCACATGGGACTTGTTTTTTTAAATCTTTCAAATAACTTTCAGCCATTTCTATTCCTGATGCTGCAGGAGCATAATATGCAGAACCTTTTTCTAAAAGTTTTACTATTTCTGCTCCACCTTTTTTAGTTCGTTCAACTATTTCTTCTAATGTTTCCTGTTTAATTTTTCCTTCCTTGACTAAATCTGAGATTTTTTTTCCATTAACTTCTGTAGATCCAAGCATTGCTACCATGCTATCTCCATGACCACCTAAAACGAATGATTTTATATTTTGTGTAGGAACTTTTAATTCTTTAGATAGAAAATAGATAAACCTTGATGAATCTAAAATTCCAGCCATTCCTACTACTTTATTTTTTGGTAATCCAGAATATTTTTGTAATGCCATCACTATTACATCCAAAGGGTTCGTAATACAAATGACAAAAGCTGACGGGGATCTACTTTTAATATTCTCTGCTACTTGTTTTATTATCTTTAAATTAATTTCCAGTAAGTCATCTCTAGTCATTCCTGGTTTTCTTGGAACACCTGCAGTAATAATGATCACGTCTGAACTTTTCGTATCATCATAATTATCTGTACCAATTAAATTTACATTAAATCCATTAACAGGAGACGATTGCGCAATATCTAATGCTTTACCTTTTGCTATACCAGCAGCGACATCAAATAAAACTACATCTCCGAGTTCCTTTAGTGCAATTAGGTGTGCAAGTGTGCCTCCGATTTGACCCGCACCTATTAAAGTAATCTTTTTTCTCATTTTTATTTCATTGTTGGCATTACAAATTCAGGATCTGATCTAAGTCCGGAAGGCCATCTTGAAGTTATTGTTTTTAGTTTTGTATAAAATCTTACACCCTCCGGTCCATGCATGTGTTGGTCGCCAAATAAAGATCTTTTCCATCCACCAAAACTATGGAATGCCATTGGCACAGGTATAGGAATATTTATCCCAACCATTCCAATTTTAGCTTTATTGTAAAATGTTCTTCCAGTATCTCCGTCTCTTGTGAAAATACTTACCCCGTTTCCAAACTCATGATTATTTACAAGTTCTAGAGCTTCATCGAAGTTTTTTGCTCTAACAACTGATAAAACTGGACCAAATATTTCTTCTTTATAAATTCTCATATCTTTTGTTACATAATCAAATAAACAGCCACCAATATAAAATCCTTTTTCATATCCTTGGATTTTAAAATTTCGTCCATCAACAATTAACTTGGCTCCCTCTTTCACGCCTATATCAACATAACCTTTTACTTTTTCTAAATGATCTTTAGTTACTAAAGGTCCCATTTCAGAATTTTTATCCATTCCA
>MDTD01146390.1_pt1 | contig 10044 bp, 13 predicted proteins | sample 811221 | NCBI WGS metagenome assembly MDTD01 (sample SAMN05326646, study PRJNA326480) | marine metagenome | isolation source: seawater | place: Pacific Ocean: South West | collected 2011
ATATATAAATCTGGTACAACTACTTTTCCAGTTTGACCAACTTGGTGGTCGTTACTAATATATCCAGCATCTACCGCTGCTCTTGATGCTCCAACGGCTGCATTAAGTTTATCTGCTATATCATTTATAAGCTTAAAATTTTCTCCGCTTTCTAGTCCTCTTCCACCTGACACTACTATTCTCGCAGTACCAAGTTCTGGTCTTTCTGACTTTGTTTCCTCTCGTTTAATAAATTTTGATATATTTGGAATATCAACCTCATCAACTTTTTCAACTGGCGCTGAACCACCAGATTTATCAGCAGCATCAAAAGAAGTCGGTCTTATTGTTACACATCTTTTTTTGTCATTACTTTTTACCGTAGCAAAAGCATTGCCTGCGTAGATAGGTCTAACAAAAGTGTCTGGGCCATTAACCTTTATAACATCACTCACTTGAGAGACATCTAAAGCAGCTGCCACTCTAGGCATAAAGTTTTTTCCAAAAGTATTAGCAGACGCTACAATATGGTCGTATTTATTAGAAATTTTAGTTACCAATGGAGCTAAATTTTCTGGAAGATAGTTCTCATAATTTGCAGAGTTACATACTAAAACTTTTTTAACCAAAGGAATATTTGCCACCTCTTTAGAAACATTATCGCAATTTAACCCTGCTACTAATACATGAACATCACCATCTATTTTAGATGCTGCAGTTATTGCATTAAGTGTGAATGGTTTTAAATTCTTATTATCGTGTTCTGCTATCAATAATACTGACATTAAATTACCTTAGCTTCATTTTTAAGTTTACTCACTAACTCGGCTACACTAGCAACTTTAATACCTGCTTTTCTTTTTGGCGGTTCTTCTACCTTTAATTGTTCAATTCTATTTGTTAAATCAACACCCATATCTTTAGCATTTATTTGTTCCATAGGTTTCTTTTTAGCTTTCATGATATTTGGTAAAGACGCAAACCTAGGTTCATTTAATCTTAAGTCACAAGTCACTATAGCTGGTAAATTCACTTCAATTGTTTCAAGGCCTTCATCTATTTCCCTTACTATTTCTATAGATTTATCTTTCAAATTTACTTTTGAAGAAAAAGTTGCTTGCGGCCAATTAAGCATAGAGGCAAGCATTTGACCTGTCTGATTACAATCATCATCAATAGCTTGTTTTCCAAGAAAGACCATATCTGGTTTCTCTTTTTCAACTATTTTTTTTAAAATTTTTGCAATACCTAGAGGTTCGATGTAACTTTCAGTTTTAACGTGAATACCTTTATCTGCACCAACAGCTAATGCCTTTCTAACTGTTTCTTGAGCTTTATCTTCGCCAATTGTAATAGCTACCACTTCTTTTACCTTGCCAGACTCTTTAAGTTTTACCGATTCTTCAATTGCATTATCATCTGGTGGATTAGTAGACATTTTAACATTCTCTGTGTGCACCCCAGAGCCATCCTCTTTAACTCTTATTTGAACGTTGTAATCGATAACTCTTTTTGCAGCGACAAGAATTTTCATTTAAGCTCTCAGTAATTTATTTTCAGAGTCATAAGGAGACTCCTCTACTATAGATGCTTCATGCATTTTACCTAAAATATCTATCTTTAATTTTTGTCCAACCTTTGCTAATTCTGGTTTTACCATTCCTAATGCTATTGATTTATTTAGTCTAAAACCAAAGTCTCCACTTGTAGCTCTACCAACTACTGAGCCATTATCATAAATTGGGTTATTCCCTAAAACATCTGCATCGGTAACTCCGTGAATCTCCATTGTTACTAATTTATTTGAAAAACCTTTCGCTCTCCATTTATCTAATGCCGCACGACCAATAAAATCGCCTTTATTAGGATGAATAAATCTATCTAAACCTGACTCGTATGGCGAATATTCTATTGATAATTCTGTTCCAACTAGTTTATATGATTTTTCTACTCGTAAGCTATTCATTGCTCTAATACCGTAGGGTTTTAGTCCAAATTCTTTTCCTGCTTCCATAAGTTTGTCAAATATATGATTTTGATATTCAATAGGATGATGTAGTTCCCAACCCAACTCACCCACAAAGTTCACTCTCATCGCACTACACGGCGCTAATCCTATGTTTATGTTTTGAGCACTTAACCATTTAAATCTTTCATTCGAGAAATCTGATCTAGAAACTTTTTGCATTAATTGTCTAGCTTTAGGGCCTGAAACTACTAACACGCCCATACTATTTGTTAAATTTTCGTATTGAACGGTACCATCTTTTGGCATCCATTTTTGTATCCAGTCATGATCAAGTCTTTGAAATGCACCTGCTGATACTAAATAAAAGCTATCTTCAGCTTCCCTCATTATTGTAAATTCAGAATGAACTCCACCTTTAGTATTGAGGGCGTGACAAAGATTAATTCTTCCAATTTTTTTTGGCAACTTATTAGCTACTAATTTATCTAGAAATTCCTCTGCTCCAGGTCCTTTAATTCTACATTTTCCAAAAGCTGTCATATCCAACAAACCTACGTTCTCCTTAACATTTTTGCATTCTCTCTCAACATTTTTAAACCATTTAGATCTTCTAAATGACCAATCGTCCTCTTGTTTTTCACCTTTATCAGCAAAAAAATTTGCTCTCTCCCATCCAAATTTTGCTCCGAATACGGCACCTAATTTTTTTAATCTTTCATAGCAAGGTGCTTGTCTTAGCGGTCTACCAGCTTCTCTTTCTTCGTCAGGGTAATGAACTGTAAAAACATTTGCGTACGCTTCTTCATTTTTTTCTTTTAAATAAGATTTAGTTACGTAAGCACCATATCTTCGTGGTTCTACTCCAAGCATATCAATTGTAGGTTCTCCATCGATAATCCATTCAGCTAATTGCCATCCTGCGCCACCAGCGGCGGTAATTCCAAAACTATGACCTTCATTAATCCAAAAATTTTTGAGTCCCCATGCTGGACCAACTATTGGGTTTCCATCTGGTGTATATGCAATTGCTCCATTGTAAACTTTTTTTACTCCTACTTCTCCAAATGCTGGAACTCTTTTAATCGCGCCTTCAATGTGAGGGGCTAAACGATCTAAATCTTCTTGAAATAATTCATATTCACTATCTTTTGATGGACCATCAACATAACAACAAGGCGCACCCTTTTCATAAGGACCTAATAATAATCCACCAGCTTCCTCTCTCATGTACCATGAATTATCACTATCTCTTAATACACCCATTTCTGGTTTACCCTCTTTTTTTCTTTTCTGTATTTCAGGATGAGGTTCTGTAACTATATACTGATGCTCTACAGGCATTACAGGTATTTCTAATCCAACCATACGTCCGGTTTGTCTAGCAAAGTTACCACTGCAAGAAACTACATGTTCACAATTGATGTCACCTTTGTCAGTATTAACTACCCATCCATCTTTATTTTGTTTTATTCCTGTCACAGTAGTATTTCTATAAATTTCAGCACCATGATTTCTTGCACCAGTTGCCATGGCTTGCGTTAAATCAGCTGGTTGAATATATCCATCCTCTGGATGTTGAATTGCACCTACTAAACCATCTGTATTACACAACGGCCAAATTTCTTTAACTTGCTCAGGTTTTAAAAATTTCACATCAACTCCGATAGTTTTAGCAACACCGGCATATTGATGATATTCATCCATACGGTCTTGTGATTGAGCTAAACGAATATTAGATACAACGCTAAAGCCAACATTTTTACCTGTTTCTTTTTCTAAAGACTTATAAAGTTGGACTGCATACCTATGAAGTTGACCAACAGAGTAACTCATATTAAACAAAGGAAGTAAACCTGCAGCATGCCAAGTAGATCCGGACGTTAATTCTTTTCTTTCAATCAAAACAACATCAGACCAACCTTTTTTCGCTAAATGGTATAGTGTACTCACTCCAACTACACCACCACCGACTACAACTACTTTTGTTTTAGATTTCATAGATATTTATAAATTTTGTAACAGAAAAGAATGATACGTCAAATTGATCTTGTTTGTAAATAGAGCAAAAGTTGTGTTTTAATCAAATGTTTTTAACTCTAAAACATTTCCATTAGGATCTTCAATAAAGAATGTACTTTGCTCAAATTTTGTTCCCTTAAATCGAGTATAGGGTTTATCAACATAATTAATATTATTTGATTTTAAATTTGTTTTAATTTTATCAAAAACTTCTTTTTTTAGATGAACTCCAAAATGAGGCACAGGGACGTTACCCATGTCTACATCATGTCGCTCTCTTGGGAGCTTCATCTTAGTTTGATGTAAAGTTAATTCATTTCCCCAAAAATCAATATCTACCCATTTACCATTTTCTCTATTTCCAGATTTACAACCCAAAATTTCAGTATAAAATTTTTCGGCCTTTTGCAGATCTCCTGCAGGTATAGCTAAGTGAAACGAATTACTCATAATTTTGTAGGTATATTTAATTCTTTAAATTTTTCAAGTAGTCATTATATATACTTTATAATATGAACGATTTTCTTAAGTCTATAAAAGAAAGAGATCCTGCGGCTAAATCTACACTAAGTATAATTTTAACTTATCCTGGTGTGAAAGCAGTATTTTTCTATCGAATTGCGAATTTTTTTCACTTAGCTGGCTTTCAATTGTTGGCAAGAATTATCTCACAATTAATTAGATTTTTTACTGGTATTGAAATTCATCCAGGGGCAAAAATTGGAAAAAATCTTTTTATTGATCATGGGATGGGGGTAGTCATCGGCGAAACATCTGAAATTGGAAATAATGTAACTATTTATCATGCTGTAACACTAGGAGGGATTTCTCCTAGCATTGACAGCGAAAGACAAAGACACGAGAAAAGACATCCAACAATTGGTAATGACGTAGTCATTGGGTCGGGAGCACAAATAATCGGTCCGATAAAAGTTGGTAATGGATCTAGAATAGCAGCTAACGCAGTTGTTGTTAACGATGTTCCTGAAGACGCAACTATGGTTGGAGTACCGGCTAAAATTATTAAAACAGGCAACAAGGGTAATTTTAGACCTTACGGTGTTGACCAGCAGGTAAAGGATGAAAAATAATAATTGGGATCCAAATCTAACTCCAGAGCAAAATTATGTTTTAAAACAGGAAGGCACTGAAGTTCCTGGTTCAAGTAAATTAAATCAAGAAAAAAGAGATGGCGATTATCACTGTGTAGGCTGTGATACAAAACTTTTTACCTCTAAAGCTAAATATGAAAGCGGTTCAGGTTGGCCATCTTTTTTTGAGTCTTTACCCGGAGTTTTTGTAGAAAAAACTGATATGGCGGTTGGGTATCCCAGAACAGAATATCATTGCAAAAAATGTGGAGGACATCATGGTCATGTATTTGAAGACGGACCAAAGCCAACTGGCAAAAGATATTGCAACAATGGCGTGTGCCTAGTTTTTAAACCTAAAAGTTGAAAAGTTATACACTCACCTAAGAAGTGTTTTGAATACAACTTATATAAAGTTTAAATTAGCATTGTCATGTCATCAAGACCAAGACGACATAAATTTGTTAAAAAATCATTTCATCCACCATGATAAAAAAAATAGTTCCCCATATTTCTATATTAATTGCATCTTTTTTTATCTTAACTTCCTCATATTCTCTTGAAAGCAATTGGCAGCCAGCGCTTGATGGAAACAAAGTTATATTTATAAGACATTCATTAGCTCCAGGCGGAGGTGATCCAAAAGGATTTGATTTAAACGACTGCACAACACAAAGAAATTTAAATCGAATTGGCATAGAACAATCAAAAAATATTGGAAAACTATTTAAAAAAAATGATATTAAAATTGACCAGGTTTACTCAAGTCAATGGTGCAGATGCAAAGATACAGCTAAGTATGCGTTTAAAAATTATAAAGAATTGTCGATCTTAAACTCTACATTTAGCGCACCATACGACAAAAAAGAAAAACAACAAATTAATGAACTAAAAAATTTTATTAAAAGTTGGAATGGAAATGGGGGAAATCTAATTTTAATTACTCATTATGTTGTTATCTTGGCAATTACAGGTGAAACTTCAAGTTCTGGGGAATTAGTAATAACTGATAAAAATTTTAATGTACTGTCAAAAATTAATACTTTTTAAAAAAATATACGATAAACAATAAATAAAATTATTAAATATTCTATAAAAGTTTTTAGTTTAATTAACTTATCTTTATCTTTTACTTTTGACTCTATTAACACACTGATCCTTGAAAAGGCTAGATGAACAAGAATAACGCTTAAGGCAATACCCAATAACACATTATAAAAACTAAAATTTTTTAGACCATAAAAACAGGCAGCAATAAAGGTTAACCAGGAAATATTAGTGACGAATAGTGTCATTAAAATTCCAGATCCTTTTTTGAAAATACTCTGTGATTTGATAAATGTGTACGACCATAATAGAGTAAACAAAAAACCAATATATTTTATAATCATGAGCCAATATTGTAATTGCGAGAGGTATCAAAGGCAAATATAAAGAGAGTATGATTATTAAACTAGCTTTTGCTTTTGGCGCGGGATTTATAAGCTTTTTAACGCCTTGCGTGCTACCTATTATACCTGGGTATATTTCCTATATAACTGGCAAAAGTTTAAATGAAATGGAACTAAATAAAATTGTCGTACTTAAAAAAACAATTTTATTTTCTTTTGGATTTTCTTTAGTTTTTATTGCTCTTGGTGTTACAGCATCTGCTATAGGAAATATTTTGTTATTTTTATCAAATGAATTACGAATTGCAGCAGGAATAATAATCATTTTATTTTCTTTACAGATGTTAGGAGTCTTTAATTTTCAATTTTTAAATCAAGAAAAACGTATAGACACAAAAGGGTATAAGGATAATTACATATTCCCCTTTGTAGTTGGAGCCGCTTTTGCTTTTGGTTGGACACCTTGTATTGGACCTGTGCTCGGGTCAATCTTAGCTTTATCTGCAACTGAAGCATCAATAAGCAAGGGAATTCTTTTGCTATCATTCTATTCTTTAGGACTGGCAATTCCTTTTATTTTATCTGGCTACTATATGAATAATTTTTTAACTTCAAAAAAAAGTTTTGGCAAATACTACAACAGAATAACCAAAACTGGAGGAACTATTTTACTTATCACAGGAGTATTAATTGCAACAAATCAAATTCAAGTTATTAGCTATTATATTTTGACATCTTTCCCGTTCCTTACTAGTCTTGGATAATGAGTGATATAGCTATATTAGGAATATTTGTTGCTGACATAAGTTTTTCAGCCAACAAACTTCCAACTTCTGGCGAAACTATTCTAGGTGATAGTTATAATATTGGACCAGGTGGCAAAGGATGTAATCAAGCCATAGCTATTTCAAGGTTAGGTGGAAAAGTAAATTTTATCTCTAAATTGGGAAACGATGATTACGGAAAACTTGCAATTAATAAATTAAAGAAAGATAATATAGACACATCTAATATAATTATCTCAGAAAATCATAAAACAGGTGTTGCAGGCATTCATGTAGATAAAAATACCGGAAAAAATGCAATTATTGTAATTAGAGGTGCACCAGCAAGCTTAACTATAAAAGAAATTGATACTAACATAATTACAAGATCTAAAATATTTTTAACACAATTAGAAGTTCCAATAGAAGTGACTTTACATTGTTTAAAAGAAGCTAAAAAAAAAGGTCTAATTAATATACTAAATCCAGCACCTGCATGTAAGCTGACTGATGATTTTTTTGAATTAGTAGACTATTTTACTCCAAATGAAACTGAGGCAGAGTTTTATACTGGTATTAAAATTAAAAATACTGATGACGCTAAAGCTAGTGCAAAAAAACTTCTGAGCTTAGGAATAAAAAAAGTAATTATAACATTGGGTGAAAAAGGATTGTATTATTCTGATGGAATTAACGAAGTATCTATTAAAGCTACTCCAGATAAAGCAATCGATACCACTGGAGCTGGAGATGCATTTAATGGTGGTTTAGCTTTTGGTCTATCTCAGGAAAAACCAATTAGAGAATGTTTAGAACTTGCTAACAAGGTAGCTGGCAAGTCTACAACAAAACTTGGGGCAGGAGATGGTATGCCTTTTTACAAAGATTTAAATTAGTAAATTTTTTACTGACTTTTAGAAGGTTTAAAAATTAAGCAGAGACCATTGTTACAAAATCTTTTTCCAGTTGTACTTGGTCCATCATTGAAAACATGTCCATGATGTACACCACAGTTTGCACAATGATACTCAGTTCTTACCATACCAAACTTGTAATCAGTTTTAGTTTTAAATGCTCCAGGTAGAGCTTCAGTAAATGACGGCCAACCAGTTCCACTGTCAAACTTTGCGGTAGAAGCAAAAAGCTTCGCATCACAGTTAGCGCAATGGTAAAAACCTTCTCTTTTTTCTTGATTTAACTTACTTGTAAACGGTCTCTCAGTACCCTCATTAAACATTATATCTTTTTGCTCTTCGCTTAAATTTTTATTTAAAATTTTTTTGGTTGCAGCTAAAAGATTGCTCCAAGATAAAAGACAAGTAGAAAGTATAGATAAACCAAGTACTTTTATAAAATTTCTTCTCATTAACTTTTTAAAATCTTATCTAACTCACCGCTTCTATTTGCGTTTTGTAACTGCTCATTTCCACCGATATAATGATTTCCAACAAAAATCTGAGGAATAGTTCTAGCACCGTTAGTTCTTGTTAACATTTCTTTAGCTTTTGATGCATCTTTCCAAATATCAAATTCTTCAATCTCAACGTTTTTACTTTTTAATAAAGCTTTTGCAGCCGCACAATATGGGCAAGGATTTCCAGAATACATAGTAACTTTTTTCATAATTAGTATATATCAGCAATTTTGATTTTTTCCCTGAGCTTTTTTCGCGCAAGTTTGAATTTTTTTCTATGTTTTATGCTAGTGTTATGAACTCTTTTTCTCCAAAGTCTAAAAGAGCTTGGTTTAAGACTTTTTCTCATCAGTTTAATTACGTCTGCCTCAGTCTTCCCAGTTTTTTCCTTTATTTCCTCAAATGTAATTCTATCAGCCCATGCTGCCCAAATTACCCAATTATCATCTTTTTCTTTTGGCTCAGGGTTCTTCACTTTAGTTTGTGGAATAAAACTTTTTTTCCTCATTAAATTCTATATAGTTATCTTTTTTTATGTTTCCAAACGATTTTTTCATTTTTTTACAAATTATTCTTTTTTTATTTATAACTCCTGGGGCTCCTAGAGTTCTTATCGTCTCTCATACACTAAACTATAGTTTAAAGAGATCAGTATGGACTGCATTTGGAGATATCTCAGCTAATATATTTCAAGGAATTTTAGTAGTTTTTGTAATTGGAACTTTTTTAAAAGATAATCCAGAAGTTTTAAATATTTTAAAATGGACTGGAATTATTTACATTGCTTATTTGGCTTATGATACCTACACATCAAAGATAAGATCAATTGAACTTGGAGCTAAAGATCAGAAATCTCAATTTTCTTTTTATAAAGATGGATTTTTAGTAGCTGGCCTAAGTCCGAAAGCAATAATTTTTTTTGGGACTATCTTTAGTTCTTTCATTGACTTTAGTTCAAACTATTTTAGTCAATTTCTAATTTTAATGACTACATACGTAATTTTGGATTTTATTACTTTAATGATTTATGGATTAGCAGCAGAAAAAGTTTCAGCTTGGCTTAAAAATAATCCAAAAATTTTAAATACAATCTCAGCGTGTGTACTAATTACAATTGCAATATATATTGCTGTGACACAAAGTTATTAATTTATTCTTACTGTTGTCTTAAAGCCAATTTCTTGTTTAAATAATTAAAATTAATTAATTAATTAACAAAGGGGAACTAATGAATAAATTAACAAAATTATTTGTTACATTTATTTCAGCAATTACTTTAGCGCTTGTTTCTTTCTCTTCTTCTTTTGCAAAAGTTGAAGGTGAGTACATAGTGTTAGGTTCTGCAATATCTCTTACAGGAAAATACTCTTCAAATGGTGTTCATACTCAAAATGGATACAATTTAGCTGTTGAAAGA
>MDTD01095158.1_pt1 | contig 10043 bp, 11 predicted proteins | sample 811221 | NCBI WGS metagenome assembly MDTD01 (sample SAMN05326646, study PRJNA326480) | marine metagenome | isolation source: seawater | place: Pacific Ocean: South West | collected 2011
CTACTAGATCACTGGTTGCGCAATTAAAAACCGTTCAAGAAATTTATGAAATTGATAAAAACAACTTAGATTTTTTTACAGATAGCTATAAGAACAATTTTAACTTTGAAATCAATATAAGAGAAGACAAGCTTCCAAAGTACTCGGGAGAGAGAAAATACAGTCCTATGGACAGATCTCTACGTAGAGAATTAAAATCAACCTTTGGAAATAACAATTATTGGTTTAGCACATCCAAGTTTAAAAATGCTGTAGAAATACAAATTAGATCTGAAAATGACGTGATTGAGTTTATTGTTCCTAAGGAAATGGTTGCTACATCATCTGTTAGACTGTTTGTTTTGTGGACAACTTTACCTTCAATAGTTTTAATTATTATTGCTTTAATTTTTTTAAAAAATCAAACTAGGCCACTTGTTAAATTAGCTAAAGCTGCTGAAAGATTTGGAAAAGGAGACTACGTAAATGATTTTAGGCCATCTGGAGCCCAAGAAATAAGAAAAGCTGCTTATGAATTTGATAGGATGGCAAAGAGAATAAATAGACATCTTAATCAAAGATCTGAGATGTTATCTGGTATAAGTCATGACTTGAGAACACCTCTAACTCGTTTAAAACTTCAGCTAGCGATGATAGATCAAAAGGATTTGTCTAAAAAAATGTCGAAAGATATTGATGAAATGGAAAAAATGCTTAATGATTATCTTCAGTTTGCTAAAACCCAGTCCAGAGAAATTACGTCAGCTATCAATTTGAAAGACTTGTTTAATGAAATTGAAAAAAATATTAACACTGTCAATTTAAAAATATCATGCGAAAGAGATATTTTTATTAATGCCAGACCATTAGCTCTTAAAAGATCATTTGAGAATGTAATTCAAAATGGATTAGTTTATGGAAAAAACGTGAAAGTTAATGCTCAAAAAGGTAACAATAGAGCAATAGTTACAATTGAAGATGATGGTCCTGGAATTCCTGAGGAACAGTATAAAAATGTTTTAAAGCCTTTCTTTAGGCTAGATAAAAGCAGAAGTTTGAACAAATCAGGGGTAGGATTAGGACTAGCAATTGTAGAGGATGTTATTAACTCTCATGGAGGAAATGTTCAAATGGGTAAAAGTTCATTAAACGGTCTAGAAGTTAAAATTACTTTACCTTTTTGATTTTTTTTAATTTTTTTATTTCCTCTTGTTGTTTTTGGACAATTTTTTTCAAAACCTCAAATTCTTCCCTTGAAACAAGTTCAAGTTTATTCATTATTTTATTTTTTTTAAATTTTAAATCTGTTGAGATTTCTTTCTGTATATCTTGAGTAGTCAAAATACCATTCTCAATTAGATTAGACAATGTTTTTAAAATTTTTTCTGAATTACTCATAATGTATCTTATTTGATAGCCATCTCAATTTCAAATATGATATAAGAAATCATGTTTACCCATAATTTAGATCCAGTATTATTAGATTTTGGGGCTTTTACCATTAGATGGTACTCTCTTTCTTACATTTTTGGAATTTTTATTGGTTGGTGGTACGCAAAAAAAATAATTTCAAGAAAATTTGTTAATTCAGTAGCAAAGTTTGATTTAAAGGAATTTGATGATTTAATTACGTATTTAATAATCTCAATTATTATCGGGGGAAGACTGGGATATATTATATTTTATAATCCTCTATATTATATCTCAAATCCTTTAGATGTTTTAAAAGTTTGGGAAGGAGGAATGTCATTTCACGGAGCTTTAATTGGAATTATAATTGGGACATATATTTTTTCAATTAATAGAGAAATTCAAACATTTTTTTTGTTGGATGTTATTGCGTGTGTGGCTCCTATAGGAATTTTTTTAGGTCGTATAGCTAATTTTATAAATGCTGAATTAGTCGGCAAGGTAAGCAACGTACCCTGGAGTGTTATTTTTCCAATGACAGACTCATTGCCAAGACATCCTTCACAGCTATATGAAGCTATTTTAGAAGGATTAGTATTATTTTTAATATTGAATTTAATTTTTTTTAAAAAAAATTACAAAATAGGAACATGTTCTTATATTTTTTTAATCGGTTATGGAACTTTTAGAATTATTTCAGAATTTTTTAGGGAGCCTGATGCTCACTTAGGATATTTTTTTAATATTTTAAGTATGGGAACATTGCTTAGTATTTTTATGGTTATTACTGGGTTAATCATTGCCAAATTCTTTTATAAAAAACATGTCTAACTTAAAGTATTTTAAAAAAGCAAAATATTTACCAGTTGATAATTTTTTTAATAATGTGCTCTATGACAAAAATTTTGGATACTATAATTTAAAGCAACCTATTGGAAAAAAAGGTGATTTTATTACAGCCCCAAAAATTTCATATTTATTTTCTGAAATGATTGCTTTGTGGATAATTTCAACATGGGAGTTATTCGGTAAACCTAAACACATTAATATAATTGAACTGGGCCCTGGAGATGGAAGCTTATCAAAAGTTTTAGTTCAAGTATTTGAAAAATTTCCGCAATTTAATAATGCGAAAAAAATTTTTTTATACGAAAAAAGTAATATTTTGAAGAAATTTCAGAAAAAAAAATTAAATAATTCGAAGATAAGATGGATAAATAACTTTTCTGATATTAAAAAAGGACCAGTAATTTTTTTCGGTAATGAGTTTCTTGACGCTATTCCAATAAAACAATTCAAAAGAGAAGGGAAGCTTCTTTACGAAAAAAACTTTATAATTAAAAGTACTAATAAAATTGATGAAATTTTTAAGATAGCTTCAAAAGAAGATACTAAAATTATCAATTCTTTTAAAACTTTAAAAAAATTAAAATTCATAGAATTTCCTAAGATGGGATTTATCGAATTAAAAAAGATATTAAAAAAGATATTAAATTCTAAAGGATGCATTTTACTTATTGATTATGGATATATGAGTTCAAATAATCAAAACACTTTACAATCTGTCATGAAACATAAAAAAAATAATCTATTTAGCAATCTTGGGAAAGCAGATGTTACTTCGCATATTAATTTTTCTCTTTTAGAAGAATTTTTCCTAAAAAATAATCTCAAAGTAAAAAAGGTTATTTCTCAAAAAGAATTTCTTGAGCGAATGGGAATCATTCAAAGGGCAGAAATAATTTCTAAGAAAATTAAGTTTATAGAACAATCTAATCTTTTCTTTAGATTGAAAAGACTATTAAGTCCAAAATTAATGGGTAATTTATTTAAGGTAATTTTGGCTTTTAAATTCGATAATGATAATTACTTTGGATTTAAATAATGTTTTATTCTAAGCAATTAAAAAAATATACTAGGATTAAGCATTGTTTCTTTTCAAGGAATAGAGGATTTTCAAAAGGCTTATATAAAAGCTTAAATTGCGGTAAAGGATCAAAGGATAGTAAAAAAAATGTTTTGAAAAACCTTCAATTAATTTCAGAAAAATTGAAAGTAAAACAATATAACTTGGTATTAATGCATCAAACACATAGCAAAAAAGTCATAGAGATAAAAAAAAATAAACTTAAAAAGAGGATTAATTCAGATGCAATTATTACAAGAGAAAGAGGTTTAGCTTTGTGTGTTGTGACTGCTGATTGTATCCCAATTTTATTATACGACCATAAAAATGATATGATAGGCTGTATTCATGCAGGTTGGAAAGGAGCTTATTCGGGTATAATTGAAAATACAATTTTAAAAATGAAAAAGAAAAACCCAAATAATAAGATAATTGCAAGTGTAGGCCCCTGCATTGGAAAATATAGTTATGAAGTTGATGTTGGTTTTTACAATAAATTTCAATCTCAAACGAAAAAAAATAAAAGATATTTTTACAAAAAAAATAAAAAGAAAATGCTTTTTGATTTGAGAGGATATGTGTCAGATAAACTTGCTAAACTGAAAGTTAAAGTAGATCACATTCATCGCGATACATTTAAAGATAAGGATAACTTTTTTAGCTACAGAAGAGCATCGCTTCTTAAACAAAATGATTATGGAAGGTGTATATCTGTGATAAAATTAGTTTAGATTAAAATTGAAAACTTAGCTAAATAATTGTATAAATAATTACTTCAATGAAAATTTTATCTGGAACTAGCAATCTTAAGCTTAGCAAAGATATATCAAAAAACCTCAAGCTGAAATTAATTAATACAAACATTAGAAGATTTTCTGATGGAGAGATTTACATAGAGATAAATGAAAACATCAGAGGTAATAGTGTTTTTGTAATTCAGTCTACATCGAATCCTGCTAACGATAATATTATGGAACTTCTTTTAGTAATTGATGCGCTTAAGAGATCTTCAGCAAAAACAATTACTGCTGTTATTCCGTATTTTGGTTATGCTAGACAAGATAGAAAAGTTGCTCCAAGAACTTCGATATCTGCTAAAGTTGTTGCTAATCTTATTTCGAATGCTGGCGCTACAAGAGTAGTAACAGTTGATTTGCATGCTGGACAAATTCAAGGATTTTTTGATATGCCGGTCGATAACTTATACACTGCTCCATTGTTTTCAAAATATATTAAAAAAAAATTAAATTCTAAAAAGTTAATCTGTGTATCTCCAGACGTGGGAGGGGTTGCTAGGACTAGGGCTTTAGCTACAAGAATAAAGGCTGACCTAGCAATAATAGATAAAAGGAGACCCGCACCTGGTAAATCGGAGGTCATGAACATAATTGGAGATGTAAAAAATAAAACTTGCATTATTGTCGACGACATAATTGATAGTGGTGGAACTATAGTAAATGCTGTAGACGCTTTGAAGAAAAATGGAGCTAATGAAGTTTACGTGTTCATCACGCATGCTGTTTTAAGTGGCGATGCTGTAAAAAAAATTAAAAACTCAAAAATTAAAAAATTAATCATAACTGATACAATTGATAATGCCCAAAAGATCAAAAATAATAATAAAATTGAGGTGTTATCTATTGCCTCACTAATGTCAGAAGCGATTAAAAGAATAGCAAATTCTAATTCAGTATCCGATCTATTTAATTAATACTTGTTTTAGTTTCTAACTTGAGTTATATACCCACTTCATTAATATTATGACAATTTTAAAAGCTAGTAAAAGAGAAAGTATTAGTTCTGGGTCAAACAATAGATTAAGATCTAAAGGATATATACCTGCAATTTTATATGGAGGTAAAGATCCAAATCAAAATATTTCGATTGAAAAAAAAGAGATTAAAGAAATAATTAACTCTGACACTTTCTTATCAAAAGTTTTGGACTTAGAAATTGATGGAAAGAAAGAAAAAGTGATTCCTAGAGAAGTAGCCTTTCATGTTGTTTCGGAAGAACCTCTCCACATAGATTTTATGAGAATAGTTTCAGGTAAGAAAATTATTTTAGAGATACCAGTAAAGTTTATAAACCATCCTGACTCTCCTGGTTTAAAAAGAGGAGGTGTCTTAAACATTGTAAGAAGAAAAGTAGAACTTAAATGTCCAGGGGAAAATATCCCTGACGAGATAATTGTTGACTTAGCTGGAACTGATATTGGTACAAGTATTAAAATTTCATCAGTAAAACTTCCTGAAAATGTAATTCCAACAATTACTGATCGTGATTTCGTGGTTGCAACAGTTGCAGCACCAACAATCATCAAAGAGCCTGAGAAACCCTCTGAAGAAACAACGTCTGAAGGTGCTGACGGTGAAGTTACTGCTGAGGGAGCTGAGGCTACCACAAAAGATGGAGATCCATCTAAAAAAGATGAAAAAACAAAAGATGGGGCAACAGATAAAAAACCTGAAGAAAAGAAGTCCCCTGAAAAGAAACCTACAGAGAAAAAATAATTAATATGCTTTTACTAGTTGGATTAGGAAATCCAGGTTCTAATTATACCAACACTCGACATAATATTGGTTTTAAAATAATTGACGCAATAAATTCTCATTTTAAACTTTCAAAACAAAAACCAAAATTTAAGGGTTTGCTCACAACAGGCAATATTGATGAAAAAAAAATTTACGCAATAAAACCACTTACATTTATGAATAATTCAGGAACAGCTATTAAAGAGCTAATCGACTATTTTAAAATTGACGCCAAGGATGTAATAGTTTTTCATGACGATATGGATATTGATTTTGGAAAAATTAAAGCAAAATTTGGTGGAAGTAGTGCTGGACATAATGGTATTGAGTCTATAGATAAATTTATCGGTAAAGATTATTCCAGAGTTCGTATAGGTATAGGTCATCCTAAACTAAAAAAGAAAGTTAATAACCATGTTTTGGAAGATTTTAAAGAAGATGAAGAGGAACGAATAAAAGAAATAACTGAAAATATAGTTAAACAAATACCAACATTGATTGATAAGAAAATAGATTTATTCTCAAGTAAAGTTAATCAAAATCTAGATGGGATTTAAATGTGGTATAGTTGGGCTACCAAATGTTGGAAAGTCAACTTTATTTAATGCCCTCACCGCTTCTAAAAATGCTGAAGCTGCTAACTTTCCTTTTTGTACTATAGATCCTAATATAGGAGTAGTTGACGTTGTGGATATTAGACTTGATCAGCTGGCTAAACTCTCAAATTCTAAAAAAAAGATTTATACCAATATAACATTTGTAGATATTGCTGGTCTTGTAAAGGGGGCCTCAAAAGGAGAAGGTTTAGGAAATAAATTTCTTTCTCATATTAGAGAGGTTGATGCAATTATACATTTAGTAAGATGTTTTGAGTCCGAAAAAATTACTCATGTAAATTCAAATATCAATCCTGCTGATGATTTAGAAACAATAAAAACCGAGATAATTTTGTCGGATTTAGACGTTATTCAAAAAAAACTTGAGAAAGGTAAAAAAAAATTACTTAATATCAAAGAAATTAAAATTTTAGAGGACAAGCTGTTAGAGCTAAGCAAAAGCGGAGATATTAAAATAAATAATTTAGAAGAGGAGAAATTTTTACATAGCATAGGCTTATTAAGTATTAAACCAAAAATTATAGTTTGTAATATTGATGAAGAAAATCTATCTAAAGGAAATGTCTACACTCAACAAGTTAAAGATAAATTTCCAAACGAAAATATTATTCACATTTGTGCAGATATTGAAGACCAATTATCTGGCTTGGACAAAAGTGAAAAAGAAATATTTATGCAGGATATTGGTTTAGATAAGACGGGTTTGAATAAACTCATAAAAGAGGGTTATAATCTATTAAGATTAGAAACTTTTTTTACTTCAGGTCCTGAGGAGAGTAGAGCTTGGACAATAAAAAAAAATACTTCTGCACCTAAAGCTGCAAGTGTAATTCATACTGATTTTGAAAAAAATTTTATAAGAGCTGAAGCAGTAACATGTGAAGATTTTATAAAATATGGCAGCGCTGAAAAGTGTAAAGAAAATGGAAAACTAAGGATTGAGGGTAAAGATTATATTGTTAAAGATGGAGATGTTTTATACTTCCGTGTCAATCCTTGACCAAATCTTCTTCATACTTAAGTAAACAAGAACAGTTAAAAGAATTAAATAAATAATAACTTTCACACCAGTTTTGTGTCTTTCTTCAAGCTCAGGTTCAGCAGCCCAAGCTAGGAAAGTTGTCACATCTTTAGCCATTTGATCAACAGTTGAAGGTGTGCCGTCTGCATACTCAACTAAACCATCCATTAAATTGTTGGGCATTTTAATTTTGTTGCCAATCATATACTTATTGTAATATACGCCATCATCTAAGTTTACTCCTGGAGGTGGGTCTTCGTAACCAACTAACACTGAATAAATGTAGTTAGCTCCCCCTTTTCTTGCCTTGACTAAAACTGACATATCTGGAGGATATGCTCCACCATTAGCAGCTGTTGCAGCTTGAGTATTTGGATAAGGATTTTTAAATTTATCTGATGGTTTTCCCGGTCTTGTAAACATTTCTCCTTGAGCATCTGGACCATCAGTAATCTCAAAACTCGCTGCTATTGCTTTAACTTCTTGTTCTGAAAATTCAGGTCCACCAGGTTCACCTAGGTTTCTGTAACTTAAATATTGCATAGAATGACAAGAGGAGCAAACTTCCTTATAAACTTGAAAGCCTCTCTGTAATGAGGCTCTATCAAATTTTCCGGTTAAACCTTTAAAGCTCCAATCAACTTTAATTGGATCTATCATTTCAGCGGCTTGTAATGGTCTAAAAGAGATAAGTATTAAAAAAATTAGAGAAAATAATCTTAAATTAGACTTTATCATTAACCTTCCTGGCTATTGACGGTTCTGCACCTCCGGATAAAACGGGCTCAGAAATACTCATTGGTATAGGGTCAGTTTTTTCCAAGAAACCTACAACAGGCATTACTACGATAAAATGTAAGAAATAATAAATAGTCCCTACTCTTGCTAACACCAGATAAATTCCTTCTGCAGGCATTGCTCCAACGTAACCCAACATTAAGACATCAATAACTAAAATCCAGAAGAATTGTCTATAAATTGGTCTAAATACTGCTGATCTTACTTTAGAAGTGTCCAACCAAGGCAAAATAAACAAAATAAATATTGCACTAAACATTAAGATTACTCCACCCAACTTATCTGGCACGGATCTTAAAATTGCGTAGAAGGGTAACAAATACCACTCTGGAACTATATGTGCCGGGGTAACTAATGGGTTAGCAGGTATATAATTATCCGAGTGTCCTAAAACATTAGGCGTAAAGAAAACAAATCCAGCAAATATGATCATAAAAACTAAAAGAGCGAAAGCGTCTTTTATAGTTATATATGGATGAAAAGGAACAGTATCTTTAGATGGTTTCTTAATTTCAATTCCAACAGGATTATTATTACCTGGTACATGTAATGCCCAGATATGTAAGACTACTAAACCTAAAATTAGAAATGGAATAAGATAGTGTAAGCTAAAAAATCTGTTTAAAGTTGGATTATCAACTGAGTAAGCCCCCCACAACCAAGTGGTTATACTTTCTCCAACTAATGGAATTGCGCTAAATAAATTAGTTATAACTGTTGCTCCCCAAAAACTCATTTGTCCCCAAGGTAAAACATAGCCCATAAAAGCTGCAGCCATCATAAGAAGATAAATCATTAGACCTATAATCCATATTACTTCTCTTGGAGATTTATAAGATCCATAAAACAAAGATCTGAAAATATGGATATAAACAGCAAGAAAAAACATTGATGCGCCATTACTATGGATATATCTGATAAGCCATCCATAATTAACATCTCTCATAATATGTTCAACACTCGCAAAGGCCAAGTCTGCATGAGCAACATAATGCATTGCTAAAACTATTCCTGTAACTATTTGTGTTATTAAACAAAAAGTTAAAATTCCCCCAAAAGTCCACCAATAGTTTAAATTTTTAGGAGTAGGATAATCTGTTAAGTGTGCTCCTAAAGTTAAAAGTGGTAAACGGTCATTGAACCATTTTCCAGCTTTTGACTTTGGTGTGTATTCATGTTCACTCATATTTTTTTAACCAATCTTTATAGTATTACTATCAACAAATTCAAATTTAGGTATTTCCATGTTAGTTGGAGCGGGACCTTTTCTTATCCTACCGGATACATCATAGTGCGAACCATGACAAGGGCAGAACCATCCATTGTAGTCACCTTTGTCTTTTAAAGGGACACAGCCTAAATGTGTACAAACTCCCAACATAACTAACCATTCATCTTTACCTTCTTTTACCCTATCCTCGTCTTTTTGAGGATCAGGCAAATCGTCCAGGCTTACTGCCCTTGCTTCCTGAATCTCCTCTTGAGTTCTCCTTTTAAGGAAAACTGGTTTTCCTCTCCACAACACAGTTATAGATTTACCCGGCTCTATATTACTAATGTCTACTTCTGTGGTAGCTAAAGCTTGTTGAGCCTTATCAGGATTCATTTGGTCTATCATTGGCCAAATTACAGCTCCCAATCCAACAGCTCCTACCGTATAACTGGCGGTAAACAAAAAATCTCTTCTATTAACTTTTTTTTCTTCTTTGCTCATTTATGTAAGTGCTTATAATGCAAATATTAAATAAAACCATATTTATAAAAATTCTAGGGTCAGA
>MDTD01100195.1_pt1 | contig 10043 bp, 9 predicted proteins | sample 811221 | NCBI WGS metagenome assembly MDTD01 (sample SAMN05326646, study PRJNA326480) | marine metagenome | isolation source: seawater | place: Pacific Ocean: South West | collected 2011
AAAAGTAATGCATATGGACATGATCTCAAGATAGCAACTAATGCAATTAAAGATGTTGTAGATGGTTTTGGAATAGTAAGGTTAGAGGAAGCTTTAGTAATCAGAGAAAACTCTTCTAAGCCCATTTTAGCAATGCAGGGCGTTTATTCATCTGATGCTTATGACGTAATAATGCAAAATGATATCTGGACAGTAGTTCATTCAATTTCTCAATTGCCATTAGCAAAGCAATATCAAAATAATTTAATTTTTTGGATCAAGCTTAATACTGGAATGAATAGGCTAGGAATTAGATTAAACGAACTCAGTCAATTCAAATCATTTTTTACTGATTCTAATGTTTTAATGACTCATTTAGCTTGTGCAGATAATCCAAGTGATGAGTTAAACAAAATACAGTTTGATAATTTTGAAAACTCTTGGAATAAAGTTTCCAATAAGATGAAAAGAAGCATATTGAATTCAAATGGAGTATTGAACTTTCCAGAGCACTCATACGATTGGGTTAGAGTAGGAATTGCCATGTACGGTGGAATTGATTTACCAAATTTAAAAACAGCAATGAAGTTTAGAAGTCAAATTATCTCAATTCAATCCTTAGATGTTGGTCAAAGAATAGGTTATGGTGGGAGAGCAAAAACTAAACATGCATCAAAAATTGCAATTATTTATTGTGGATATGCAGATGGATTTCCACAAACTGCACAAGATGGCACTACTGTATTGGTGAATGATCGACTTGCCAAGATTATTGGAAGGGTCAGTATGGATCTCATATCTGTAGACATTTCAGAAATCAATAATTGTAAAATAGGTGATTGGTGTGAATTGTGGTCTCCTGATTTATCAATAGTTGAGAATGCTAACAAAAATAATTTGATTTCTTACGAACTTATGACGAAAATGAACAGCAGAGTAAAAAGAAAATATTTAAATGTATGAAAATTAACTATCTAGATAAAAACCCAAGAGATATCAAATTAGAGGAGGACCTGCCTCCATATATGGATGAGGGTGTTGCGGATGATATAGCTGAAATTTTTAATACGCCTTTATCTGGAGCATATAATTGGGATTATACAATTCAAGATAATAGGATTAAAAAACTTTATGAACTCGGAAAAGAGTTGAACTGGAATGTTGAGCTTGATATAGATTGGAATAGACCATTAAATAAAATTAAAGAGCCAACCCCAATTTTTTGGGATGAATATGAGCCCTACAAAAAACTTTCTGATAAGAAAAAAGTAGAATTTTTAAATCATAGAATTGCCTGGAGTCAGAGTCAGTTTCTTCACGGAGAACAAGGAGCTCTCTTAGTAGCATCTCAATTAACTTCATGTGCTCCAACTTACAATGCAAAGCTGTATGCAGCCTCTCAGACTTTCGATGAAGCCAGACATGTCGAAGCATTCAACAAATACATTCAAACTAGAGTAAAAATGATGTATCCAATTGGAAATGCTTTGAAGTCAATTCTAGATAAGATTCTTACTGATCCAAGATGGGATCTAAAATTTATTGGCATGCAAATTATAATTGAGGGGCTGGCCCTGGCAGCGTTTCAAGCATCAAGAGAGCTTACACATGATCCAGTTTTACGAGACATGCTTGGTCTTATAATCAGAGACGAAGCCAGACATGTTACTTTTGGAATAAATTATCTTGAAGAGTTTGTTGATACCTTAAGCGAGGAAGAAAAAGAAGATAGGGCTCAATTTGCTTACGAGGCTTGTTGGCTGAGCAGAGAAAGATTGTTATCAACAGATGTTTATGAGCGCTTTGGATGGGATGTTGAAGATGCAAGACAATTTCAATTAGGAACAGATATCAATCAACACTTCCAAAAGCTCCTTTTTCAGCGAGTTATGCCAAATTTAAGGAGAATAGGGCTGCTTCGTGATTCTGTGGTAGGCAAGTTTGAAGATCTTGGAATTTTAGAATTTGCTTCAGCAAAAAGTGATGCAGAAATTGATTGGGCTGACTTATCAAGACCGTTATTTGAAGAAACTGCGTAAGTTTGTTTTTATTACCTTCATAATCTGATATTCTTTATTCCCATCATAAAGTAAAAATTGATGGCTCAAACAAAGTACATTTTTATAACCGGTGGGGTTGTTTCTTCCCTTGGCAAAGGTATCGCTGCTGCCTCTATAGGAGCACTCTTTGAGGCAAGAGGCCTAAAAGTATCATTAAATAAACTTGATCCATATATAAATGTTGATCCAGGCACCATGAGTCCTTTTCAACATGGAGAGGTTTTTGTAACTGATGATGGAACAGAGACTGACCTTGACTTGGGTCATTATGAAAGGTTTGTAAGATTTCAAGCAACTAAAAAAAATAATTTTACAGCTGGAAAAGTCTACGAAGAAGTAATTCAAAATGAAAGAAGAGGAGACTATCTTGGAGGAACAGTTCAGGTAATTCCTCATATAACGGATGAGATAAAACGACGTATCAAATTAGGTGCTAAGGATGCTGACATTGCGATAGTTGAAATTGGTGGAACTGTTGGTGACATTGAAAGCCAGCCCTTTATTGAAGCCATACGGCAAATGATGTTGGAGCTTTCTACCAGTTCTACTGCTCTTGCTCATCTTACACTAGTTCCATATATTCAAGTTTCTGAAGAGCTCAAAACTAAGCCTACTCAACACTCTGTTAAAGAGCTCAGATCGCTAGGACTTCAACCTGACTGCTTAATATGTAGGCTTGAAAAAGAGTTGCCCAAAGATGAAATGAAAAAAATAGCTCTATTTTGTTCTGTAGATCTAAATAGTGTTATATCTATGCATGATGCCGAAACCGTTTATTCAATCCCTTTGCTTTTTTATAAACAGGGAGTGGATAAGATTCTTCTCAAGAAATTAAATTTATCAAAAGCTAAATCCCCAAGATTAAATGATTGGAAAAGAGTTGTTGATGCAAAACTAAATCCTAAAAAGAAAGTTTCTATAGCAATTGTTGGAAAATACGTAGACTTAAAAGATTCATATAAATCTCTAAATGAAGCCCTTGATCATGCTGGAATTAAGAATCTTGCCAAGGTTGATATTGCCATGATAGATGCTGCAAAAATCACAAAAGGAAATGTCTCTAAAATCTTAAAAAAATATCAGGCTGTGCTAATACCAGGTGGATTTGGTAGCAGGGGTATTGAGGGTATGATTATGGCTTGTAAATATGCAAGAGAAAATAAACTTCCCTATTTTGGTATTTGTTTGGGAATGCAAATCGCAATTATTGAATTTTCAAGAAATGTTTTAGATTTAAAGAATGCCAATAGTACTGAATTCAATAAAAAAACAAAATATCCAGTTATAGGTTTAGTTACGGAATGGAAAGATGCATCTGGAAAGATAGAACACAGAACTGAAAATTCTAACTTAGGCGGAACAATGAGACTTGGCGGTCAGAAATGTATAATCAAAAAGTCTTCTCTCTCATATAAGCTATATAAAAAATTAACAATCACTGAAAGACATCGACACAGATATGAGGTTAATCCAGAGTTTAAAAAAGATTTAATTTCTAAAGGGATGGATATTGTTGGAACATCATTAGATGGCAATTTAGCTGAAATGATAGAAATTAAAAATCATCCATGGTTTATCGGATGTCAATTTCATCCAGAATTTACCTCAAATCCAAGAGATGGACATCCAATATTTAATGATTTTATTGCAAAAGCTATTAAGATAAAAAGATGAGTAGCATAAAACTGAATAACTTTAATATTGGAAATATCGAACCCATGACTCTTATGGGTGGAGTGAATGTACTAGAATCTGAATCAGTTGTAATGAATGTTGCAGAAAAATTTGCAGAGTCAACTAGCAATCTTAATATAAATTGGATTTTTAAAGGCTCCTTTGATAAGGCAAATAGAAGCTCAATTTCGTCTTTCAGGGGACCAGGAATTGAAGAAGGCTTAAGAATGCTTGAAAACGTTAAATTGGAGTTTAATGTCCCAGTAATAACCGATATTCACGAACCGTCTCAAGCAGCCCAAGTATCTGAGATTATTGATGTAATTCAGATCCCAGCATTTTTATGCAGGCAAACTGATTTAGTTATCGCCGCAGCAAAAACAAATAAAATTATTCAGTTCAAAAAACCACAATTTCTGTCTGCAGCTGAGATGAAAAATGTCATTGAAAAATGCAATCAAGCTGGAAATAAAAAAATTATTCTTTGTGAAAGAGGCAACTCATTTGGATACAACAATTTGGTAGTAGATACGATTAATTTTCAAATTATGAAAGAATTTGATGTGCCTCTCATATTTGATGCAACACATTCTCTTCAACTTCCAGGAGGTCTTGGACATGCTGCAGGAGGCAGAAGAGAGTATTTATTACCTTTAGCAAAAGCAGGTTTAAGCCAGTGTATCGCTGGGCTTTTTATTGAAGCTCATCCGGATCCAGATAATGCAAAATGTGATGGACCATGTGCAATTTCTTCTGACGAAATTCCTAAAGTTATCTCACAATTGTCGGCCTTAGACGAATTTATAAAAAATCAAGTTAGAGCTGATTAATGTCAATTATTAGTTCAATCCAAGCAATTCAAGTGATCGATTCTAGAGGAACACCTACTGTCTCATGCAAGGTGATACTTGAAAATGGTTTCAGCGCAACCTCAATGGTACCAAGCGGAGCGTCAACCGGCTCCAGAGAGGCTTTAGAGTTAAGAGATGGAGCTGAATCGTTTATGGGAAAAGGGGTTGCAAAAGCTTTAACAAATATTCAAGAAGTAATTGCTCCATCATTAATTGGTATTGATGTCACAAATCAACAAGAAATTGATGAAAAAATGATCGAACTAGATGGCACTCCTTCAAAATCCAAGTTGGGTGCAAATGCTATTTTAGGCGTCTCACTTGCTGTTCTCAGCTTAGGAGCAAAAACACTTGGTCTTCCACTGTATAAATACATTAATCAAGTTTTTAATGACATCAATGGCGAAAGTCTTTTAATGCAAATGCCTGCTCCAATGCTAAATATTATTAACGGAGGAGAGCATGCTGACAACAATGTTGATATTCAGGAATTTATGATAATGCCAATTGGAGCCAGTAGTTTCTATCAAGCAATGCAATGGTCAACTGAAATATATTCAAATCTAAAGAAACTTCTTCAGGCCAAGGGTTTAAGCACTAGCGTAGGAGATGAGGGTGGATTTGCCCCAAATCTTTCGTCAAATGATGAGGCGATAGAATTAATCATTAATGCAATAAGAACTAATCAATTAAAAGAAGGTATAGATGTTGCAATTGCTTTGGATTGCGCTGCTTCAGAATTTTATGATAATGGAATATATAATCTTAAGGGAGAGTCGAAAGAGTTAAATTCCAATGAATTTACTCAATATCTTTCCGGATTAACTAAACAATATCCTATTATATCTATTGAAGATGGTATGGATGAGAATGATTTTCAAGGATGGAAAAATCTAAATAACGTTCTTGGAAAAAAAATTCAGTTAGTAGGAGATGATTTGTTTGTTACTAATGCCTCTGAACTTCAAAGAGGCATTGACGAATCTCTTGCAAACTCAATTCTAATAAAATTTAATCAAATTGGAACCATTACCGAAACTATGAAAACAATTCATCTTGGAAATCAAAATGGTTTTAAATCAATCATTTCTCATCGATCTGGCGAAACAGAAGATAGTACTATTGCAGATCTTTGTGTTGGGCTAGGTACTGGCCAAATTAAGACAGGCGCGCCTTGCAGGTCTGACAGAGTCGCGAAATATAATAGATTATTGTGGATCGAGGCACAGCAATCCGATTTAAATTTTGCAAAAGATGTCATTAGTTAAGATTTTAAATTTTATTTTACTGTTCTTAATAGTTGTTGCCCTATACAATCTTTTTTTTGGAATTGACAGTAAAAAAAACTTTTCAAGTCTGCAAATTGAAAATCAAGAATTAACAGAAAGGAACTTAGCTCTATCTAAAGAAAATTATATTTTAGAGTCTGGAATTCAGACTAGACAAAATAATGATGCTTATGCAGAAAAATTTGCTAGAGAGGAGCTAAATTTAATTTTTGAAGATGAGCAGTATTTAAGTTTTAAAGAAACTAATTCTAATGAACCAAATAAATAATATTGCAGTTATTATTCCTGCAGCAGGATCAAGTAGTCGCTTTAGTAGAAAAATTTCTAAACAATTTTTTAAAATTGGAAATGAAACAGTTATAGAAAGGGTCGTAAATAAATTTTTAGAAATTGAGACTGTTAAAAAAGTTTATGTCGCTATTGATCAAAACGAGACCTTAATAAAATCTCAATCATTTTTTAATCATCCTAGAGTTTCTATTACCCAGGGCGGAAGTACAAGAAGTGAATCTGTATATAACGCAGTTCAAGTAGTTGATAATGATATTGATGTTCTTGTCATTCATGATGCAGCACGACCTTGGGTAAGCCAAAAATTTATTAATAAATTGATTGAAGAATTTTCAAATGATCAATCAATTCAGGGTCTATATCCAGTTATTTCAATAACTGATTCTTTAAGAATGAAAAAGGATAAAGATTTGATTCCTGTTGATCGAGAAGATTTTTTAACTATTCAGACTCCACAAATATTTCAAAAAGAATCACTTAAAAGCGCATTAGATAAAATGATGAAAGAAAATCTTTCTTTCACTGATGAATCACAAGTAATGGAAATAGCTGGTTTTAAAGTTAAAGAAATTCTTGGAGAAAGATCCAATTTTAAAATTACATATGTAGATGATATTTCTCACAATATTGATAATGATTACCGAATTGGTCGAGGTGTAGATTTTCATAAGTTTGAGCCTGGAGAGGGTATAACCCTTGGAAATGTTTTTATAGATTGTAATTTATCTATTCTAGCTCATTCTGATGGAGACATAGTTTTACATGCAATATCTGATGCTTTGCTTGGAGCAGGTGGATTGAGAGATATTGGATATTATTTTCCCGACACAGATATAAAAAATAAAGATTTAAGTAGCGTAAAAATTCTTGAGGAATCCTTAAAATTGTTAAAGCAAAAGGATTTGCAGCCTCGTAACATTGATTTTGTGGTGGTTTGTGAAGAACCAAAAATTCAACCTCATGTAGTGGAACTTAAAAAGTCTCTCTCAAATATTTTAAATATTGATGAAGGTTTTGTTGGGGTAAAAGCCACAACAGCAGAGGGTATGGGAATTATTGGTGAGGGCAATGGAATTGCAGTCTTTGCCGTAGCTTCATTAGAGCATATTAAATGAATATATTGCTCACCAATGATGATGGTTATCAAGCATCAGGCATCACCGAACTGCATAAGTCACTTAGCAAAGATCATAATGTTTATTTAATTGCTCCAAAAGAAAATTGTAGCGGCATGAGTGCTGCAATTAGTTTAAGGAAAGAAATTGAAGTAAAGGAGATTTCAAAAAATGTTTTTTCAGTTGATGGAACTCCTGCGGATTGTTCATACCTTGGATTATTGTCAATAATTCCAGATTCTATTGAGATGATTGTTTCTGGAATTAATTTAGGAGCAAATTTAGGTGAAGATATTTTTTATTCTGGTACAGTTGGGGCTGCAATAGCTGGGCGCAGGCTTAACTATGCTCCTGTTGCTTTTTCAGTAACTTCATTTAACCCAAAAAACTTATCATTTATCTCAGAACAAGCTAATTTAATTGTTAATCAAGTTAGTAAGCTTCCTAATGATAAAAACTTGCTTGTGAATGTTAATTTTCCCGATCTTTCATCTTCTGAACTAAATGGAACAAAGCTTACTAAAATAGGTAAAAGGGATACTCCCGATACTCCTGATTTTATAAGATCTAAAAATTCTTCAAAATTTTATAGTTTTGGTCCCTCAGGCAAACTTATACCTAATCAGGAAGATACAGATATCCAAGCAATTGAAAATAATTTTATTTCTGTATCAATTTTAGATTACAACCTTAGTGAAGATGTTAGCAATTGGAATTATTATAGGGAGGTTTTTGATTGTGAGTAGTTCAGGTTTTACCTTTTCAAGAGTCAAAGACCAAATGATTCAAGAATTACTTGATATGGGGATAAAAGATTTTCGAGTTCTCGACTCATTAACCCAGATTCCAAGACATATTTTTTTAGATCAAGCTTTATGGAGTCGAGCATATGAAAATAGAGCATTAACAATAGGATATAAACAAACAATTTCTCAACCATATATTGTTGCTCGAATGACTGAACACTTGATTTCCCACACAACCCGAAGGAGTAAAGTTTTAAATAAAGTTCTCGAAATTGGCTCAGGGTGCGGATACCAATCTGCTGTTTTATCTCATTTTGCAAATGAAGTCTTTGCTATTGAAAGAATCAAGCCTTTGGTTGAAAAATCTAGAGAAAACCTAAGAGAGTTAAAAGTAAGAAATGTTATGGTAAAGCATGCTGATGGCTTTGATGGTTGGGAGGAACATAATAAATTTGATGGAATAATATGTGCTGCTGCTCCACGACAATATCCGGAAGAGTTAGTTGAGTTACTTGAGGTAGGAGGTAAATTAGTAATTCCAGCTGGAATTGAAGGTCAACAAAGACTTTACGTTATTACAAAAAAAAGTGAAACAGAGCATGAGGAATCTATTCATGAAGAGGTTGCGTTTGTTCCAATGCTGCCCGGTATATCAAATGGAGAAATATAAGTGAATGATCAAGTGAAATATTCTCTAGCTGGTTTTTGTATGGGAGTTGCTGAGTTAATACCAGGGATTTCAGGGTCAACTGTTGCAGTAATTTTTAAAATTTATCCAAATCTCATGTCAATATTAAGTCAACTTAGGCTAAAAAATCTCTCTTTAAATTTTTCTTTGATTTCTCAGATATTCCAATTCCGTATCTCGTTACCACTTATATTTTCAATGTTAACGGCAATCTTTTTATGTTCGAACTTAATTACATTTTTGATAAAAAATTATGAACAGCTATTTCTATCTTTGTTGGGTTGGTTAATGATGTTTTTATCAATTTATGTAGCAGATTTTTTTAGAGCATCATTAAAAAGATTAAATTTACTTATTTTTTTAATTTTAGGTATCATGACTGGATATATTTTACAAGAAATAAATATTGGCTCGGAGGGATTAACGCCCTTATATTTATTTTTTAGCGGATTAATTGCATTTACATTTTTTTTAATCCCAGGGATTTCTGGAAGTGCTATCTTAGTTGTTTTAGGAGTTTATAGCCCCGTTATTCAAGCCATAGCAAATTTCAATTTTTTATTTTTATTTCCATTTGCATTAGGCTGCTTAATTTCACTTTTGATTCTTCCCAAAATAGTTGTATCGCTTTATGCAAAATATGAGCAAAGCTTGACATATATTTTTTCTGGCCTTATTTTTTCTTCAGGTTATTTTTTACTGTGATACACAATTTTAAAAATTACCTAATACTTTTTATTCTTGTTACTTCAAGTTGCTCATCACTGAATAGTTTAAAAGAAACTTATCAAAAATTTTTACCCAATTCTCAAACTTCATTTTATATCGTTCAACCTGGCGACTCTCTTTGGTCAATTGCATTAAAATTAAACATTGATCAAAAAGCTTTAATTGCAAAAAATAATCTCAGTAAACCATATGTAATTTATCCAAAACAAAAATTACTAATAAGTGGGGTTGAAAATTTGGATTATTTTTTAGAAAAAGATTTTTCATTACAATGGCATCATCCATTGAATGAAGATTTACGTCCTTCAAACATAGATGATGGATGGATAGTTTTTAACCAACCTAAGGGCACTCCAATATATTCAATTGATAGTGGAAAAGTAGAGGTTGCGGGTCCAGATATACCTGGATATGGAAATATAGTTATGATTTCTCACTCGAATAATTACTTAAGTATATATGCCCATTGCGACAAAATATTCGTTGAACAAGGTGATAAAGTTGGAAGAGGGTCGATGGTTGCTAATATTGGAAGCTCTGAAACGAGATTTCCTTTATTAAAGTTTCAGCTCAGAAAAGATGGCAAACCTGTAAAATCGGAAAAAATAAGTTTTGTTTTCT
>MDTD01125956.1_pt1 | contig 10043 bp, 8 predicted proteins | sample 811221 | NCBI WGS metagenome assembly MDTD01 (sample SAMN05326646, study PRJNA326480) | marine metagenome | isolation source: seawater | place: Pacific Ocean: South West | collected 2011
TTAATACCTCCCACATCTTGAGCCATTACCTTATCTATCAGTCCAAGTGTAGAGTAACGATAATTGAACAAGTACGATGAATTACCTCCTTTTTTAAAGGGGCCTTCTGATGAAGCATCAATACCAATTGCACCTACCTGAAATGTGTGTTCGTAGGCGGTATTATTACCTGTACGCATTGATAAATCAAAAACACCCGATGTTGCATTTCCGTACTCAGCAGGAAAAGCTCCTGTAAAAAAATCAGAATTGGCCAGCATTTGGCTACTAAGTGCTGTAATAGCACCAGCACCCACGCCCGATACTTCGCCAAAATGATTGGGTGCAGGCATTGCTACCCCTTCTACACGCCAAAGCAAACCCTTTGGTGCATTACCGCGTATTACTATGCCATTGTTGCTAATGGTGCTTGCCACACCTGCAAACGATGATACCATACGGGCAGGGTCGTCCAATCCCCCTGCATATTTATTAGTTTCTTCTACTGTAAATTGTTTGGCACTAACGGTAGCCATTTGGTTTATGGCTTTTTCTTTTTCTTCTTTGGGTTTCACTACCACTTCGTTTACAGACAATACTATTTCTTGTAAACGAGCTGTAACGGTTTGCACTTTGCCCGATATTATTAGTATTCCACCCAAAATAGCAGGATCGTACCCTACTGATACTATTTTTACATCGTAGCGGCCTACGGGTATATTTTCTAAGGTAAAATTACCATCTTCATCACTGGCAGCACCTATTGGTGGATTGGTATTTAATAATAGAACGGTAGCATAAGGTATTGGAGCTTCTGATGCGGCATCAATTACCTTACCTTTTAGGGCTGATGTGTGTTGTGCCTTGCCAAGTTGTTGGCTAAGAATAATAATTAAAATAGTAAGCAGAATTGTTCTAACAGTCATAGTTTGTATAAGTTTTGTTTCTACACAGGGCTTTTATACCCTTTTCACTAATACGACAACTATGTTTTAAAATACCCTACCTTGAGAATGAAATATTTTTTATTTTTATTTGTTTAGCCATAGTCAAGAGATAGTTTTGAACTTTTCTTCTGAAAAAGACAAAAAACATCATTTTAAAACCTTTAGTATTTTATGCTAACACACTTTTCTTCTTTTAAATTAATACTCTCACTTATTGGAGTTATATTTTTTTGTAATACTCACGCTCAGGTAACTAAACTTAAAGATATTGTTGGTGAAGGAAAAAACGGGCGTTATAGAGAGGATGCTTTTGGTAGACATATAGCTATAACTGATGATATAATTGTCGTTGGTGTCCCCTATCATGATTATGACTCAAACGATAGTAATTATTTATCAGAAGCAGGTGCCGCTTTTGTTTTTTATAAAGATGAAGGTGGTAAAGATAATTGGGGATTAAAAAAGAAACTAACAGCAACTGGCAAGAAAGCTAGAAATACTAGAGATTTATTTGGAATTTCTGTTGCAATTTTTAATGACATTATTGTTGTTGGAGCAACGGATAATGGCTTTGATAGAAATGGAGAAAATGAAATTTATGAAGCAGGTGCCGCTTTTATTTTTTATAAAAATGAAGGTGGTAAAGATAATTGGGGACAAAAAACAAAAATTGTTGCCGAAGGAAATGGAGAACGTTCTAAACAAGACTTTTTTGGAAACTCAGTAGCCATTTTTAATGATATTATTGTTGTATGCGCCTCATATAAAGAATCCGGTAGAAACACAAATACCGGCGCGGCTTATATCTTTTATAAAGATAACGGAGGAACAGATAACTGGGGTCAAAAATTAAAATTATTTATTGATAAGAGTGACTCTTTAGCTGTTGATGGAGGCTTTGGGAATTCAGTTGATATGTCAAACGATGTAATTGTAATTAGTGCTCTCAAGGAGGGTTATGATGAAAACGCTAAAAACTTTGTTAATGGTGCTGGAGCAGTATATGTTTTTAACAGAAATGAAGGGGGGACAGATAACTGGGGACTGAAAAAAAAGCTAATTGCCAAAGGACCAAATGCACGAAACCAATTTGATAATTTTGGTTTCTCTTTAACAATATCTAATGATATAATAGCTGTTGGAGCTCCCAATCATTGCTTTGATGCTGACGGAACAAATTTTGCAAGTCATGCTGGAGCAATATATCTTTATTATAGAAATGAGGGTGGAACAGATAATTGGGAACAAAAATTAAAACTTGTTGCTAAAGAACCTATGAATAGACTTTTTGTGGATTATTTTGGAGGGGCAATAGCTCTCTCTGATTATACACTAATAGCAGGTGTGCAAAACTATGACTTCGATGTTAACGATGCTAACGAGCTGAGGAGAGCAGGCGCAGCATTTGTATTCATAAAAGATAATGGTGGAATAGATAACTGGGGATTAGAAAGTAAACTTACTGGTAGTGGAAATAATGGTAGAAAAAAAGAAGATGTTTTTGGTTATGAAGTAGCTATATCAAATAAAACTATAGTTGTTGGAATACCAAATCAAAGCTATGATATTAATGGCAATGACAGTATTAAATGGGCTGGTAAAGCCACTATTTTTAAATTAGGATTCCCCGTTGGTATAACAAAAACTCAAAAGGATAATGATATTTCTATTGGTAGTGAAGGGAAAAATATTCACTTCAGTTTTAGCACTGATGAAGATTATAGCATAAATGTTTATGACTTAATGGGTAGAGAAATTGTGCAAACTAGCAGCAATAAAAATTTATCTCAAACTATTAGTTTACCCAATGTAGCAACGGGCTATTATTTGGTGAAAATATCTCAAGGTTATATTCAAAAAGCATTTAAAGTATATTTACAATAGCTGTGTATTGTCTAAAACTGCAAAGCAGCATTTAGCCCAAACCAACCTTGTATATGTGTTTTGGCAATTTTTTCATTAAGAAAAAAAGGCTGTTTGTTTAAAGAGGTTTGCTTCTCAAACTTTTCATTAGCTACATAAAAATTGATAGAAGGGCCTACTACCAATGCTACCTTTTTATATAACCTGAAACCAATATTGGCATCAAAACGGTAAAGGCTGTTTTGCTCGTTTGCCCATCTACCGGGGTTAAGCCAATGTGCCGATGCCTCAAGATTGAAGAATACAGGTTTTTGAGCACGAAAAATTGTACCCACACCGTAGTTTACATCCCACAATGTAGGAACAGAATCACTATTTCTTGCTCCGCCAATACCTAAGTAGGTATAAAATCTATCCGTACCCGATTTGTATTTTAAATTAACTATACCACTTTCGCTTCCTTGTATTTCCCAACGGTGGTAACCATTGCGAACATAGTTAAACACGCCAATGGGCACACCTCCATCAACACTATCAACAAAGTTAAAAACTCCTACCTGCACACCTTTCAGCTTGGCAGTATAGTTTAAAAAACCTGCTATTTGTATGCCATTTACTTCTTTTGCCATATTCATAAAACCAGCTATTTGCGCACCGTCAATTTTTCCGCGAGTTATATTTATAAACCCTCCTATTTGCGTTCCTTCGTAATTACCGCCAATGGTATTACCAAAACCTGCTATTTGCGCACCGTAGCCTGAGTCTGTAGCTATATTATAAAACCCGCTTATTTGCGCGCCATCAGCACGGCCACGTACAAAGTTGGTAAAACCTGCTATTTGTGCGCCCTTCATTTCTTTACCCGCAAAATTGCTAAAACCTGCTACTTGCCAGCCGTAGGCTTTAAGTTTGGTAACGTTTGCAAAACCTGCTATTTGTGCACCTGTAACTTGCCCGCCCACAATATTGACAAAACCTGCTACTTGCGCTCCGTGCACATTAAACCTATCTATATTTAGCATTGATGATAGCTCAAAACCGTTTACACCGGCATTAAGCCCAGCAAAAAGGTTGAACGAAAAACCGTTTACTTGGTTTCTGCCCACAAACTGGTTGTACATACCTACCCCTGGTATAATACTAAACTGAAAAGGGGTTACATTTAAGTTTGAATCGTTGCGAAGACTATCCAACACATTTTTTGACACCAATAACTCTAACGATTTTTTTTGAATAAGGGGCTTGGCAAGTTCTTTCATTTCCACACTATCATCAGCAACAGTTAGCATTTGCTTTGCCAAAGCATTATGAAATGTTATAGCCTCTACCTTTTGGGTATCTGTATTTATTATTGGGGTATTATTTTCTTTACTTTTTAATGATACGTTAAGGGTTTTGTTATCGCTTACCTTTATTAAATATGATTTTTTTTGATAGCCTTGTAAGCTATATGTCAGCTCGACGGTATAATTTGGATTGGGCACAATAAGCTGATACCCTCCTTGTGCATTGGTGTTGGTATTTAACCTAAAGTATTTTTCGGTAACGGTAACGCCTTGCAATACGTTACCCGTTTGGTAATCGGTTACTTGCCCGCTAATAAAATGGCGTACACGTTGAGCTTCTTCTCTGCCTGCACCAAAAAATATTATCTGACTGCCCATTTCTTTGTATTGTATGTTGCTTTGTTGGCAAATAGTGCCTAATACTTGCCTTAAAGGTTGGTGCTGCGCATTAATAGTAATAGTTTGATTGGGAGATATTACACGGTTATCGTACGAAAAATCGAAATGTGCTTGTTCACTTAGCTGAAACAATACTTGCGATAGGGGTTTGTTGTTTGCCTTAATACTTACATTGGCATCTAATACTTGTGCCATGCATACGTTTTGTACTACTACCAAGCAAAGCAATAGTGCATATTGCGCAATGTTGTTTTTGGCTATTTGCAACCTTTGCCCTTTATGGTTACTGTGTTTCCGTTTTGTTGAATGTTCCATGTAAAGTAAATCTTCAGTGTTTCTAGTATGTCGTCTAGGGAGCTTTCTTCAAACTTTGCAGTTATTTTGCATCCCTCAATTGTGCTTTGTTGCACATTAAACACCACGCCGTATTGTTTTTCTAAATCTTTTAAAACAAGGTTTAGCGGTGTGTTTTCAAACCTTAACACCTTATTGTACTGCGATAGGTAATTAATGTTTTCAATAGTTTGTTTTACAGGTTGCGTGCCTGTCTCGGCTAAAAAGCCTTGTTCACCTTTTACCAAAACCACAGCAGCATTGTGGTTTTTGGCAGGGTAAAGTTTCACCTTACCCGTTTTCACCAACACACTCACCCCACTGTCTTTACTATCGCGCACCAAAAACGATGTTCCCAATACTTGTATATTGGCATTTCCTGCTGAGATAATAAAGGGCTGGGTGGTATCCCTTTCAATATCAAAAAACGCTTCTCCTTTAAGTTGCACATTGCGCTTTCCACCTTCAAAAACTTCAGGATAGGTAAGCGATGAATGTGCATTTAAAGTAACCCTGCTACCGTCGGGCAAACTCACCAGCAGGGTATTATTTTCTGTTTTCATAGTTTTTAGCGTTGCAGTTTGGTGTGAGTCATTATTATTTACAACCCACCAAAAAATACTTGTACCTATAACCAGTACTGCTGCTATTTTTAACCAAAAAGACCAAACTGCATTGCCTTTTACAACTTTTAATGGCGACGTTCCCCCCACCCTTTCTGTGGTTTTGCTTGCCACCTTTTGCCATGCTGCATCTACATTAACATTGGCAGGTGTAGCACTTTGGGTATGGGGCACACGCATATACAGTTGCTTAAGCCCTTCAAAATAAGCAAGGTTTGCAGGGTGGCTAAGCCATTGCTCCACTTTAGCCATTTCTTCGTCATTTACCTCTAAATCGAGATACCTGATTAATAGCTCTTGCATTTGCTCATCTAATCCCTGCATACTGCTTGTTATTTAATTGACACTTAATTTTGATTATACCCTATGTGATCGGCTAAAAAAAATCGCCAAAAAGTAAAAAAAGTAACGGAAGGTAGTCTTTCAACTCCTCGCGAAGCACCTTTAAAGCCTTTGAAACATGGGCTTCTACCGCCTTTTTGCTTATCCCCAATTCATCGGCTATTTCTTGGTATTTTTTTCCCTCAAAGCGGCTCATACTAAAAACCTGCTTGCATTGGGCGGGCAAACTTTCAATTACAGCATTTATCTTCACGTCCAACTCAAGAGCTTTTATGGTATCGTGAGCGGTAATAGTATAGGCAATGTGGTTTTGAGCGATAACTTCTTGCTGGTGCGCTTCGCGAATTTTAATATGCCTGAAATGATTGAGGCAACGGTTTCGCACCGATTTAAAAAAATAGGCACGTAAGGTTTCTTGTATAACAAGGTTTTCGCGTTTATCCCAAATATGGCAAAAAAGCTCTTGTACTATTTCTTCGGCCATATCCAAATCATTCAAAAACTTTTGGGCGTAACCGCACAGTTCGGCATAGTATGTTTTAAATACCTGCTCAAAGGCTTGGCTATCGTGTTGTTGTATACGCGCTAAAAGTTCGGGTTCCGTCAAAACGTTATGGCTTACTTTTTCTGGCCTCAAAATTAGTTTTAGATTGATAGAGTTGATACTACTCACTCATTTTTTTAATATTATAACATGAGTTGGGGGTAAGAAATGTCATTTACAGCGGGTTAAAACCCACTGCTGTAATATTTGATAGAATAGGTTTTCACCCCTATTTAAAAAACATTGCTATTCTTATAAACAACGCATTATATAATCTATTATGACAAACTCACGTTATTACAATATAATAGCCCTGCTATAACTACATTGTTAAGGGACATAAAATGCTGTTTTTTATTTTTTTGATTGTAACTTGTATTAGAATGAAAACAGATATAACCGAGATACAAGCTATACTTATAGGTATTTTAAATGCCCAAGCACCTCCGCTAAAAGTACGCTCTAATAGTATTATGGGGTTTGAGGTAGCAGGTACTAAGGAGACTATGCAAGGCAAACAAAAGGTTGATGGAATGTACTTTGCCAGCATTGTACCCAAACCAAAAGATGTACGTTTATATTTTTTTCCAATTTATACGCATCCGCACAAGTTTGATTTATCTACCGAACTAAAAAAATACCTAAAGGGTAAAAGTTGCTTCCACATTAAAAAACTGGATGATGCACTAGAAACCGAAATAAAAGCAATGGTAGCAAAGGGTGTTGAGATTTTTAGGCAAGAGAACTGGGTGTAACCTTACCAATACTTTGGGTTTAATTTACTAACTAGCGATATGAAATGGGTAAACGCTATTGGACTGTTGCTGCAATTTATTGCTTTTTGGTTGGCTGCTCCTGAACTTTTGGGCGAACCCACCCTACGCCGCTTTGAAAAAGGACTGAAAAAACTGGTAACCCAACTACCTATTATTATTATTTGGATAGTAGTACTGGGTTATGGCATTACTTCCATTTCTCTTAGTTTAATTAAAGGACTTGATGCCGCCAAAAATGGCATTACCGTTGAAAATTTAACCCAATTTTACATTCTTTTAGGTATTTTTAGTTTTCTATATCTCCTTTTTATGATTTTTTATAAACGCATAAAAAAAGGATTGGAAATAAAACTTGCACAACCTTTGGTAGAAAAACTAATAAACAACACCGAAACCCGAAAACAGGCTTTAATACTAGGCGCAGTGTTGTTTAGCCTAGGATTTATTTTGCAGTTTGTAGTTGTTTTGATTGATTAAGAAATGAAAATTGTAACGACAATTATTATTACAACCCTGTTTTATGGGTTGGCATTTTTTAGGCACCACATTTTGCTTTATACTGAAGGAGGCTACGAGCTACTTCTATTTGCATTAACAGCCATTTTATATATAATTATAGTAGTAAATTTTTTGCGTTACACTTCAAGGCTCTTATTTAAAGAATATATTGACAAAAAAGAAGTAATACGCCCCTTAATAATATATGCTCTTATTTTACTACTCTTTCATTTAAACCCCATAAAATCGTCAGAAATTTTCAGAAGCCCTGTGGAAGAATTTGCTTGCTATGAGGGCACTATAAATACCGCTGTGTTAAAATTAAGAAAAAATAAAACGTTTGAAATTGGGCACTCGGGGTTTTTCAGTTATACAATTTCGTGCGGTACTTACTCAAAATCAGCAGATACTCTTATTCTTAATTTTAACAATAAAAAAATAAATTATTCAAATAAATACATCAACTCATCCACCCGTTTTCTGCCCATAGACACACCTCTTGATGACAGTAAATTCATCTATTTTTATAAAGGACACTGCTTGGGATTAAATTAAAAAACCCCAACATTAATATATTAATGTTGGGGTTTTTATTTAGTTTCCACCTTTGTCAAATTTTTAAAATTTGACAAAGGTGGAAACTAAAAGAAATTAAATACGCTCGATAACCATGGCCGATGCGCCACCGCCACCGTTGCAAATACCTGCTGCACCATAGCGACCGTTGTTTTGGTTAAGTACGTGAACCAACGTAACCAATATACGAGCACCTGAACAACCTAGTGGATGTCCTAGTGATACCGCACCACCGTTTACGTTTACTTTATCAGCATCAAGCTCTAATATTTGCATATTAGCTAATGATACTACTGAGAATGCCTCGTTAATTTCAAAAAAGTCGATATCATCTTTGCTTAAACCTGCTTTTGCAAATGCTTTAGGCATTGCTTTGGCCGGTGCAGTAGTAAACCACTCAGGCTCTTGTGCTGCATCAGCATAGCTACGGATAACCGCCAAAGGTTTAATATTTAATTCTTTTGCTTTATCGGCACTCATAAGCACCAAAGCAGCAGCACCATCGTTAATGGTTGATGCGTTGGCAGCAGTTACAGTGCCTTCTTTTTCAAACACAGGGCGAAGTGAAGGTATTTTATCAAACTTAACGTTTTTGTATTCTTCGTCTTGGTCAACAACGGTTATATCGCCTTTACGACCAACAACTTCAACGGGCACTACTTCATCTTTAAACTTACCTGCTTCCCAAGCAGCAGCACTGCGTTTGTATGAGTTTATAGCGTGCTCGTCTTGCGCTTCACGGCTAATATTGTATTTGGTAGCAGCCAATTCAGCTGCATTACCCATCAAGTTGTTATGGTAAACATCAGTTAAACCGTCTTTTACTATACCATCAATCGTTTGTCCGTGTCCGTATTTTTGTCCGTAGCGGTTATTTTCAAGATAGTATGGTGTTTGGCTCATGTTTTCCATACCGCCTACTACAACTATATCATTATCACCAAGCATAATGCTTTGTGCCCCCAACATAGTGGCTTTAAGCCCTGATGCACACACTTTATTTACCGCAGTACAAGGTACTGTATTTGGTAAACCTGCAAATATTGCTGCTTGCCTTGCAGGTGCTTGCCCTAAGTTGGCTTGTAACACGCTGCCCATAAATACCTCTTGCACTTGCTCGGGCGTAATACCTGCTTTGCTAACTGCTGCTTTTATTGCAGTAGCACCCAGCTTAGTAGATTTAACAGTTGACAATGAACCTCCAAAGCTACCTATGGGGGTACGTACCGCTGAAACTATATATACTTCTTTCATAATTATAAATTTGTCTACCGATTGTTTACTAAAAATTTATATTAACTTGCTATTTTTGTGGGCAAAAGTAGCCTAAAAAAAATTTTTTTATTCATTTTGCTTTGCTTTTGTAACCTTTTACGCATTTTTATCGTTTATGTAAATAAGAAATTACTTATATTAGTATACAGAACAAACTACCTAAAATTACCTAATGCCTATGAGTAAAATTATTACAAAAATCCTAGCCTGCATTTACGGTGCAGACAATGATGATGCCGTATTGGAGGGCTCTTTAAACTTTGCGCGCGCATTTAACGCCCAACTTATTGTGGCTACCACAGAAGAAGGACGCAGAAATAGTGCCGAAGTGATTAACAACAGACTTGGGTCTGAAACTATGAATGTGGAAAAAACCACACTTGATGATGAAAGCATTAAAACAGTGGTTAAACTAACTGAGAGTACCAATGCTGATTTAGTAGTGGTTTCATACTCAAAACACACACAAGGCTTGATTAATTTGCTTGAAGTGCCTGTATTATCAATACTAAAAGGCTTTAAAAAAGGGCAAATACGTGAAATTGTGATGCCTATACACGACAATACCGGTACCCGCCAAAAAATACCTGTGGCAACTGAAA
>MDTD01125975.1_pt1 | contig 10043 bp, 12 predicted proteins | sample 811221 | NCBI WGS metagenome assembly MDTD01 (sample SAMN05326646, study PRJNA326480) | marine metagenome | isolation source: seawater | place: Pacific Ocean: South West | collected 2011
ATTGGATTCGGAGGAGATTTTGGCTGCATAGAGTTTATCTTTTGCTGAACTGCGGAGCTTTCCTAGCTTTCCTTAAACCCACCTTTTTCCTTTCTACTTTTCTTGAATCTCTTGTAAGAAAACCGGCTTCTTTGAGGACAGGCTTCAAAGATTCATCAAATTTAACTAATGCCCTTGAAAGGCCATGTCTTATAGCTCCGGCTTGTCCAAAGTAACCTCCGCCAGAAACATAAATTTTTAAATCAAATTTGCCTACCATATCAACAAGTTCAATTGGTTGTTTGACCAATATTCTAGCTACTTCTCGACCAAAATATTCTTCTAATGGTAGATCGTTAACTAATATGGAACCTTTACCTGAACTAAGGTAAACCCTTGCTGTAGAGGTCTTCCTTCTACCAGTTGAATAATATTGATTGTCGCTCATATTTTAAATTTCCAGTTTTACAGGATTCTGAGCACTGTGAGGATGACTTTCACCTTTGTAGACTTTTAGTTTTTTTATTACTGTATTTGAGAGTTTATTTTTAGGTAACATCCCTTTGACTGCTGAAGTGATAATTCTATCTGGATATGAGGCGATAAGATCATTAAAGTTTTGAGACTTTATTCCACCAGGATAACCAGAATGTCTGAAATACATTTTTTGTTCACTTTTATTTCCTGTAACTTTGATTTTTTCAGCGTTAATTACAACAACATAGTCGCCAACATCATTATGAGGCGTATACTCTGGTTTATTTTTTCCCATCAAAATCTTTGCAATATAAGTACTTAATCGTCCTAAAGTTTTATCAGAGGCATCAACCAACAACCAACTTTTATCCAACGAATCTAGTTTGTAAGATTTTGTTTCCATATTTAAAGTAAAGAGCGCGTGAATGATACATTAGAGAGGTTATAATTTACAACTCTGAATACGAAAAAATGCGCTCTTTTTATACCTTTTCAGTATGGTTACTTTTAGGAACTTTAGCAGGATATGGTTTCCTAAGTTTTATAGGATTAGTAGAGAAAAATGACTATCCTTCTAGAGTCTTCAACTTCGAAAAATCTTCATCATCTGTTGTGAATATTTGGAGCCTTCGTCGCTGGAGAGAGTGGCAAGAGAAAACTCCTTCTCTTGGGCTTAGAAGATGGAAGCAAGTCATCAAAACAGGTTTTTTTCCAGATGGATCTGGGGTTATTTTTGACAATAATGGTCATATAATCACTAATCTACATGTTTTAGATAATTCAATTCAACTAAAACAAAAACTTCTTGTTGAGCTTTATGATGGCTCAAATCACGAAGTAAAAATAATAGGTACAGATAGAGAAAACGATTTGGCAGTACTTAAAATAGTTGAGAAAACTATAGATATCTTCCCAATACAAAGAAATAGAAAGATTGAAGACATAAAAATTGGTGAAACTGTTTATGCTATCGGCAATCCTCAAGGACTTGGACAATCAGTAAGTATGGGAATAATTTCAGCAATTGGCAGAAAATTCATCAATAAAGAGGGTTCATTTATTCAAACTGATGCTTCTATAAATCCTGGTAATTCAGGTGGTGCATTAGTCGATCATGAAGGAAATTTGTTAGGTATCATAAATTTTATCGAATCAACAACAGGTGGGAATCAAGGATTAAATTTTGCAATCCCAATAGACGTTGTATTAGAGAGCTATTCACAAATCCTCAGAGATACAAAATAACTAATTATCTCTCTCCTTCAAAGCATTGGCATGTTCCCAGAGGCCTTCACTCTCTGCAATGCTTATAGACTTATCAAGAAGAGTTTTGTATCCATTTTTTTTATATGAGTTTTTTGTAGCAATCATGAAAGAGGTTTTAACAAAAAAATCATTAAGTGATACTTGAGAACTAAACCGACCTTGGCCTCCTGTAGGAATTACATGCGATGGCCCTGCACAATAATCTCCCATTACGGCAGATGACTCAGTACCAATGAAAATAGCACCAGCTCGAATTTCAGGCATCTTAGCTATCTCTAAATCATCAATCAGGATTTCTAAGTGTTCGGGTATTATTAAATTCGATAGCGAAATAGCATGATTCAATGAAGAGGCATCAATTGTGCAACAATTTTTTAAGGCATCATCAATAATTTCTTTTCTCTTTGATTTAGATAAGTTTTTTTCTAATGACTCTTTAAATTGATTCAAGTCAAAACCTGGTAAATGTATTAAAAAGCATCTGGAGTCCTGGCCATGTTCAGCTTGGGCTAGGAAATCCTTCACTGCATATTCAACTGATGAATTTTCATCAACAATAATTGCTACCTCTGACGGGCCATTGAGTGAATCAATTCCTACCTCACCATAAAGCTGTCTTTTTGCCTCCGAGACATAGCTATTTCCCGGTCCAAATATTTTATCAACGCTTTCAATGCTCTCAGTACCATATGCAACAGCAGCTAGTGTATGTGCTCCACCAGAGTTAATTACCCTTTTTGCTCCAATTAAATAAGAAGCTGCAAACATAAGATTTAAGTCATCTATTTTTCCTGGAAACATAACTGTTATATCATTAACTCCTGCTATTTTGGCTAATACTCCTGTCATGAGAACAGAGGAAGGATACTGAGCTTTACCTCCTGGTGCATACAAACCTACTTTTTCTAAAGGCCTCATAAGATATCCATACTTTTCCACTGAGTCATCTTCAAATTCTTTAAATAACTCAATATCTTTTTTATGGAATTTTTCTATTCTGTCAGCCATATAAGCCAACATATTCTTATCTTTAGCATTCAAAGAGTTAAATTTATTTTTTAGGAAATTTTTATCAAAAGTAACTTCTTCAATAGATTTAATTTCTTTTTCTTCATATTTATTTATGAATGAGATTAATGACTCATTTCCAAAGTCTTTAACAGCATGAATTATTTCTCTTACAGTATTTTCAATATCATTTCCCTTTAGGAGATTTTTTTCATTTGATAAATGATCTTCCAAAGAAGAACTTTTAATATTTTTAATCACTCTGAATCCTTTTAATGAATTTCTTTATTTCATTATTTTTAGTTCTAAATTTTGATTTGTTAACAATTAGTCTTGTAGATATCTCCTTTAAAACTTCAAGTTCTTTCAATCCATTTTCTCTTAAAGTGCTGCCCGTATTAACAAGATCGACAATATAGTCAGATATTCCGAGGATTGGAGCTATTTCAATAGATCCTTTTAACTCAATTATTTCAGCATCTATAAAATTTTCTGATAAATAATTATTTGTTTCTTTAGGAAATTTTGAGGCTATTGTAGAGCCAGCCAATTCACTGACCTTTTTTTCTTTTGAAGCTAAAGATAACCTGCATTTTCCAATTTCTAAATCTAGAACTTCAAAAAAATTTTCTTCATCAGTTTCTAAAAGAACATCTTTTCCAACGATTCCCACATCCACTGCACCGTAACTTACGAACTTCGGAATATCCCAACCTCGTAGAATAGAAAATTGGATATTTTTTTCTGTGGATCCTAAAATTAATTTTCTTTTATCCTCTTTGAAATCAATTCCCGAGTTTTTTAGCAATTGTCTTATTTCCTTGTAAATTCTTCCTTTTGGCAATCCAATTAATATCATGCTGAAATCCTTTCTATTTGCGCTCCCAAAAGCTTAAGTTTTTCTTCAATCCTCTCGTAACCTCTATCAATGTGGTAGATCCTATCAACAAGAGTCTCTCCTGTCGCAACAAGTCCTGCCAACACTAGGCTAGCCGAAGCTCTTAAATCTGTTGCCATTACTGGAGCTGCTTTTAGTTTTCTGCCTTTGCCTTTTATAAAGGCTGTATTACCTCTCAGCTCAATATCTCCACCCATTCTAATGAGTTCATTTACATGCATAAATCTATTTTCAAAAACAGTTTCGGTCACTGTTGCAGAGCCATTAGAAATAGCATTAAGAGCTATAAATTGTGCTTGCATGTCTGTTGGAAATGAAGGAAACGGTGCTGTGCTTAAGGAAGTTGATTTTGGCACATCTTCATTCATCTTTAAGTTTATTTCTTCATCGCCACAAGTTATTTTTGCACCAGCCTCTTCCAATTTGGTAATTACTGCACCTAAGGAGGTTGGTTGGCAGTTCTTGATAGTAATTTCTCCACCTGTCATAGTGGTTGCAACTAAGTATGTAGCAGTTTCAATTCTGTCAGGCATAATCGAGAAAGAGGTTCCATAAAGTTTTTTAACCCCTTCAATAACAAGTTCATCAGACCCGATTCCAGAAATTTTCGCTCCGCACTTATTTAAACAATTTGCCAAGTCTGATACCTCTGGCTCCCTAGCGCAATTTTTAAGGATTGTAATTCCATCAGCCAAACATGCAGCCATAAGGGCATTCTCTGTAGCCGTGACACTTACAAGTTCAAAGTAAAACTCACAACTTTTTAACCTTCCATTAGACTTTGCCTCTATATAACCATCTTTAATAGAAATTTGTGCACCCATTTTTTTCATAATGTCGATGTGAAGGTTTACTGGACGGCTCCCAATCGCGCATCCCCCTGGGAGAGCAACTTTAGCGTATCCAGTTTTTGCTAAAAGAGGCCCCAAGACAAGAACAGAAGCTCTCATTGTTTTTACAAGCTCATATCTTGCACCAACATCATTCAAACCAGAAGGATCTAATTCCACCTCCATATCCTCAGATAAAGTCATATCGACACCCATAGATCCGAGCAATTCAAGCATAGTTGTAACATCATTAAGATGAGGAATATTCCTTATAGTTATTGAATCATCGAGAAGTATCGATGAGGCAAGAATTGGTAAGGCAGAATTTTTTGCTCCAGATGAAGTTATAGAACCGTTAAGCTGAAAACCGCCCTCTACGACCAATTTATCCATTTAAGAATTCTGCCTGATATCTGAAATTTCCCAGCCTTCAATTACTTTATCAAGATCTTCTTGATGCTCTAAGGCAAGAGAAGAAAATTGTGTCCTAAAAATAGAAACAATATTTACGCCACTAAAAATTATATTGATTACTCCCCACTTATCGTTCTTTTTAACCATTTGATAAGTAAGTTCATACGCATCATCGCCCGATGTAATTCTCACTCTGACAATCGCAGCATTAGGCCTATCTTTTGGATGAGCATGACCGATCACCTCAATTTTTTGATCCTCCAAATTACTCAAAGCACTGGAATAGGTATTAAAGAAAGTCTCTTTGAATTTATTGTTAAATCTTTTTCTTTGTTCCTTTGAGGCAATTGTGAAATACTTTTTGCCCATAACCCGTTTTGATATTTCGTCAATAGAAATCAATCCTGAAAATTCCTTTTCTATAAGATCAATTCGATTATTTTTACTCAACATTTCAGCATTTTCTTTTAAGAATTCGAAAATTTTTTCGTGTTGGCTGTTGACATAATCCTCTAATTCATCGTCTGCAAATGCAGGATGAATTAAAAAGATCAATGTAATTAATATAAAATTAATCTGTAAACCTAATTTCCTTATCATCGATTGTAAGTTTACTATATGTTCTATACTGAAATTTAAAAATAATGACTTCAAATACCTTTTTTATTCATGCAAAAAAAACTTTTAAGGATGAAATCTCATCAATTAATAACTCGCTACATAATTTGTCTAAAAAAGATTTCGATTCAATCTGCAATCATATAAAAAATTTAAGAGGTAAATTAATTTTGATGGGAGTAGGAAAATCAGGTCACATTGCTGCAAAAATTTCATCAACCTTATCGAGTACTGGTACGCCCTCTTTTTTTATAAATCCATCCGAAGCTAGTCATGGTGATCTTGGAGCCATCTCTAAAAACGATGGAATTCTAATAATTTCAAATTCTGGTGAAACCGATGAAATAGTTTTGATACTCGGTGGTCTTGAAAAAAAAACAAAAAATATTTTTTCTGTTACTGGAGATAAAGAATCCTCAATAGCTAAGAGGTCTCTAATTCATTTAGAAGCAAAAGTTGATAAAGAAGCCTGTCCAAATAATTTGGCGCCAACAACAAGCACTTCTTTTATGCTTATGCTGGGAGATGCAATATCGATAGCATTACTGAAGAATAATAAATTCGGCCCAAAAGAATTTGCAGATAATCATCCAGGCGGAAAATTAGGCAAAAGATTTCTCCTTGTCAAAGATTTAATGATTGATATTCAAGAAATACCCATCGTTGAAGAAAATACATCGATTCTAGAGGCAATAAAAATCATCACAAAATTTGGTTTAGGATTTTGTTTAGTAAAAAATTCAAAACAAACTATTGATGCAATATTCACTGATGGCGATTTAAGAAGAGCTTTAAATAAGAAAGTTGATATTAGAAATTTATTGATATCGAAGGTGATGACGAGATCTTTTAAAAGCATTGAGCAAAATAAAAATGCCTATTTAGCTAGAAAGATCATGTCCAAAAATAAGATTTATAGCTTGGTCGTAAAAAATCAAAAAAAAGTTATAGGCGTTATTAGAATGCATGAGCTTAATGAGTCTAGAGTATTTTAATGGGATGGCGTCTAATAGTATATTGTGTCCTTGCTACATCGCTTACAGGCTCATTTCTCCTAATAACAATTGAAAATGATTCTTTTTCTTCTGAACAAAGCAATTCCTCAATATTTAATGCAAAAGAAATAGAAATTAGGTCCTCCTCAAAGAATAATGAAATTAACTTCTCCATAGAAAGTGAGATGATAAATGCTTTGTCTAACTCCAAAAACTTGTCAATCTTCAAACCAAAAATTGAGATAGATAATCAAAGTAGATATTTTGTAACTTTATCAGCAAATAAAGGTGATTTTTTCTTCGAAAGCAATCAATTTGACCTAAGAAATGAAATAAATGTGAATATTATCAAAGATGAAAAGGTAATAGACCTTTTTGCAGAAAGTGCTTTTATAGATATTGATAAGGAATATTTAAGTTCAAAAAATCTAAAAATTAATTTCAACGAAATTACCTTTTTAGGGAAAGAACTTTCTCTAGCAGATGAATTAATCTCAATATCCGGTAATCCAATAAGTTTTACAAAAAAAGATTTTTTTGAAGGCTACTCTAATGAAATAAAAGTAGATTTAAAAAAGAAGCTTTTATATCTTTCAGGAACATCAAATATTTTAATTGATGGAAAAAACATCACTGGTGAAGAAATTATCTTTGACTATGAAAATAATAGTATTTTAAATTCCTCTAATTTGAGAATCAGAAGTGGAAATTCTTAAACTTAAAAATATTAAAAAAAGCTTTAAGAAAAAAGAGATCTTGCATGGGATCGATATTCAAATTAATAGTTCTGAAGTATTTGGGCTCCTCGGGCCAAATGGTGCAGGAAAAACAACCCTATTTTCTTTAATCTCTGGGCTAGAGATGACTACTTCAGGGAAAATTTTTCTTAATGAATATGATATAACTTTTGAAGATATATCTTTCAGAGCTTCAAAAGGAATTATTTATTTACCTCAGGAACCTTCGGTTTTTAGAAAACTATCAGTTGCTGATAATATTAAAGCAGCCCTTCAAACTAAGTTCAAAAATACAGAAATAGAGGAAAAATACAAAAGTCTTATGATTGAATTTGATCTTTTCAAATTAGAGAAACAATTATCTGAAAACCTATCAGGCGGCCAAAGGAGGAAACTTGAAATAGCCAGGGCGTTTGCTCTTGAGCCTAAATTTATTTTATTAGATGAGCCGTTTGCTGGAATTGATCCCTTAACAATAAATGAAATTAAAAAAATTATTTCTAAATTGCGTTCTAAAAATGTTGGTGTGATCATAAGCGATCATAACGCACAAGCAACAATGGATATTTGTGATAGCATTTCAGTTATAAATAGTGGAAAGATTATTGCATCGGGAAGTCCTTCATACATAAAGAAGGATGTTACCGTTCAAGAAATATATTTAGGAGAAAATTTAGCTTAAAGTTTCTTGTGATGATTCACGGAAAAATACTTCTCTCTGAGAAGATTTAAAAGCAACTTACAAAAAAGATTTGAGCATATCAGAGGTGTGTTAAAAAGCTTGTCACCCCCTTAATATTACATTTTCTGTTTATGCGTAAGTATATTTTCTTCTAACGAGTCTCAATATCCCAAATATAATTGGCCATGCTAAAGCCGAGATTAAACTATTTAGTGTAATTGCTAGAACTGCAAAAAAACTAAATTCCTGAAAAAAAATAAAAAGGCTAAGTAAGTAAAGAAATACAATTACAGATATTAAGATAGATTGTTGAATTTGGAACATTGCCCTTATTCTATGAAAATATCTCTGAGTTAGATAAGAAATAAATAGAAATAAAATTACATGAGTGCCTAAAAAGTATCCCAGATTAAGATCTAGCAGAGTTCCCGAAATAAAAGACCAAGAAAGCCCAATATTTTTTGGTAGAGCAATATTCCAATAAATAAGAATCATTAAAGTGATTGGAATTGAAGATCCATAAATTTCAAAAGAAAAGAAATTTAAGAGTGACTGAAAAAAAACTCCTAAAATTAAGGAAAAACCAATTACTAGCTGAGTAAGCAGAGTTTTATTATGACTTCTTGTGTAAAAATATGCCATCAGGGTAAGGTTAACAAAATTTGATCACCAGAACTAAATTCTGCAGTTCCTAAGACCTCTATTTCAAGAAACTCATTATTTGATGTTTCTGAAATTCTATTAACTATGCCTACATCAATACCCTTTGGATATTTTTTACCAAGACCTGAAGTTATTAGTCTATCACCAGAAATAATATCTTCATTTTTCTTTAATCCTTTGATTAAAAAATTTTGAGGTCTATCAGTTCCAACCAAAATCATATTTGAATTTGTTCGTCTATTTTTTATGGGTATTTGAGAATCTTCAGCAAAGATTGGTTTAATTTCTACTTTTGAACCAGATGTTAGCTCTACAGAACCTATTAATCCTGTCCAATTGAAGGCAATCATTTGATCAGCTTTTTTGTTCTTCGCAATGCCCACAGTCATTGAGGGTTCAGGAGCATAATTTATTTCTTCTATTTGGCCATAGATGTAATTTTTTTTACTAGTTTGATCTAAAAATCCCAGTAATTTTTTAAGTTCAATATTTTCCTGTAAAACCTTTTCATAATTTATTAGGTTGAATCTTTGATCATCAATATCCTTTTCCAAACGAAGTATCTCTTTTTGTAATATTTGCCTATCTTCAAAATAATTGGAAAAAGAATTCCAACCTCCTCTTACAAGTTGTGGTATATAAATAATTGGTTCTGTGGCAAAACCAAGATATATTTTTATTTTTTCACCTACATTGAAGCGAACATCTACTGTAAGAATTAAAATTGCAATAAGAATTGAGGGAACCACTCGGGCAAGCCTCATTGAGCCTGTTGTAAATATAGCCTTTTGAGCAATAACAGGTTGCTTATGCTCCTTCGACATTTGAGACTTTTTTAATCAGTTGACAAGAGATCAATATCGTATTTATCCATAATTTCTAAAGCAACACCCCCGCCTCTTGCAACGCAAGTAAGAGGATCATCAGCAGGAATAACTGGTATGCCGGTTTGCTCGGAAATCATCACGTCTAGATCTCTAAGCAAAGCTCCTCCACCTGTCAAAACAATTCCTCTTTCTGATATGTCAGAACTTAGTTCAGGTGGTGACTGCTCAAGACCATTCTTTATAGCTTGCAAAATAGAGGATAACGGACCAGACATTGCTTCATATACTTCTAAGCTAGAAATTGAGAGAGTGTTAGGAACTCCTTCGGCCAAATTACGTCCTCTAATCTCCATCTCTTGTAGTTCACTCTCAGGAGTTGCACAACCTATTGTCTCCTTTATCCTTTCTGCAGTAGATTCGCCAATTAGAATTCCATACTTTCTTCTAAGATAGGAAATTATTGATTCATTAAGCCTATCTCCTCCAGTTTTCAAAGAATTTGAATAGACGACTCCATTGAGAGCCAGAATTGCTACTTCAGTAGTACCGCCGCCTATGTCAACCACCATAGATCCAAAAGCCTCTTCAACTGGCAATCCAGCTCCAATTGCTGCAGCCATAGGTTCTTCTATAAGTCTTACTTCTCTTG
>MDTD01137861.1_pt1 | contig 10043 bp, 10 predicted proteins | sample 811221 | NCBI WGS metagenome assembly MDTD01 (sample SAMN05326646, study PRJNA326480) | marine metagenome | isolation source: seawater | place: Pacific Ocean: South West | collected 2011
AAAATGACATCAATACTAAATCAGTATTTTCACAAAGATGGCAGTTTGCCGCTTTTTAATGGGACAAATAATATCTATACAAAGATTATTTATGATTCTCTAAATAAAGATATATTTTTAGTAAAAAGAGATTTTTCAAATGTTAGTAATGGTATCGCTTTTTATGGAGATAAAGATAAAAAGCTTTTTTTTGATGTGGTCCAGCCAAATAAAGATATGATCAGCTCAAATTTAAGTGCTGGGACTTTATCCTTTGAATGGAGTAGTTGTGGAGAAAAAATATTAACAAATTGTGGAGCATCTGAAAGTTTTGGGAAAAATCCAGAATATTTAAGATATAGTGCTGCTCATTCAACAATCATATTACAAAATACTAATATTAGTGAAATAAAAGAAGGAAATCCTCATATTAAATTTCCTCAATCAGTAGTTTTTAGAAAAGAATCAAATGATAAAGAAGAAATATTTGAAGGCTCGCATAACGGTTATATGAAAAAATTTAACAAAATAGTTAAAAGAAGACTAACAATACAAAAAAATAAGAATAAACTAGAAGGTGAAGATACTTTTATTACTTATAAAAATATAAATAAAAAACTGATTTTTCATATTAGATTTCATCTTGCTAGTGAGATGACTATAAATTTTACAAATAACAAAAAAAATATAATTTTAAAAACAAAATTAAATAATATCTGGTTATTTAAAAGTGATACAGAATTAAATATAGAAGATAGTATATTAGTAGATAATAATTTTACAAAACCAATTAAACAAATTGTTATTAAGGGTATAATAAATGAAAATAAAATTTTAAAAAAATGGTCGTTAGAAAAAGTTTAGCAAGTAGATACGCTTTGGTATCTGTATTTAACAAAAAAAAATTAAAGTACTTATGTTCAAATTTAATAAAAAATAATTATAATTTGATTTCTACTGGGTCTACTGGAGATAAAATAAGGTCTATGGGTTTTAGTTGTATTGATATTTCTAAAATGACGAAATTTAAAGAAATGTTTGACGGTAGAGTGAAAACACTAAATCCCATAATTTATTCTTCACTGCTTTATATTAGAGATAATAAAAACCATAAAAAACAATTTTTATCATTAAAAATTCCTAAAATAGATATAGTTGTTGTAAATCTTTATCCATTTAAAAAATATTATAAAAATAAAGATATTAATAAAGTTGTTGAAATGATAGATATAGGTGGTCCAAGTTTATTAAGAGCAGCAAGTAAAAATTTTAAATTTATTACTCCTGTTGTAAGCATCGAAGATTATTATAAATTAATAAATAATATAAAAAAAAATAATGGTGAAACTGATATAATTTTTAGGAAAAAAATGGCCAGTAAAGTATTTAAAGAAACTTCTAGGTATGACAAATTAATTGCTAAATGGTTAAATGAAATCGAAAAATAAACAAATATTACTTAGGTATGGCGAAAACCCTAATCAAAAAGCTCATTTAATTAGCAATATCAATAAATCAATTTTGTATTATCAAATTAGTGGGAAAAAAATAAGTTATAATAATATTATAGATCTTGATAGTGGAATTAGATGCTTAGATGAGTTTAGTGAACCAACGTCCATAATTGTCAAACATACAAATCCATGTGGTGTTGCTTCAGCGAAAGATATAAATAATGCTTTTCAAAAATCATATTATTGTGACACAAAAAGTGCATTTGGAGGAATAATTTTTTTAAATAGAAAATTAAATTCTAATCTTGCCAATAATATTGTTAACAATTTTTTTGAAATGGTAGTTGCTCCTGATTTTGAATTAAAAGCAATAAAGATATTAAGTAATAAAAAAAATTTAATTTTACTAAAGATACCAAATATTAAAAAAATAAAAACTGATTATAAATCTACTTTGTTTGGTGATCTCTATCAGACAAGAGATATGGTCAAGATAAATAAGAGATTTATTAGTTTGGTATCCAAAAAAATATCACCTTCAAAATATGTTGAAGATTTAATTTTTTCTCTGAAAGTTGTAAAGCATTTAAAATCAAATGCTGTTGTACTTTCAAAAAATAAGCAAACTTTGGGTTTAGGTCATGGGCAGACAAATAGAGTTGATGCATTAAAGTTTGCAATAAGGAATAAAAAAATCTATTTTAAAAAAAATACTTTTGTATGTGCATCAGATGGTTTTTTCCCTTTTACCGATAGTATAAATATTTTAAATAAAAACGGTTGTAGTGTAATTGCTCAACCTGGCGGTTCAATAAATGATAAAAAAATAATATCATTTGCTAATAAAAATAAAATATCGCTTTATTTCACTAAAAACAGATTATTTAAACATTGAATAAAAAAAACAGCATACCGCTTTATATTAGGACAATAATTCTTAAAAATCCTAAAGTTTCTTCAGGAAGAAAAAACTTTAGTGGACACCATAAAAGAATAATTGATACAATAAAAATAATTAAAGAGTATTTTAATATTAAAAACTAAAAGAATAAAGAGTGATAAGTATTTTTGTTATGTTTACTGAAAGTAAATTATATTATAAATAGAATGAATGAGTAAGCCTAATCTTCTTTTTGCAACACCAGTTTGGACAATTCAATTAGATAATTATAAGGATATTAATGAACAGATGTATAATTATATTAAATTAAAACAAGAAAATGATAAACTTGGAATTAATAAAAGTAATGTAAAAGGATGGCATTCAAAAGATTTTAACTTAAATGATAAAGAGCCTCAGAGTTTTATAGCTTTTATACTACCTGCCATTCAACAAGTTATGACTGACATGGATTGGGATAAAGAAAAACAAACTGCAAAAATTAATAATATGTGGGCGATAATAAACACTGGAGGTTCTGCAAATTTAAGACACCAACATGGAAATAGCACTATAAGTGCAGCATATTATGTACGTGCTCCTATAAATTCGGGAGATATTGTTTTTTATGATCCGAGACCAGCTCCTGTATATTTTCATCCCAATGTTATAAATCCAAATATGCTTAATGCACAAGTAAATGGGATAAGCCCTAAAGAAGGAGCTCTAGTTTTATTTCCTAGTTATCTTGATCATTCAGTTAACGAAAATCAATCAAACGAAGAGAGAATTGTTATTAGTTTGAATATAAGAATTCAAATAAAGTAGTTATTTTTTTATTTGTGAAATAATATTCCAAGCCTCACCACTCTCAATTTCCTTTAAAGTCCATTGACCATAAGCCAGATTATTAAATATATTATAATTAATTTTTGGACTTTCTAATTCTTCAATTCTATTAATGTTTTTTAATGAAGGTTCTGTGAAATAAGCTGGAATTCCATTAATCATAGCTTTGAAACCAGCTGTTGATTGTAAACTAACAAATGACCAAGCATTTTTAAGTAATACATCCAAAGGTTTTTTTGAAAATTTATTATGAACTATTATCTTTCTATCTGAAAATTTTTTTATTATTTTTTTTGTTTCATCAACCCAATTATGAGCATTATATATATTTTTCATTACCTCAGATGGTTCAGATAAAATGATGTATTCTCCAGATTTTATTTGTTCAACAAACTTAAGATTTAATTTTTTTAATCTATCATCTGGATAATTCACATCACCATTATAAATTAAGTTGTTAAAAACAATACGAAAATATCCATCCATATTTAGAACATTAGTTCTATTGTTTTCAAACTTTCTACTTGATTGATTAAAATAACCGTGATCCATGTAGTAATAATTTTTAACTTTTTTGATTATATTAAAGGTGCCTCTTAAAACTCCATATGTTGCAATAGTTTTGTTATATTCTTTAAAATCATTAATATGACACATAAATGCATTGGATCCTTTAGCAAAATTATAACATAAAGTTTTATTCATTATATGATCTGTATAAATGACAATAGGTTTATTCATTTTTGAATTTGCAACTAAAACTAATATGTTATTTTAATTTTATTTATATAAATTTCTAACTAATTAATAATAAATTGAAAACAACTACAAATTCATTTTATATTCTTGGGCCCAAGTTCTTAACATCCAAGTTATGAGCATTCTTTTTGGACTCCCTGTATAGTTTTCTTTAGATAAAATTGAACTAATGCCATCTTCCCTGCTACACGTTTTAATATAATTATTTCTTAAATTTTCAAACTGATTAAACCAAACAGAAATAGGTACGGACCAACCTGTCTTGTCTTTATTTAATATATAATCAGGTAAAATTTCCTTATATGAAATCTTTACTGGTAATTTTGTATGATTTAAATTTATTCCAAATTTGTGATCTGAATTAATTGACAAACAGTATTCCATATATTTTTTTGACGCTAAAGGAAATCGGCCCTCCATCGAAAAAGCCATTCCGAATTTATCATTTCTTGTAAAAAAATCCTCTGAAACAACTGTTATACAATCTAAGGCCATAGCTGAGTTTGCTATGTCATCAGGATTCCATATCTCTTCTGGTAGAGATTCTTTTAAAAGTTCGTGAAGGTCTTCATATCCAAATTTTACGTTTAATTTTATTGGAGATGCGAATTTTCTCATCCATAATTTAATAAAATCATCCCATGTTTTAGGTTTATCAATAATGTTTTTAATTCTGAAATAATTGGCATAACCACCATACAATTCATCTCCCATATCACCGGACATTGTTACTACTATTTTATTTTGAGATAGAAACTTATTTGTGTAAAAATACATTGGCAAATTCCAATTATATCTGGGCTCTTCCATATATTTAATTGTGTCATTCCAATATTTAGAAATTATATCAGGAGTAATTTTTACTTCTTGATGATTTAAATTTAAGGTTTTAGAAAATATGCTTGCTACCTTTGCATCACTATTGTGATCTTCACCTTCAATAATTTCATTTGGATCCATGATATTTGTAAAAGAAGAAATATGAGATAAGCTTTTATTTAACTCAAATGCAACAACCGAAGAGTCAATACCTCCAGATAAAAAAATACCAAATTTTCTCATTCCTAAAGTTGAATTTTTAATTGCCGAAGATGTTTTTTCAACAAAATCATCAACTTTGAATTTTTTATTTGAGTAAGGTTTAACAAAATATCTAAATGATCTTTTAATTTTTTTTTCAGGAATACTATAAACAATAGTTTCACCAGGAAAGACTTTATAAATTCCTTTAAAAATTGTTTGTCTTAAAACATTTACACCTAGTAAACTTGTGCAAGCCAAAGCATGCCTATCAATTATATTTGCGCCTTTAACATGATTAAGTAACCCTTTAATTTCAGAACAAAAAATAATACCTGAGTTTACAAATGCAAAGTATAGAGGTTTAATTCCAGCGTGATCTCTCGATAAAATAATTTCGTTTTTTGACTTGTTATACCATGCAATAGCATGCATTGAGTCTAATAAATTTGATAGAACTTTTTCATAAGGTATATTATCTAATAACCAGCTTAGAAGTTCTGTATCACAAGTTGTTCTTGGAAAAAATTTATCTTTGTAGGTGTTTAAAAGATCTTCATAATTAAATATTTCTCCATTATATACTAAAACGTTGTTTCTATCTGAAATCCATGGTTGTTTTCCATCATTTGGTTTAGAGGTAATTGATAATAAGTTATGGCCTAAAGTTAAGTTATCATTGGAAAATATATCAGAGCCATCTGGACCTCTGTGCGAACATTGTTTTATAATATTTCTTATTAATCCTTCATTTTTTTCTGTAATCCCATAAATCCCACACATACTTATTATGATTAAGTATATCTTATTTATAGTTTAATTTATATGTAGTTAATTAAGAATATTTTTAATAATATAAAAAGTATGGGTTACGGGGACGAAATAATGATTACTGGCTATGCAAAAGCATTAAAACAGAAATACCCTAATCATCAAATTGTAGCAGGAAATAAAAAAAAGGGTGTTGTCTATGACTCAATTATTTTTAATTTAAATCCAAACATAAAAAGATTTTCAGAACTTAAAAATATGCAGACTATATGGATAGATAGTTATTCAGGACATAGGCCATATTTCATAAAAGAAACTGACGAAAAATATTATTGGAACATGAAACATAAAGTAACAGTTGGAGAGATATTTTTTTCCAAAAAAGAAAATCAGTTTGCACTAAATATAATTAATTCTGCGATTCAATGGTGGGATGAAAGAAATAATTATAAATATAAAAAAATTATTTTTTTAGAACCTTCTAGAATAAAGACTTCAAAAAATAATGCATTTGAAAATAGAAGTTGGGGGATCGAAAAATGGAAATCATTTTTAAATTACTACAAAAAAGAATACCTGTTTGTACAATCAATATTTCGGGATAGTGATAAAATTAATGGTATTTATAATTTTAAATCTGGATTTAGAGAAGCATGCGCAGTTCTAGGTCAATGTGATTATGTGGTTGGAGGAGAGGGAGGATTTACTCATGCAGCTGGTGCTTTAAACAAAAAAGGTCTATTTATATATGGAGGATGGATTGATCCAAATATAATTGGTTATACCTTTCACAAAAATGTTTATATTGACATTGAGGGATCTCCCTGTGGGATGAAAATACCCTGCGAACATTGTAAAAAATGTAATGAAATTATGACAGTTGATATGATTTCTAAAAAATTTTTAGAAATGTTTTCTATCTAAAATTTTTTTTCTAAAACTTTGTCCAATTTTTAAAATTAGGCATCAGATGTTCAAATCCTTTGCTATCTTTAAGCATTATTGTAACATCACCTGATATTGAAATTCTTGGTTGTCCAGAATTATTAGGCATAGTAGCGTGAGGAGTTTTTGAAGGAAAAATAATTATGGCATCTTGTTCTAAGTCAAACATTGATTTATCAGAGTTGTATGGATTAGGTTTATTAATTAGAGATTTTTCTAATTTACTGCTAGTAAAAATATTTTTCGCTACCTCATTTTGTAATTCATTTGATCTAAAAATTATGCCTCCTGAATTAATTGGTTTTAAAAGATAGTATGCAAAGCTTATGTTAGATTGAGAATGGGTGTGAAAATTAATACTCTGTTCATCATCAGTATAAGTTGCCCATGATCTTTGATAATAAATGTCAAGTTTATCAGTATTTATTTCAAGCGCTCTTAGATATTTTATAATTGAATAAGATATCTTGTTTGAAAGACTATTAAATAGATTATTAGAAAACAAAAATTCAAAACCTTTTGTATCTCCTGTCCAAGCAAATCCTGATTTCTTATTTTCGTTTTCTTTATTTCTCATTTTTTTGATTTCATTTATAAGAATATGTCTTTCCCTGTTTTCTAAAATTATTTTATCTTGCATAATTGTAAGTGGAAATAAATTATAAATTTTCATATTAGTACTTTATAAAATTCTAAATATTTTAATATAAGATATCTTAATTTAGTATATTATATTTATTATGTCAGAAGAAGCTATAAAATTTAAAAAAAATAATCCAAATTTAAATTATAAAAAAATGTCGTTAGAAGAATTTCAAAAATTACCTGTCCATAGTGGAATTATTAATTTTAAAATAACAGAAACTTCATTTCTAATGCTTAATATTTTAAATGATGATTCATCTGTAGTTAAATTTTTTTGGAAAAATGAACATGACTTAATATCGCTTAATGTTTGGTACAATATTTCAAAAGAAATAGGGACATTCATTGATGTAGGTGCTCATACTGGATTGTACTCATTGACAAGTATTAAAGCAAATAAAGAAAATGATGTTATATGTTTTGAGCCACACTTCATGAATATGGCAAGATTGATAACAAACTTAAGGTTAAATGGATTCACTCGGAATGTCATAAGTGTTTTAGCAGCTGCTTCAAATTTTAGTGGGAGAACAAAATTTAATATTACAACAGATAATTCATATTTATCTAAAGGTGGTAAGATTGATAAAATGGGAAGCGATATAGATGTTTATGCAATTGATGATCTTTATTTTAATAAATTAAATAAGCCTCTAAAGGGAATAAAGATTGATACAGAGGGAGAAGATTATAAGGTTCTTCAAGGATGTGAAAAGTTGATAAATTACTATAAACCAAAAATAATTATTGAAGTAAGAGAAGATAATAAATTAAAAATTAAGCAGTTTTTAAATAACTATAATTATAAGTTTTTTGATATGTCAAATTTAAATAATGAAATTGATTTAGAAATTTTGTCAATAAACAGTATGGTTAATATTTTTGCTAAAGTTTAATTTTAATATTAAAAGTTACAAGATAAAAAATAGCCTGAAATCTAATTGTATTTGCTGTTGATAATATCTCTCTATAATTAATGCAGTTATCTGGGTTAAGTTTAGAATGGTATTGCTTCAAACTATGATAAAGTAAAGTAGATAATGAATAAAGAAGACAAAAAAATTATATGGATTGCATCGTATCCTAAAAGTGGGAATACATGGATAAGAAGTTTTTTAACATCATATTATTGTACCTTGGATGGTTCATTTAATTTCGATTTATTAAAAAATATACCCACTTTCGAATCAGATTTATTTAGTCCATACATATCAAAAGAAGAAGCAGCCAAAAACCCGGAGGATATCTCAAGGTATTGGATAGAGGTTCAAAAAAATTCTCAATTAAAAAATGGTAATTTTATATTTTTAAAAACGCATAATTTTTGTGGTGAAATAAATAATTATCCATTTACTAGTTCAAGATATACAATTGGTTTTATTTATATTGTTAGAGACCCAAGAGAGGTTGCAGTTTCTTATAGCAATCATTTCAATATAGATCTTGAAGATTCTGTAAATATTATCTCAGCTTCCAAACCTACTATTGTATTGAATAAAGGAATTAATTATCCAGTTTTTACTTATAATTGGGGTATAAATTATACTTCATGGAAAGCATTCAATAATGTTCCAAATTTAATAGTGAAATATGAAGATATGATATCCGAGCCTGAATTAACTTTCAAAAAAATTATAAATTTTTTAAATAATTTAGGTTTACCTGCACTAGATCAGAATAAATTATCAAACTCATTAAAAAATACTTCCTTTTCTTACCTACAAGATCTTGAGGAAATGCATGGGTTCAAAGAGCAATTTCTATTAAAGGATATAAAGTTTTTTAATAGAGGTTCTATAGATTCATGGAAAACAAAACTCACAAGTAAACTAGTGAAAAAGATTGAAAACAAATTCTATAAAGAAATGGATGATCTTAATTATTTGTAGAAAAATTTAATCCTATTAATGCACCAGGACCAGAATTTAGTTGTATATTTGGTGGAGCACGAGATTGGAGTTATGAAGAAGGTGATGATGATCCAATAAGATATTGGGATTTTGAAACTGTTTATTCTGATTTTTATCCAGATTTAAATCATTGGTATAAAATAAAAAACTTTATCTGGTTAATTGAAAAAAAAATAGAAAGACTAAAAAATTAATAATTTTAAATTTTTAATTATAATTATTTTTTAATATAATTTTATATCTTGGATCATTGTAAATTTTTAATACTTCATGAAATATTAAAAGATTAAATACTTCATTTAAAATTTTATCGTGAACATCTAGTTTTAGTTTTTTTTCAATGTACTCTCTCACTGTTGTTTCTTTTAAATCACAACATCTACAATATTGGCAATACAGGCGATCTTTCATTATGGGCACATTTAATTTAGATTGAAATATGCTCATGTCACCAAAAGTATCTAAAATAATTTTTAATTGATTAGTCGTAATATATTTAAGATTTGATGTTTCTTGTTTTATTACTTGTTTTAATTGGTTAAGATCAAAATGTTGATAAAGGTGAATAAGAAGTTTCTCATAGGGTAAAAATTCCCAGTCTTCAATTTTGTAGTAATTATGCATTATTTTTAAATAAATATTTTTTTACAATTTCATTCGTATATAGCGGGTTAAAACATTTTATAATTTGAAAAATATACTAAATACAATACAAATTCAGGAAGAAGTTGCTTTTCAGGAGAAAAGTTGCAGTTATTGCTCAGGTATAGAGTGTCCAATTTGTTATTCTCATTATTTAAGAGATCCAGATTACAAAGAAAAATTAAGTTA
>MDTD01146395.1_pt1 | contig 10043 bp, 7 predicted proteins | sample 811221 | NCBI WGS metagenome assembly MDTD01 (sample SAMN05326646, study PRJNA326480) | marine metagenome | isolation source: seawater | place: Pacific Ocean: South West | collected 2011
CCCGCCGAAACAACACCGCTGACCGCGCTCATGCTGGCCGAGATCTTCGAGGAAGTCGAGCTGCCTCCGGGCGTGGTGAACATCGTCACCGGCGCGGGCGAGACGGGCTCGGCGATCGTCGAGCATCCCGGCATCGACAAGATCGCCTTCACCGGCAGCACCGCAGTCGGCAAGAAGATCGCCAACCACATCGCCGGCACGGGCAAGAAGCTGACGCTCGAACTCGGCGGCAAGAGCCCCAACATCATCTTCGAGGACGCCTCGATCGATCAGGCGGTCGAGGGGATTGTCCAAGGGATCTACTTCAACCAGGGCCACGTCTGCTGCGCCGGCAGCCGGGTGTTCGTGCAGGAGAGCGTGCGCGATGAGGTGGTCGAGAAGCTCAAGCGCCGGATGAATCAGCTGCGCGTGGGCGACCCGCTCGACAAGAACACGGACGTGGGCGCGATCAACTCGGCCGGTCAGCTCGAGACGATCAACCGGTTCCTCGACGAGGGCAAAGCGGGCGGCAGCGCGTTCTGGCAGGCCGAGGGCGAGACGCCCAAGGACGGCTACTGGGTCAAGCCCTGCCTGTTCGATCACGTTCAGCCGAGCGAGGTGATCGCCCGCGAGGAGATCTTCGGCCCGGTCCTGGCGGTTATGACCTTCCGCACGCCCGCCGAGGCGATCGAGCGGGCCAACAACACGCCCTATGGACTGGCCGCCGGCGTCTGGACCGACAAGGGCTCCAAGATCTTCGAGATCGCCAGCAAGCTCAAGGCCGGCGTGGTGTGGCTCAACACCTACAACAAGTTCGACGCGGCAAGCCCGTTCGGCGGGTTCAAGGAATCGGGCTTCGGCCGCGAGGGCGGGCTGCACGGGCTCCGTGCGTACACGCGGCTCGAATCATGAACCGCTTCGTCGGATTTATAGCTTTTGGCGCGCTCTCTGCGCTCGGTTGGTGGTCATTCGTTTCTATCTTCGGGGCATCGATCGACTCGATTGGCGGGCTCGGCTCTGCAGCGTTTGGTGTGCTTTGCGCGATCGCTGCCCTGCTCTCATTCTTACCTCGCAAGAAATCCAAGTAGAAACGGACCCCGGATGCTTCCATCCGGGGCCCGCGGGATCTGTGAGACTCAAGAAAGAGACTCAACGAAACTGGCTGAAATTAGCGGCGACGGCGTGCGGCGACGAGGCCACCCAGGCCCATCAGAGCGGCCGAGGCGGGCGCGGGAACAACCGAGCCCTCGAAGCGGAACTCTGTGAAGTTCGAGCCGTCGTAGTGATCGCCGACGCGGAAGGTGCCACCGCTGCTGATCGAGCCGCCGTTGGCGGAGACGCCGTTGACAGCGTAGATGCGGAACTCGTTGGAGCCGGTCAGGCCGGTGAGGGCCGAGACGTCGGCGATCGAGTTGTTGAAGTCGGTGCCCGACTGGCTGAAGCTGTAGACCGGGCTGGCGAAGCCATCACCGCTCCAGTACACGGCCAGGTTGCCCGGGCCGGTGTTCGACGAGCGGCTGCCGAACCACAGGGTGTCGAGGTCAACGGCGTAGCCGGCGTCGACGGTGAAACCGAAGCTGACGTAATCGTTGGCGGCGAGGTCGTCCCAGCCGGCCGAGTTCAGCGAGTTGCCCCCGCCGTTGCCGCTCAGGCCCGCGCCGCGGGTCATGGCGATGCCGGTGACGTTGGCGGCCTGGGTGCCGACCGGGCTGGCCGACTGATCGCCGGGCTGACCGAAGTTGACCCAGCTCGTGATGACGTCGGCCGAAGCGGTGCCCGAAACGGCTGCGAGAACAGCTGCTGCTGCGAAAGTGCGCATGTTTTATCTCCCTCATGTGTGTGGCATATGCCAGTCTGTGTCTCCCCCGGGGTTCACGTCTGTCCCGAGGTTCTCTCGGCGGGAGTGTACGGACAGGCCGATCCGATGGAAGCCTCTGAATTCAGCATTCTTCAATGATTTGCATACTTGAACTGTGTGTCATCACCGGCTCAAGATTCGGACAAGCGGGGATCAAGAACACGTGAACACACAGGACGTCTGCTCCGGTTCAGTTCCAAAAAAGAAGCGGGCCCCGTCTGCTCACGGGGCCCGCTCTTGATTTCAGACTGAAAGTCGAGGCCGAATTAGCGGCGACGACGGACGGCGACGAGGCCGCCCAGGCCCAGCAGCGCGGCCGAGGCCGGTGCCGGAACAACCGTGCCCTCGAAGCGGACCTCGGTGAAGTTCGAGCCGTCGAAGTGATCGCCAAGGCGGAAGGTGCCGCCCGAGCTGATGCTGCCGCCGTTGGCGCTGACGTTGTTGTCAGCGTAGATGCGGAACTCGACCGTGCCGGTCAGGCCGGTGAGGGCCGACATGTCGGCGACGCTGTTGTTGAAGTTGGTGCCCGACTGAGCGAATGAGTACACCGGGCTGGTGAAGCCGTCGACGCTCGAGTAGATCGACAGGAAGCCGGGGCCCGTGTTCGACGAGCGGCTGCCGAACCAGAAGGTGTCGAGATCGACCGAGTAGCCGGCATCGACGGTGAACCCGAAGGTGAAGTAGTCATCGGCGCCCAGATCATCCCAGCCGTTCGAGCTGATCGAGTTGCCGGCACCCGACGGGTTGAGGCCAGCGCCACGGGTCAGAACCGAGCCGGTGACATTGGCTGCTTCCGTGCCGACGGGGCTGAAAGCCTGATCGCCGGGCTGACCGAAGTTGACCCAGCTGGTGATGACGTCGGCCGAAGCGGTGCCGGCGACGGTCGCGAGAACTGCTGCTGCTGCGAAAGTGCGCATTGTCCAATCTCCCTCTCTGTTCGAAATATGTTTCGATCCCATGACCGGGGGTCAGCCCCGGATGTCTTCTCTCGCGAGCAGTATAGAGACTTTGTTACCCCCAAGAAGGAGTGATACTCCTGTTCTCGCAATGATCCAACACTAAATTCGAACTTCGTTAGGGCACGCCCCGTTTCCCAGCCCGGATAGGCTTTGTCATGACCCGAGAGCCCGTGGATAAGACCCTCAAGATGTACGTCGGCGGCGCATTCATCCGCTCGGAATCCGGGCGGACCGACCCCGCGGGCGATCGGCTCCGGGTGAACCGGGCCTCGCGCAAGGACCTCCGGTCGGCTGTCGAGATCGCCGGCAAGGCCCAGCCGGGCTGGGCGAAAGCGACCGCCTACCTCCGCGGCCAGATCCTCTACCGCATCGCCGAGATGCTCGAGGGTCGGCGCGATGCCATGACGCACGCCATCGGCGAGGGGGGCAGCGAGGAAGTCAGCGCATCGATCGATCTGCTCGTCTCGTGCGCCGGCTGGTCGGACAAGCACTCGCAGATCCTCGGCACCGCGAACCAGGTCGCCGGCCCGTATCACAACTTCACCGTCTCTGAACCCGTCGGCGTGGTCGGGCTGATTGCGCCGGACGCCCCGCCGCTGCTCGGGCTTGTCGCGCTCATCGCGCCGGCCATTCTTTCGGGCAACGCTGTGATCGCGCTGGCGTCGCGCGCCCGCCCCCAGCCCTCGGCCGAACTGGGCGAGGTGCTCGCCACGAGCGATGTCCCCGCGGGCGTGGTCAACATCCTGACTGGTGACCTTGACGAGTTGGCGCCCTACTTCTCATCGCACCGCGAGATCGGCTCGCTCGTTGCCGCGGGTGTGGGCAGCCAAGCGCGCCGCACGCTCGAGCTCGGGGCCGCCGAGAACCTCAAGCGTGTGCACGTGATTGACGAGCCGATGGCCGTGAGCGACTGGTCGGCTCTTGCCGGTCCGGGCGCTGTTGAACGCACGCTCGAGTTCAAGACGATTTGGCACCCGAGCTCGGCCTGAGTCTTTCCGTCGGTGCCTACATCGCCGGCGCGAGTTTCAGCGGGAATCCCGCCTCTTCCTGGTCTTCGCCCATCATCTCACGCGGCTCGCTTGGGGCAGCAGACTCGTCCTGCCACGCCACCTCGACATCCGCGCCGATCAGAAGGAAGAGCGCTTCGAGGTGCTTCCGGATGGAACGTTTGGCCTCTTCGCGATAGCCGGCGTCCGAAGTCTCAAAGAGCTGCGCCGCCTGCTCCTGCGCCTTGCGCATGAGCTGGCTCTGGGCGTTGGCCTTCATCTGGATGACATCGAGCAACCCGAGCACCTTGCCGTCCTGGATGTCGTAGGGCTTCACGTCCGTCAGCCTGAGCTGCCCCTCGATGGGCGGCAGCGCGAGCCTGTAACGCCCCTCGTCGAGATGGCTCACATCCCTGGCAGACACGCGACCCAGCTCGACCGAGTACTGCTTGTCGAAGTGGAAGATCATCGCAAGCTGCGCGGGCGACATCAGCAGCGGCGGCAACCAGTCCCAGCCCTTGCGAGCCGTGGCGATCTCCTTGGCGGTCACCTCGAGCCCGACGAGCTTGCCCGTGGCGCGGACCCGCTCGGCGATGACGTCCGTGGTGACACGCGCCCCCTCGATCGAGTCGGAGGACTTGCGCTTGCGGAGCACGAGGAACAGCAAGCCGCCCATCAGGAGCCCGATGAGAAGCCCCAGACCGGCCGCGACGATCAGATCGTTCAGCAACATAGTGCCGACTTATTCGGGATTGGGCTCGCCGGCTTTCACACCCGATTCACGGGTCTTCTCGAAGGCCCGGATCACCAGATGCCCCCCCGCGATGGTCATGATCCCCACCACGATCGCGATCAGGAGCCAGATGACCAACTGGAGCACCTCGCCCAGTTGCCCGATCGGCTCGATCACACGGGCAACATTGCGGGGGACCACGAGCCCCCCGATCGTCATGATGGGCAACAGCAGAGCCGACCCGATCACCAGCGTCCGCCAGCAATCGGAGCGTGTGCCCAGCTTGATGAGCCCCGCCAGCCCGGTGATGCCCATGACAAGCCCAAGCCGAAGCAGGACGAAATTCCGGAGTGAGGGCACCTGATCGCTCGAGCTCTGGAGCACCATGGAGCCCAGCACGGCCCCGACAAACACGGTCCCGGCGATACACAGAAGGCCGATCCCGATGCCGTCGGGGTTCCGGCGGAGCCCGATGAGGACCGCCGCGATCCCCGCTGCGAGCGTCAAGGCCTCGAATCCCGCGACGAGGTACTGAGGCGACAGGGCCCAGCCCTCGTACCCGAAGGCGGTGATCCAGATCCCGGGAATGGTCGAGAGCCCGATGATCGCGCCGAGCACGACCACGCCAAGGTACGCAAACCGCTGGATGGGGTGAGTTTCTGTCACAGGTGGATCCGTTGGCATGCTCTTGGTACGCCTCAGTCTGGCCCGACCGTTATCGGACGCACAAGGTCCGAAATGTTTCGCGCCGACTCGCCCATCCGGGTGCAGCAGGCCTGTCCGTATGGCCGATTCTAAGGCAGTGATCGGTCGGTGGGACCGGCATTGTGAGCCAAAGAGATGCCTCCAACAAGCAACATGCAATCCGCAGGCGGGCACATCACCCTCGCCGACGCCCAGCAGAAGTTCCACAGGGTGCTTGCGACCTGGGCGATCGATCTCTTCGAGCTCCGCGCCCGGGGCCTTGATCGCCCCTCGGCCAGGCGAGGCCGACAGGACAAGGCCATCGCCCCATCACTCCAGGATTGGGCCCAGCGCCAAGCAGCGTAAGACCCGGAGAGACCCATGAGTGGTATCACAAGCACCGTCGGCCTCATCAGCGGCATCGACACCGGAAGTCTCATCGAGCAGCTCCTCCAGATCGAGGCACGCCCGCGCACACTCGCGCAGCAGCGGCTCGTGCAGCTCCAGACCCAGCAGGCCGCCTATCTCGATATCAACACCCGACTCGGTGCGCTCCGCACCGCGTCGTCCACGTTCCGGACCGACAACGTCTTCAGCACCTCCAAAGTCACCAGCTCCGACGATGCCCTGATGACCGCGACGGCTTCCACCAGCGCGCAGCCCGGCTCGTATCAGTTCATCGTCGACCGACTCGTCACGACACAGCAGATGCTCAGCAAGGGATTCTCCGATCGTGACGCCTCGCCGCTGGGCGCGACGTCCTTTACGTTCGAGAGTGAAAAAGCAAGGCTTGACTCCGACGTGGGCCTGTCCGACCTCAACGGTGGCGCGGGCGTGCGGCGAGGGACGTTCAACATCACCGACTCGACAGGCGCGACCGCCGAGATCGACCTCAGCAAAGCCGCAAAGGTCAGCGAGGTGCTCGATGCCATCAACAACGCGGGCATCGGCGTGGAGGCCAGCGTCGTCGAGGACAAGATCATCCTGACCGACACCGCCGGCGGCGGCTCGCAGATCAATGTGGTCGACGACACAGGCTCGTTTACCGCAGCCGACCTCGGCATCGCCGGCACCTCGACGGGCGGCGTCCTGACCGGCGAGCGGGTCTATTACGCCACGGGCTCGACTTCACTCGGGCTCATCAACGGACGCAACGGCGTCGAGACCACCAACACCGTCGGTACCGGCGCGTTCGACTTCACCGTCCGCGTCGATGGCACCGACGTCAAGGTCTTCCTCGGTGTCATCACCGAGACCGTCACCGATCCCGAAACGGGCGAGGACGTCACCGAGACCACGCCCGCAGCCGCGACGCTGAATGACGTTATTGACCGCATCAACACCGCGCTGCAGACCGAGCTGGGCGACACCACCACGCTCTCGGCATCGCTCAAGGCCGACGGCACGGGTCTGCAGATCACCGACTCGGCTGGAACCGCCGCGATCGAAGTCCTCGACCGGGGCGAAGAAACCGGCGGAGCCGCGGTCCAGAAAACCGCTCGCAACCTCGGGCTCAACGGCTCGGGCACGGGCTCGATCGTCGGCTCGCGCATCTTCGGTGGGCTCAACTCCATCCTCACCAAAACGCTCAACGGCGGCCTGGGCATCGAGGGCGACGGCTCCATGACCATCACCGACCGCAACGGCTCGGTGCACAACATCACAGGTCTCGACTCGCTCGAAACCATGAGCGAGGTCTTTGACGCCATCAACACACAAACCGGCGGCGCGGTCACCGCTTCGCTCAACAGCCTGGGCACGGGCATCCAGCTCACCGACACCACGGGCGGCCTGGGCAACTTCATCGTCGAGGGCACGCCCGCCGACGACACCGCCGCCAGCCTCGGCATCGCCACGGACCCCGGAGGGGTCGCCCAGAGCACGATCGACTCGGGCAGCCTGCAGAAGCAGTACGTCGGGCGGGGCACACTGCTCAGCTCGCTCAACGGCGGCGCGGGCATCGGCACGGGCAGCTTCAGCATCACCGACGCCACGGGCACGACGCAAACCGTCACGATCGGTCAGAACGACAAGACCATCGGGCACGTCATCAACGCCATCAACTCCTCGGGTCTTGCCATCAACGCTCGCATCAACGACAAAGGCGACGGCATCCTGATCGAAGAAGAGGTCACCGGCACGCCGGGCAGCGTCCAGATCAAGATCGAGGACACCTCCGGCTCCGTCGCCGAGGGGCTCCGCATCGAGACCGAGGCCTCGGGCACTGACGAGGACAACTTCATCGACGGATCCTTTGAAACCGTCATCGAGTTCGAGGCGACCGACACGCTCGACGACGCCATCGTCAAGATCAACGAAGCGGGTGTCGGCGTGGCCGCGACCATTGTCAACGACGGCTCGGGCACCGCGCCCTACCGGCTCAGCCTCACCTCGCGCGAGTCGGGCACCGCAGGCCGGTTCATCCTCGACACAGGCGGCTTCGACCTTGCGCTGCAGACCCTCAGCGAGGGCGACGATGCGCGCGTCTTCTTCGGCTCGAACGACCCCGCCTCTGCGCTGCTCGTCACCAGTACCACCAACACACTCGACGATCTCATCGCCGGTGTCTCGATCGACCTCAACGGCGCGAGCGAAGACCCCGTCACGCTGAACGTCAGCCGCGACCTGACCGCGATCGAAGATAAAGTGCAGGGCTTCGTCAGCGCGTTCAACACGCTCATCGGACGCATCGACAACCAGACACGCTACGACGACGAGACCGAGGTCAAGGGCCCGCTGCTCGGCGACTCGCTGGCGATCTCACTGCGTTCGCAGCTCTTTGTCACGCTCCAGTCCGTGGGCGACAACGTCACGGGCCAGTACAACCGCCTCTCAGATGTGGGCATCACCATCGGTGACGGCGGCAAGACCATCGAGCTCGACTCGTCCAAGTTCCGCGAGGCGTACGAGGCCGACCCCGCATCCGTCGAGGCTCTCTTCGAGACCTTCGACCTCGCCCCCACCGACACCACCACCGACCTTGGCGATGGCATCACCGTCTCGGGCGGCGACGGGGAACGCTCGTTCACCTCGCTCGGTGTCATCGGCAAGATGGAAGAGCTCGCACGCTCCTACCTCGACTCGGTCGACGGCATCCTGACCCAGCGTGAGAAAGCCCTGACCACCCAGGTGGAGCTCCAGGAATCCCGCATCGAGGACTTCACCGAACGCCTCGAACTCAAGCGGGCACAGCTCCAGGCCCAGTTCACCGCGATGGAGACCGCTCTGGCCGAGCTCCAGAGCCAGCAGTCCTCCCTCTCGCAGCTCGCCCAGCTCGGCTGACGCCGATTTCTTTCACCCAGGACCGTTATTCTCGGGTCAAGTCCCCCCCGCTTCCGTCCGATCTGACGCTCATGAGCAAGCCGCAGGACAACGCAAACGCCTATCTCCGCACCCAGGTCATGAGCGCCTCCCCCGCAGAACTGCGGATGATGCTGCTGGACGGGGCTGTCAAATTCGCCAAGCAGGGCCGACAGGGCCTTGCCGACAAGAACCACGAGATGGTCTACTCCGGCTTCAGCCAGGCACGGGCGATCGTGACCGAGCTGATGACCTCGATGCGCCACGACGTGGCCCCAGAGCTCTGCGAACAGGTCCGCTCGCTCTACGCCTACATCTTCCAGGAGCTCGTCTCGGCGAGCCTCGAGAACGACATCAACCGCGCCGACAAGGTGATCGAACTGCTCGAGTTCGAGGCCGAGACCTGGCGTCTGTTGATGGACAAGCTCAAGACCGAAGAAGGCGGCCCGGGCACAACCACCGGCACCGCGCCCGCGCAGGCCAAGCCGGCCGCCTACGCCCCCGCCGGCGAGGGCAAGCCCGGCGCTTACACGCCGCTGAGCATCGAGGGCTGAGCAAGCTCCGCCGCCAGCGCCTCGAACACCATCTGACCGGGCACATTGGCAAAGAGCCGACCCCGCGCTCTTTCGAGCGCATCGATCCGCAGCGCATACTGCTCAAGCATGCGCTCATCGCCCGATGCCGACGCTTCCGCCAGCTTCATGCGCAGGATCTCGCCCACAAGCGAGAGCATCCGGTCCGCGCCGGCCTTGTTGCCCGCTTCCTTGCTCTGCCGCGCATCCGCCGCAACTCGAGCCGAGGCCCACTCATCGACCATCGAGGCCATCGACGCGCCAAGCTCGAGCGGGTACTGCCCCGCCAGCAGCCGCTCGAGCATCCCGCCGATGCGTTCGTGCCAGGCGATGAGCCCCGTTTCGATCGCTTCCGTCACACGCCCGGGTGAGCCTTCGCCGAAGCGCCGGGCCCAGTCCTGCTCTGCAGGCGAGTAGTCCTGACGGGTCAGCCACGTCTCCATCGCATCGCGCGAGAGTGTGCCGAACCGCACCCGCTGGCAGCGTGAGCGGATCGTCGGCAGGAGCCTCTCCTCCGACGACGTCACCAGAATAATGAGCGTGCCCGGCGCGGGTTCTTCGAGCGTCTTGAGCATCGCGTTCTGGACCGCGGCGTTTGTTGCCGAGCGATCGAGCAGCTCAGCCTCGTCCACGATGAAGACCTTGCTCGCGGCCCCACCGGGCGTGATCTTCGCTGCCAGGGCCGAGGGCCGAAGCAGGTGCTGCTCGACGACGTCCTTGGGGATGGTCGCCAGCTTGGCCGAACGCACCTTGGCGTCCTCACTGAACCGGGCGAGCTCTTTGGTGATGACGTGCAGGTCCGGGTGCGAGCGTGCCTTGAGCAGCGTCTGCGCCCGACTCTCCGGATCAACCGACAGGTTGCCCGAGAGATCCCGCCCTGTGGTTTCGTCGAGGGCCAGGGCCGCGAACGCCAGAGCCGTGGTGAACTTCCCGACGCCCCGAGGCCCGTGGAAGATCCAGGCGTGGTGCATC
>MDTD01026484.1_pt1 | contig 10042 bp, 7 predicted proteins | sample 811221 | NCBI WGS metagenome assembly MDTD01 (sample SAMN05326646, study PRJNA326480) | marine metagenome | isolation source: seawater | place: Pacific Ocean: South West | collected 2011
AAAAAGATCGAAGAGATTGTAATTTTTCCAATATTAAAAAGACCATCTCCTCTCCTTCAACTTCGTTCCAAATAAGACCGACCCCCTGAGAATCAAGCATGACAGCGCTTACGGTATCAGGCATCGTATCAAGAACCAATTCGATATTCGTTCCGCTCAGCTTTACCTCGTCACCAGCAAACCATCGCCAACCCGTCAGATCCGATTCCCATCCACGATTACTAATTCTATGCAGAACCCAATTTTTTTTTGATTGACTGGAGCGCCATGGCAGTTTATAGCAAACGGCCTCCAGACGGTTCTCTCCTTCTCTCGCATCGGGTCGCCTGTGCAGAGTAATTTCAATCCCATGTGATCTGGCGAGACTTCTTATCTTTTCTAGGCGATTTTGTTGGGGCGTGTTTCGCATCAAAAATAAGGGCGAAACGGCCATGAGTATGACAAATACTATTGTTAACCAAACCATTTATCTCACCACCAAGCTAGTTTCCTTTTTGCGAATATATCTACCTCGGCGTAATTGATGGAATCTAACGGTACTATTTTGCCAAACATTTGGGTAATCAAAAAACGTCATCAATGTTTTCCGGAAAAATTTGCTAGACTTGATACTTCGTTGAGTAGCTATCTACTAAGGTTAAACAAAATTTATGCTTTATGCTAAAAGTTTTCGTAAAGACAAAGAGATAGTGTCCTCCAACAGCCACTTGAAAAGTGTCGTATTTGCACTTTTGCCATTGTGGGTCATATTTTCTTCTTTTTGCATCGGTTCAGAAGCAAGCTCATCATTTCAAACAAGTTATTCGCACGTAAAACCTAAGCATGATAGCGCTGAACTGCTAAAGCAACGCCGATTGTTTGCTGATGCATTAAAATCAATCAAAGTAAAGAATTGGGAAAAACTACGCAACCTCCAGAAGGACCTGGTGCATTATCCACTTTATCCCTACTTAAGATACTCAGATCTGGTAGCCAACCTATCAATTCCTCAACGTCGAGATATCTCAAATTTCCTCGAAACATATCCTGACTCAGTTTTGGCCCATCGTTTGAGGTCGAAATGGCTTAATTATCTGGCTAACCAAAAACAATGGGCTATGTATCTAGATTATTATGAAGAAGCAAATGCCAATGCTGCGCGCAAATGTCACTACTATTATGCGAAACTCAAACGCACGGATAGCCAAGAACTAATCGATAATGCTCTTAAATTATGGACCGTTGGGCATTCTCAACCCAAAGCATGCGATGGTCTTTTTAATACTCTATCAGGCTTGAGACTGATAAATGATTCACACGCATGGTTAAGATTCAAAAAAGCATTGGTCCAAAATAATTTATCACTGGCAAGGTATGCACAGGGTTTTATGACAGATAAGTCCACAATAACTCGCGCGAATCGTTACCGTGCCCTGCAACGCCGACCTCATAAATTGAATCTACTCATCGATGACTTGCATGAACATGCAGAGGATATTGACATTTTTTCTCACTACTTGCGTCGTCTGGCTAGCAAAGATCCGTCTAAAGCATTGAAATACTGGCATCAAGTGAAAAGCGGTTTAGAAATGCCAGAACACGAGGTCGCTCTCTTCATTGCCAATATTGTAAAAACGTTAACTAAAAGAGGTGAAATTGATACCGCCGATCTGTATCTAACAGAATACTCGCCTCTTATTAACGAGCATCTCGAAGGGAATGTTATCGAGTGGAGGATCAGGCAAGCAATTAAAAAGCAAAATTGGGCTAAAGTCTTACACTGGATCGCATTTCTAGATTTACCAAAGCAAAATTCAAACATTTGGCGATACTGGCTGATACGCAGCCTCGAGGCAAGTCAGAGCACAGATACCGCTCAGCTCTTACGTCTTACTAAACGATTAGCTAAAGAGAGAGATTTCTATGGTTTTCTGATTAGCGATCAATTGTCGCAACCTTATCAGTTTAATCACACGCCCATAATAATCGACAACCTGGATTTGATGAGAGTCAAATCTTTACCAGCTATTCAGCGCGCGCGCGAATTTTTTTTCCATGGACAGAATATTCAAGCTAATAGAGAATGGACTGCGGCTACCAGAAATATCAATCGAACCGAGTGGATTGTATTAGGCTTCTTGTCAAGTAAGTGGGGGTGGCACAGCCGTGCAATCATGGCTATGGCCCAAGCTCCATATTGGGACGACCTAGATATTCGATTCCCGTTTGCTTTCCTATCTGTTATACAAACCGCTGCGAAACAATCGGATACCGAAATACACACTCTTCTCGCGATAGCGCGACAAGAAAGTGCATTCGACCACCAAGCAATCTCTAGAGTGGGAGCAATTGGTCTAATGCAAATCATGCCAGCAACCGCCAAAGCCACTGCGATGCTCCATAATATTCCATACAAAAATAAGGCACAGTTGCAAGACAAAGACATCAACTCAACTATTGGGGCGACATATTATGCTGGCCTGCTTAAAAGATTCAAAGACAACAGGATCCTTGCAATGGCAGCATATAATGCGGGTCCTGAAAGGGTATCAAAGTGGCTATCTCAGAGTTCAGGAAAACAACCTTTTGATGTATGGATAGAAACAATTCCCTTCCAAGAGACAAGGCATTATGTCATGAATGTCCTTACGTACTCGGCTATCTACTCTTATTTGCTAGGGACTGGCAATTCAATGCTGACCGCGCATGAACGCAACTATCTTTTCTAAAAATTAATATGAGAAAGACACGATGCTTATAGATATCGGGGTTAACTTGTCTCACAAACGCTTTGCGAACGACACTCGAGAAGTTTTGAGGAGCGCGCATGAAAATGGCATCCGTAAGCTGATCATAACAGGAACTTCCGTTTGCGAGAGCAATAGAATGATAGCGCTGTTAAATCAATATTCTACTGAGTTTCCTGAGATGTTATATGGGACAGTGGGCATACATCCTCATGCGGCATCAGAATTTAGTAATGATTCTATCGCAGATCTCCGTCATCTCTCAGCACAGCCTGGGGTAGTGGCAATCGGTGAAACAGGTCTGGATTTTCATAGGAACTTGGCTCCGAAAGAGATGCAGGTAAAATGCTTTGAAGCTCATTTGAGTTTGGCGAGTGAACTAGAACTGCCGTTATTTATGCATGAGCGCGAGGCATCCACACTGCAGATCGATATCCTAAGGAATCGCCGAAAAGACTTTTCAAAAGGAGTCATACACTGTTTCACTGGGGATCGTCAAACACTTTACCAATACCTAGACATGGATCTTCATATTGGAATAACAGGATGGATTTGCGACCAAAGGCGAGGCATGCCTTTGCAAGATTTGGTCGCAGATATACCTTTAGATCGACTCATGGTTGAGACCGATTCACCCTATCTGCTGCCCAGAAATTTAGCTTTTCCTCCCAAAGACGGACGTAATGAACCATCCTTCTTACCATGGGTCGTGAGCGGGATAGCCGCATGCAGAGAAGAGTCCAAGGAAGAAATAGCGGAACAAACAGGTAAGACTGCCATGAAATTTTTTGGCCTTGAATAAAATTACCTCCTTAATTTGGCCAAATTATATTTAGCATCCAATCAGCATATCCTCAGCAGGATGAGGTGTGATGCGGAGGTCCTTAAAAGTTAATACGAATGGCTCGGAAGAAAGGAGTACCATTGGAGACGTAATTCGACTTAAGTCAACACCCGACTTCGCAAAGCAACTCAATGGGATCGCGGCACGTATCCATTTATCTTCGGGCAAACCCTTAAAAAAAGCCGTCATATCAATTTCACCCGCACAAGGGTAGCCGCAATCCATGCGCAGCTTTACCTTTCCTTCCGGTGATTTATCCACCCTAAATATACTTTCCAAGGCAGCATCTTTATCAACCATCCCCGTAAGATCAACGGTCGAACTGGCCGCCCAATATATCTGTCCTTCAGAGAGACCCGACCACTCGATTTGCCATAAATCCTCCTGCTCTATTCCATCAACACGATTTACTATAATACCACCGAGTAAAGACGATGTTTGCGTACCTGAGACTAACAAGCTCCAGTTACGTGGATCCCCCACATAAGATGAAAAAGGACTAAGAGCTGTACCCTTAAAAATAACTGTAGGTTCTTCAATAACATCCAAATTCTTTTCGGGTAAAGCAAAACCCATTTCGTTAACTTCAGAACTATAGTCTAATCCGTAACCACGATCGAAAAGATGCGAAAAAACAGGTAAATCGCTTTGATATTTGTTCACCGAGGCATTCGGCCATGGAAACGGCAATTTACCAACAAAATCAAATACGGGCTTACCCGACCTATCAGCCACTAATACATCTGCCACACCAGCGCCCTCTGATCCCGGGAGCCACGCGATGACGAACGCATCTGATTGATTTATCCAATCATTCACGAAGAGAGGTCGTCCGGTCAAAAAAACTGAAACTATTGGAACACCCTCGGTTCGCAATTTGCTTAGCAACGCTGCATTTGTTTTGGCAGGGTCTTTGAATAGCAAGTGCTTTAAATCACCACTCCCTTCGACATAGGGATCCTCTCCATAAACAACTATAGCAACGTCTGGTTTACTGACCCATTGATCTTGCTTTGCGAGCTCTACCGAGCCGCCAGTAGCCTCAATTGCGCGCTTAAGACCAACGTAAATAGAGGTTGCATCAGAAAAGTATTCACTTTTATTTCCTGCACCCTGCCAAGTCAAAGTCCAATCACCTGTTTGTTTAGGTATGCTATGGGCACCATCACCCGCGACCAAAACTTTTTGCGCAATTTTTATGGGCAACGTAGCATTATTATTTTTTAACAGGACTAATGACTTTCGCACCGATTCTCGTGCTACTGCCCGATGCTGCTTTGACCCCAAGACGTCCACTCTGCCAGCAGCACCCCTGAGCGATGGTAGGCCACGTTCTAGAATACCGGCACGAACTTTCACTCGCAAGATCCTGCGAACTGCATCGTCAACTCGAGACTCAGAAATCAATCCGGAACGCACCTGTTCTAGAGTATTTCTTATAAGGGACTCCCATTCCTTTGGTGCCATCAGCATGTCAATACCTGCATTTATAGCTTGAGGACAACTATCATTTGAACAGCCCTCGACCTGACCATATCCATTCCAATCGCCTACGACAAATCCATCAAAACCAAGCTGCCCCTTCAAAACATCTGTCAAAAGCATTTTACTGCCATGAATTTTCTCTCGATTCCAACTATTAAACGAAGCCATCACAGTCTGCACACCCTCTCCAATAGCAGATATGAAGCCTTGACCGTGCAATTCCAACAAGGTTGGCAAGTCCGCTCGCGTATCACCTTGGTCGATCCCTTGAAATGTGCCACCATCACCAATAAAACGTTTTGCTGTTGCGATTACTTTCCAGGGATTAGCATTTAGTTGATCTGAAGGACCCTGCAGCCCTCTGACCACCGCTCTCGAGTAGCGCTTTATGATTTCAGAGTCATCACTGAAGCTTTCATAAGAGCGCCCCCAACGCCTATCTCTCGCAACAGCAACTGCGGGCGAAAAAGTCCAGTCCTGTCCGGTTACGGCGACTTCCCTGGCAGTAACAGAGGCAATCCGTTCAATGAGTTTAGCGTCGTCTGCAGCTCCAAGACCAATGTTATGTGGGAAAATGGTAGCGCCCTTGAGGATATTTAACCCATTGACAGTGTCACTACCCCATATTATTGGAATTCCTGCACCACCCTGAGTTTTGTCAATTGACGCTTCGTAGTATGCATCAGCCAAACGTAACCAATCACCCACGGATGATTGGTTTCCTGCCAGCCAATGCTCTCCCCCGTTCAAGACAGCCCCCAAATAATATTTGGATACGTCTGCTGGCGTTACGTGTTTAATATTTCCTTGAATCATCTGGCCAATCTTTTGCTCTAGTGTCATTGCGTCCACGATGCTGTTGACGCGTTGCTCTGTGTCTTGGTATGAAAACTGATATTGCGCATATGCTGTCTCGTTTGGAAGCAATATGAGCGCCATCAATAGAAGATTAATCGTAAAGGAAGAACAAATTTTATTTTGGAACATCTTTCCTACTCATTCTGAAACCAACAATGGACCATCATTAGGATGCTAACGCTCTTATCAAGATGCCATATGCCGAATATTATATTAGATTTAGCTAATTTTCTGACGAAAAATTAATAAGCATCCGGAATATTGCGAATCTCTGACACTAAAAAACTATAAAGCTTCAAACGGCTCTGTTCCTCTATTGCCATGTTATACTTCCCCCAGTCAACCATAACTTAAAGAAAGCGCAACATGGTCAGACCTCTCACCAAATAGGCAATATGATTCAGCGCGCCCCGAGGGATTCATCACTATCAACAAACTGCATAGCACCAAATTTCATGGCATAGAGCTCTTGAAGTCAAGCCACCCAGGAATACGTCGGTTAAAACGCAAATACGGCAATCCCACCCACCATGGCAACAAAATTTGGCGATCCAGTTTAATCATGATGGATTATTTGTGTGATCACCCGCCGAAAAATAACGCCCAAGTTCTAGATATTGGATGCGGATGGGGTGCAGTATCAACTATGCTTGCTAGAAAGTTTTTTGCAAATGTGACAGCATTGGATATCGATCCACTAATGGGGAAAATAGTGGAACTGCATTGCGATTTAAATGAGTGTGGTGTGAACTTTACCAATCGTAATCTCTATACTCTTAACTGTGACGAACTAGAACAATTTGAGCTAATTGTAGCAACCGACATATGCTTTTGGGACAGTAAAGTAAAGGAAAACTTCAAACTTATTCAGTTTGCCATTGATGCCGAATGTCCGAGAATACTGGTAGCAGATCCCGGAAGACCGCCCTTTTGGAATTTGGTTGATTTGTGTGCCGAACGATTCAGTACCGAGGTATTAAGCCGAGGAATTCACCATTATCACAAGACATGGGGCTACGTACTTAAAATTTCTATAAATTAGTTTCGCGCAAATATAGCGCCGATCTTAAAGGGAAAAGCCTCTTGAGAACGATCATTAAAAACTCGCTTCCAGCACAGCACCAGGTCATCTATTTTTTAACATTCTCTAAAAGCCGCGCACACCCTGTCATAGCGACTAAAGAATCTTAAATGCAACCCGAGTTTTTTCAGCGCCATAGCTGAAGGGCTAGATGTCGGATGTTATCATGATTCTGCCAAATTAATATACAAAATAAGGTATAGATAGATTTAATCTGAAATTAGCCAAAAATTATTAGTGAACGTCAGAAATGATTCCTTGGTAAACGAAAATACCCTTGGTTGATAAGTATGTAAATGGGTTCCAATTTGGAAATAAGCAATTGTCTTAAATAGATTAAGTGATACAGTATAACAACAGCAACCCCCCCAAGATTTTAGCAAGAGGAGGAGAAATGACTAACCACCAGATACTAAGTAACGAGACGCACCGAGACTGTAGAATAATTACAGATAGAAGCAATGCCCTCGGCGATGGCGTAATGCATGCTATGACGTTCCCTCTAGAATTTATGGCAATCCAGTCTCACTACCCAATATTCTTCTGTAAGGATCCCGAGACAGGAAATTTTTACCCTACTGCACTCTTCAGTTTAGAAGAAAATGAAAATCTATTCTTAGATGATAACCAGTGGACTGCTAATTATATCCCGATGATGGTTGAAAAAGGGCCTTTTCTTATAGGCTTCGAACCTTCAGCGGAACACGAGGGCGATAAAGATAACCCAGTGGTTGCTTTAGACATGAACAGTCCAAGGGTTAGTCTAACGGCAGGTCAACCCTTGTTCAATGAAAGCGCCGAACCTACAGAATTTTTGAAAGATACAGTTAAGCTATTGGACACAATTCACCGAGGTCATGAGCAGAATAAGAACTTCTTAACTAGCCTCCTCGAAAATGACCTGCTGGAATCTTGCACAATCAAATTAAGTCTTATAGACGGCTCGCAACGAGAATTGATAGACTTTTTTACGATAAATGAAACAAAGCTGGGTCAACTAAATGGTACCACCCTTGAAAAACTAAATTCGGAGACATACTTGCAAGCGATTTTCATGGTAATCGCCTCGCATACTCGAGTGACTTCTTTGATAGATAAAAAAAATGCAACGCTGCTCAAAGATGCTTCGCGACCAACTCACTAATTGAACGTAACTAAGTTATTTAGTATAAAAAGTACTAAAAGATAAAAAAAAGAAATCTAACAGTCTCTGACTTTGAGCTTGCGAAGATTTTTTGCAACAAAGGAAAAAACACTTAAATCGAAGTATTGAAGTCTGATCAGCAACTTCGTCGTAAACATCAGACACAGAGCACGGCGGCATTGAACGGTCAGTGGGCCAGAAAAGAAATGCACTATAAGCTATGTTCTAAAGAAACGACACAATATTTAACCCATCTAATATCTCCTATTTGGAATTTAACTCGGCAGAAAGGCTAATGCTCTCCGCCTCTGCATTGGGGCGATGAAGGGGATTTTTGCATTTTTCGAGCCCATTCGTCTGCGGTATAGGTATGCAGAGCAAGCGCATGCACGGGGCCAGACAATTGTTCGGATAGCAACCGGTAAACTACTTGATGCCGCTTCACCAATCGGAGACCATCGAATACATCACTCACTACAACTACTTTGAAGTGTGTCTCTGAATCTTGTGGCACTGCATGCATAAAACTTTCATTAACGACCTCAAGGTAAAAGGGCGAAAGTACCTTTAAATTTTTGGTAATGCTCCTTTCGACATTAATCACCCGCTTACACTCCTCCAACAATATTAATTAAGACCCCGGCAGCTATTGCGGATCCAATAACGCCGGACACATTAGGGCCCATCGCATGCATCAACAAGATATTTTTGGGGTTCTCCTCAAGTCCCACTTTGTTTACGACTCTGGCGGCCATTGGGACCGCTGAGACCCCAGCCGCTCCAATAAGGGGATTAATTTTCTGTCTGCACACAAAATTCATGCCTTTCGCCATCAAAACTCCGGCTGCGGTGCCTACGCAAAAGGCAAAAGCACCCAACACTAAAATACCGAGGGTCTCGACATTGAGAAACTTTTCGGCACTCATCTTAGAGCCCACACCCAAACCTAAAAAGATGGTAACAATATTAATGAGTGAATTTTGAGTCGTGTCACTCAGACGTTCAACCACTCCGCATTCACGCATCAAATTGCCAAAACAGAACATTCCAATTAACGGTGATGCTTGGGGCAAAAAGAGAGCAACGAGTAAAATCAACATTAACGGAAAGATTACACGCTCCGTTGGAGATACATAACGCAATTGATCCATCACTAGTTGTCGTTCATCCTGATTTGTTAAGACTCTCATAATAGGCGGCTGAATAATCGGTACAAGCGCCATATATGAGTATGCCGCGACTGCTATCGCACCAAGCAGATCGGGAGATAGTCTGCTAGCGACGAAAATTGATGTCGGCCCATCAGCTCCTCCAATAATTCCAATAGAAGCAGCATCGCGAATGCTAAAATCAAGGAATCCAAAATCTCCCAAAGCTGCTGCTCCCATCACAGTGGTAAAAATTCCGACCTGAGCAGCAGCACCAAGCAAAAGCGTTTTCGGATTGGCAAGTAATGCTGAAAAATCGGTCATCGCTCCCACCCCCATGAAAATTATCAATGGGAATAAACCAGTTGCTATACCTGCACTATATATGTAATAAAGCAAGCCGCCCGGAGTCTGCAAGTTGCCCAGAGCGTCATACACAGGCACGGCCTCAAACCCAGAACCAGGGATATTGACTAACAAGGTTCCAAATCCGATCGGCACCAGTAGCAGAGGCTCAAATCTTTTCCTTATCGCTAGAAAAAGTAGCGACAAAGCTACAATCATCATGACCAACTGGCCTAGTTCCAATTGCGCAATACCGGAAGTTATCCACAAATCCTTTATCTCAAGCATCTGTAGTCCTCAATCAATTGATACCAACTCGCTTCCAACAGTTATTGCGTCACCGTCAGAAACTTTAATCTCAATCACGGTACCAGAACGCGGTGCAGCAACAGAGGTCTCCATTTTCATGGC
>MDTD01062370.1_pt1 | contig 10041 bp, 9 predicted proteins | sample 811221 | NCBI WGS metagenome assembly MDTD01 (sample SAMN05326646, study PRJNA326480) | marine metagenome | isolation source: seawater | place: Pacific Ocean: South West | collected 2011
ATATTTTTTTTTTGTTTAGTTTTATTGCTATTATGCATTCTGTAATTATAAAGGTATTTTTCTATATAACTTATTTTATATTTTTTCCCCAATCTCTTTCTTACTTCTTCCTCCTCTCTGTGTCTAAAGTTATTATTATATCCCCCATAACTTATAAATTTTTTCCTGTTATAGAGAATTGCACAAGAAATTGGTTTTTTTTTATGTTTAAATTTTTTAAGAACTCTATTTCTTTTTACATGTACATAATTACATGCGACACCTAGAATATTTTTTTGTTTAGTAATTCGTTTGTATAGATTTCTAACAAATATATTAGAGACGTAATCATCTGCGTCCACTCTAACAAAATATTTTGAGTTTGCTTTTTTTATTGCTTTATTTGCACTTGCTGAAATACCAATATTTTCTTTATTTTGTAGAAATATAACTTTATTAATAAATTTTTTTTTTAAACTGTTTAGAATTTTAATATTTTGTTTATTTGAATTGTCATCAATTAAAATTATCTCATATTTATGATTAAAAATTTGATTGATACAGCTTTGAAGACATTCATCTAAAAAACGACTGTAATTATAATTTGTGATTATTATAGATACTTTGCTATTGGTAGACATCTATTAAACTTGGTTTTGAAATTAATATTTTATTTTTTAAAACAAAATTATTTATTTTGCCCGAGCATAATGAATAAACTAATGAAATATGATCTTTTGTTAAATGACTTTTCTTCCATATACCATATTCCTTCTCCTGCTTTATTCCATTTTTCACTTTGAAAAATTTTCTAGATTTAAATTTTTTTTCAAATAAGAGTGTAAAATCTTTCGAATTTTGCATTGATAAATCATTAATATTGTCTTTTTTTCTAATTCTTGATGATGTTTGAAATAAAATATCACCTCCATCTAAGTCTTCGCTAATTTTATGTAAAGTCATACCTGAAAACTGAGGAGATAGAAAATAGCTTGGCCAAAAGTTTGTAATTGAACCTTTATAATAAGGTGAGAGTCCACCATGTAAATTTAAGTAATTTTTTATTGTTTTAATTTTGAGTATTTTATTTGAAAGTTTTCCACATCCATATGTAAAAAGATAATCTGATGACATAAACTTTAATTTATTAAATAAACTATCATCAAAAAATTCACTTCTTTGAATAATATTTTTTTTTATTAATTTTTTGGTAAATTTAATTTTAGAAAAAAAAATTTTATTTTCTGATTTTTTTAAATCAACTAAATGTTTATTAAGTGAGTTTTTTTTAACACCTTTCGAAGACTTAAAATTATTCTTTCTTTCATCAATAAACCATACACTTTCACTAAAATACTTATGTATTTTAGATACAAAAAATGTGTGTCTGAGTTGGTTACCTGTAATAAATATTGCCTTCACTTTAAATAATTAGTTTTCTTTCTTTAAGGGTATCATATTCTTTTTCTAAATTGTAAACAGGAACATTTAGAATATTGGCTATATCCAATAAAGTATTTTTTCCGTCGGCATAACTTAAAATATTTAGAATATTGCTTGTAAATTTTTCTTTTAAATTTTTACCTACAAAAGACTTAAAATTTACATTAGGGTATAAATCTCTTTTACCAAGCTGAAGTTCACAAAAAGGCATTTTTCTTTTTATAGGATGTATTTTTTCAAAAATTCTAATCTGATTAATTATTTCATCAATTGAATTCTCTATTTTTTCAATATTCATAAATTTTTTATTATCACCACTTGTGTGGTATTCTTTATATTGTCCATATACTGTTCTAGACATTTGACCTATTGGAAAATTAAAGCCTGGAGAATTATATTGTCTTTCGTCAGAGCCCTCTGAAGCATCAAATTTTCTGATATTACATAATTTATGAGACGATAAATTTAAATATAATTTATCAAGAGTGCTTTGACTAGTTTTGCTAAGTTTGTAACTTAATTTTTCTTTTGGCCCTCCAGTACAAGTCAAAACAAGACCTGCTATTAATTCTTTTTTTAATTTTTTCTGAAATTTATTTAAAAAACATATACTTCCAATTGTTTCAGGATTTATCAAAAACATGTAAGTAAATTTATTTTTAGTATTTTTTAATTTATCGTACAAACCCAAAAGTGTAAGCGGACCGCTAAGCTCATTATTAGCCATAGAGGGATGACAAAGGTAAGAGGATATTAAAAAAATTTTTTTTGATTTACCTTTTAAAATTTTAAGTCCTAAATCAACACTTCCTTTATTGAAATTAGAATCGATCAATAAATGATAATTATCTTTATTATTTAATTTTTTATAATTTTTATAATTTAAACAAAATCCCCAATCTTTTTTATAGTATGAGGTAACGTAAGGAGTGTGATTTGGTTGAGATTTAAGTGTGTAGAGTTTAGATTTGAAATCTTTTAGTTTTAACTTTTTATTAATTTTAGTTGAGTAATTTACTATACTTAAGTTATTTTTTTTAAAAGAACATATAATTTTTTTTGTATTTAAATTTTTTAAAAAAGCTTCATTAACATGCCACTCTTTTGGAACAGTCCAATCAAAAATTTTTTTTCCACTTTCAAACTTAATGATTTTAAATTTTATATATTTAGATAAAATTTTAAGTGATTTTCTATATCCCTCTCCAGTTATACTTCGGTTTAAGGGATAAAGTTGATCAAAAATTTTATTATAATTTAATCTCATTTTCCAATATTCTCATAAAGAAATAGTAATTATTTTACTTATAAATTTTAATTTAAATTAACAAAAATTGCTTTATATAATTTTTATAATAGTTTTAAAACTTATATTCGACAAATTTTAAATTTAAAATAAGCTTTAGATGTCTGAAAGTAAACATTTAAAAATTTCTGAAAAAAGCAATCAAGGAGAAATAAAAGATGTTCTTATTTGGAACAATTATTCAAGTAATAAATATGAAAAATCAATCTTAAATTACATAGAAGCAAATTCAAAAAATATAAGAAAAAAATTTTTAAATTATCATAATTTTATTTCGAAATTTTCTCATAAAAAAAAATATATTTCAGATATCTTTAGCATTAACAAAAAATTTAGTTTTTGGTGGATATCTCAATTTAATGAAAAAAATTTATTTTTACCAAACTCAGTATTAATCAACTTAGTGAAATTCATTGCACTTAAAGAAATTATTGATAAAAAAAAAATAAAAAAAATTTCAATTTACTCAAAAAACAAAAGTTTTAAAAATATTTTCGAAATTTATTGTAAAAATCAAAATATCCATCTTAATACATATAAACCTAAACGAAAAAAAGATTTTTTCGAGATATTTAATTTGAAAAAATTAATTAAATTTTTTTTACCAAAGACAATTTATTCATTTTTTTACTTTATTATTTTTGTATTAAAGAGAATAACTTTTAATAAAAATGTAAATTTAAATCATATAAAATTTGATAAAATATTTTTTACTTACTCATCTAATATAAATTTTAACAAATTAAAAAAAAAACAATATTTTTCAAATTATTGGGGTCATAACTTTTCAAGCGATAACATAAAAAATTCACTTTGGGTAAACTTATATGTTGAAGATAAATCGTTAAGCTTAAATAAAAAAACACTATTTTTTGAAAAAGTATCTGAAAATAAAAATAAATATATTTTTTTAGAAAATTTTTTATCAATAAAAATATTTTTCAAAGTTTTATATGAATGGTGTAAAATAATTTTAAAATACTTCAGTATTAAAAAATATATTAAATTAAGTTTTTCTGGTGGAAAAATTCCACTTTTTCAGCTTATAGAAAATGAGTTAGATGAGTCATTTTTAGGGGCAAGCGCTTTAATAAATTTATATCATTTTTATCTTTTAGAAGAATTGTCTAATAAAATTAGTAACATAAAAAAAGGTTTCTATTTGTGTGAAAATCTTACTTGGGAAAAATCAATGATTTTTAATTTAAGAAATAAAATAGAACAAATATATGGTGTTCAGCATGCAGCTTTAAGATTTTGGGATTTAAAATTTTCAGAGTATCCAATATCTATAATGAGTAAAAATTTATCTCCCGATTTTTTTTGTAGCAATGGTGAGGATGGGTATAAAAAGTTAAAAAAATTTAAAATAAATAAAAATAAATTAAAAAAAATAGAGGCAATACGCTATGAGTATTTGTTCAAAAAAAAAATTAAAATAAATAAAAATAATAGTAAGAGAAAAATTTTAATAATCGGTGATAATTCTAAATCATCTAATCTAGACTTAGCAGAGACAGTAAATTACTTAAAAAATATTAATAAAGACAAACTTTTTACTTTTTATGTAAAAAACCATCCCGTTATGAATGTGGATCATTTATTGAAAGTTAAATTTATATTGACCAAGAAAAATCTTGTTGAATTAAGACAAAAATTTGATTTTGCGATTGTTGCAAATAATACCTCTGCTGTAATTGATCTTCATTTACTTGGTTTTAAAGTTCTTTCTTTAGTAGAGAAAAATAAACTTAATATGTCACCTTTGAAAGGTTCAAAAAGTATTACTTTTTTATACGACAAAACTAAAATTTATGAATTCATAAAAAAAATACTGACTTTAAGAAACAAAAATCAAAATATTAAGAATAATTTCTTTTATTATTCAAAAAGTTATAGAATGTGGAATAAAATTTTAAAAAAATAATAAAATGAAGAATTCTGTTCTAATTACTGGAGTTGGTAAAGGTTTGGGACTAGATATACTAAAGGAATGTCTAAATAAAAACTTTTTTGTATTTGGAGTGGTGAGAGGCAAAAAAGACTATAAAAATTTGTTAAAAAAGGTAAAAAATAAAAATTGTAAATTATTCCATGGTGATATTAAGAATCAGAAATTATTAAATAATATTTTTAAAACATCAAAAAAATTAAAAAAAAATATTAATTGTTTAGTAAATAATGCTGGTGAAAGGCAAAGAAAAGATTTTTTAAAAATTTCGAAAAAAGAGTTGTTAAAAATTTTTACTAATAATTTCTTTAATCATTTTTTTCTAACACAGATTTTTTTAAAAAATTTACCCAAGAAATTTAAGAATGCATCAGTAGTAAATATTGGTTCTATAGTTGGTGTAAGAGGATTTGCTCAATTAGGTGGCTATGCCTCTACAAAATCTGCTCTTAACGGTTTAACAAAATCTCTTGCAATTGAATTCAAAAAAAGAAAAATTAGATTTAACATTGTTCATCCAGGTTTCGTCAAAACATCATATTATGAGAAGTTTAAAAAAAATAAGTCTACTCTTTATAATTGGACATTAAAAAAAATTCCTCTAAATAGATGGGGTGAATCTAATGAAATTTCGAAAATGGTTTGTTTTTTATTATCTGAGGATGCTAGTTATCTTACAGGTCAATCAATTAATATTGATGGAGGATGGACGGTGTGAATAAAAAAATAATCGGTTTAATTCCAACACGTTTACATTCGAGTAGATTACCTCAAAAGTCACTTTTACCAATTAATAAACTGCCACTTATAATTCATACCTATAGAAGAGCAAAATTGAGTAGGTCGCTTTCAGAAGTTATAATTTGTTGTGATGATAAAAAAGTTTTAAAAATTGCTAAAAAATTTGGTGCTAAAGCATTACTAACTTCAAAACATCATAAAAACGGCACGGAGAGAATATTTGAGGGTCTAAATAAGTTAAATATAAAATTTGATCTCATTGTTGATATTCAAGGTGATGAGCCGCTTATAAGTCCATACCATATAGATAAGGTTATTAATTATCACCTCAAAAATTTTAAATATGACATTATTTTACCATCGCTCAAAATTAAAAATGTCAACAATACGAATATAATAAAAGTAATTAAAAATAAATTTAATGAAGTAATCTATTTATCAAGGGCGAATATTCCATTTGAATTTAAAGAAGTTAAAAAAAATATAGATAAACATTTGTCAATTATATCATTTAAACCAGAAGCTTTAGAAAAATTTGCAAAACATAAAAAAACAAATTTAGAAAAAATTGAAGATATAGAACTTTTAAGGGCTGTTGAGATAGGGTTAAAAATTAAGTCTCCAGTTTTGTCAGGAGATAGTTTCTCAGTTGACGTAATGAAGGATTATAAAAAAGCAAAAAGAGCAATGAAAATTGATAAGTATTTTAAGTTATATAAAAGTTAAATAACCACTAATGCAACTAAAATATAGTATTGATAAAAATATTTGTAATGTATTATTTAAGAACAAAATTGATGGTTCATTAAATAAGCAAATTGAAAGATGTGAAAGTGATAAAAAAATTCTATTCGTATATGATAAAAATATTTCAAAGAAAATTGTAGATAAATTTTTAACATCATTGAGTGAAATAGGCTGTGAGGTAACAGCTTTTGAATTTAAGGGAAATAAAAAAAATAAAAATGAAAAATCACTATTTTTTTTAATAAATGTTTTAATTAATAAAAATTTTACTAAAAACTCTATTTTAATTTCTCTAGGAGGGGGTGTTGTTGGCGATATATGCGCCTTAGCAAGTAGTCTTTATTATAGAGGTATAATTTACTTCCATGTACCAACAACTATGACTGCGATAATTGATAGTTGTATTGGTGGCAAAACTGCAATCAATTATAAAGGCATAATTAATTGTATTGGTGGTTATTATCATCCTCATAGTGTCTTAATATTTAATGAAATTATATTAAATATTCCTGAGAGAGAGTATAAATCTGGAATCCCAGAAATATTAAAATGTGGATTGATAAAAAAAAACAAAATTTTATCAATTTTAAAAAATAAAAGAAAAGACATACTTAGTAGAGATCCAATTAATATTCTTTCAGTTTGCAAAGAAACTTTAAAAACAAAAATTTTCTTTTTTAAAGACGATGTGAGAGAGAGAAATCTAAGACTTAATTTAAATTTTGGACATACATTTGCCCATTCAATTGAAATGTCTACAGATAAAATTATTTCAACCGATATTTTTAGACATGGTGAGGCTGTGGGTATAGGAATTTTAGCTGAAATTCTTTATTCTAATTTTTGTCGAGAAAATAATTTGTTTTATGAAACAAAAAAAGTTTTAGAGAGTTTCAATTTACCTACCACTGTTTCATATTTTTCAAAAAAATTTAACAAACAAAAAATGCATGATGCTATTTTTAAAAATTTATTTTTAGATAAAAAAAGAATAGGAAAATATCCTAGATATATTAAACTTAATAAAATTGGACAACCACATATTGGAGTAATGGAGGATGAAAATTTAATTAATTCTGTTATTAGTAAAATCATTTAGTTATGGAAAAAATAAAATTATCAGATTATGGTTTTAAAGTTCTTCAATTGGAAACTACTGCTGCTTGCAATATGCAATGTAGTTTTTGTCCCTATCCTTTAAAAGAGGATAAAACATCAAAATTAGAATTAAATAATATTTTGAATATTTTGGATCAGGTTGATGTAAATGATGACAAGTTTAAGTATGTTACTTTTTCTCAGTTTAATGAGCCGCTGTTAGATAGAAGAATTTTTGAAGTTTTGAATTATGCAAAAAATCAAAATATTAAGGTCTTATTTATCACGAATGGTCTGTTGCTCAACAAAGAAAACAATGTAAGAAATTTATTAGATATTAAGCCTGATATTAAAATTTCGCTCCAAGTTTTGGATCAAACAAAACATAAGGATGCAAGAGGGCTTAATTTAGAACTTGATCGATATGTAAATAATGTAATTAATTTTTGTAAATTAGCTAAAGATAAAGATATTAACATCACAATTGATATAGGATGTAATTTTAATGAAAAAAAAATAAGCTATTTAATTAGAAATTTTTTTGGTATTCAAACAGGTGACCCTTCAGTTCCAAGAGACTCTTCAACAGCATTAAATTATTTTGAAAGATATATAAAATTATTTTTTGATATAGCTGATGAAGAAAATAAAGAAAAAATTCGAAACGTTATGAAAACTAAATCAATTTCAAGATTTTATAACGATCAAGATGGAATTAAAATATATGAAAATATTATACTTAAAATTAAACCTTTTTTTTATGGAAGAAGAATTGATGATTTTTACTCTATTAATAATAATTTTAGCTGCGAAAGTGAAATTTTGTCTGTTCTTGCTGATGGAAGTGTAGTTCCATGTTGTTTGGCTTATGATGATAGAATTTCTTTAGGAAAGGCACAAAATCTTTCGTTAAAACAGATTATTGAAAATAACGAAAATTTCTTAATAAACTTAAGAACTAATAAAGGCGAAAAACATGAAGTTTGTAAAAAATGTTTTGGTGAACCTACAAAAAGAGGGGTTCTATTTAGAAATATTTATAATAATTTACCTTTATATATAAGAAATTCTAGTATAATGAATTTTTTTAAGTCGTAAAAAGTTAACATAATTGTTTAATGAAAAAAAATTTTGATCTTCTTTGGGATAGTAATATTAAAGAGTATGAGATTGACCCATCATGGAAAATAGAACCTATATATAAAGATAAAAGATATTTAGATTATAGATCTAAATGGGAGAGTTGTAGTAAAGGTCAACTAGCCACCGAATTTCCATTGAATATTGAGATGGAACCAACTTATTATTGTAATTTAAAATGCCCTTTTTGTCCTAGGAAAATAAACGATGGTGAGAGGACCAGTCAACATATGAAACCCGAAATTTGGAGAAAAATATTGAATGAGATGAGTGAAAACAATTTACCTTCTCTTCAAATGGATCATGAAGCAGAGTCAATGATGAACCCTAAATTTTTTGAAATGTTAAAAGATGCAACAGAAAACGGCGTTTTTGATACCTGGCTTCATACCAATGGGCAAATGTTAAACGAAAAAAATTCAAAACGACTAATTGAGAATGGGTTAAAAAAACTAAATATTTCCATTGATGCTGTTACAAAAGAAACTTATGAAAAATTGAGAGTAGGTGGAAGTTATGAAAAATTACTAAAAAATGTTGAAACATTTTTAAACTTAAAAAAACAATATAACGCAAAATACTTAAGAGTAAGAGTAAGTTTTGTAGAACAGGAAGAAAATTTTCATGAAAAAAAAGGTTTTTTTGATTTTTGGAAAAATAAAGAGGGAATTAATGTAATAACTTTTCAAAGATGTATGGATTTGACTCCATTTGAAAAACCAGATGATGACCATAAATTAAGTGAAAAACAACTAGATGATAAATATAAAAATACAAAACCTTTTTTTTGTTATGCTCCATGGGAAACTCCAACCATTGAAGAGAATGGAAAAATTACTCCATGCTTAAAACCTGTAAGAAATCATACTAAGGATTTCTATATTGGTGATATAGCTAAAGGTGACACAATAAAAAGTTCTTGGAATTCAGAAAAAATGAAAAATTTGAGAAAACTTCATCAAAATGGCCAGTGGTATAAAAATGATATGTGTAGGACTTGTGTTAAAATAACTCGATCAGCGCAACATCAGGAATTTAATCCAGATTAAAAAGTTATTTTGAAATTAAAAAAAATAAAAAAGTTAATTTTTGGCTTATCTCAACTTAATAAAGATTTATATAACGATAAAAGTAAATTAACTTCCTCAAAAATAAAACTTATTATTGAAGATGCTATAGATAAAGGAATTAATTGTTTTGATACAGCAACTAATTACGGGAATACCCAAGAAATTATTGGAAAGTTAGAAAAATCAAAAAAAAATAAAATTGCATTTTTTTCTAAAGGAGGTTTTGTTGATTCAAAAAAAAAAAAGAGATTTTTCAAAAAAATATTTAAAAAAAATTTTAGATTTTTCATTAAAAAAAATGAAAATAGAAACATTAGATGTTTTTTTTTTAAATAAACCAACCTCAAATGATATTGAAAAAAATGATCTACTCGATTTCTTTTATAAAGAAATGAAAAGTGGAAATATTTTAAAAGGAGGAATAATTGTAGGACAAAATTATTTCGAAGACGAATTTTTTTTAAACTCAAATTTTGAATATTATTCAATTCTTTTTAATTTAATAAATACCTCTGACAATATCCTTATAAAAAAACTAAAAAAAAATAATAAAAAAATAATTACAA
>MDTD01114862.1_pt1 | contig 10041 bp, 13 predicted proteins | sample 811221 | NCBI WGS metagenome assembly MDTD01 (sample SAMN05326646, study PRJNA326480) | marine metagenome | isolation source: seawater | place: Pacific Ocean: South West | collected 2011
TAAAATTTCGAAAAAGTATTTTAAACATACATTTGTAAGAATCGATTTTTATTCAACTATAAACGGTCCTGTTTTTGGTGAATTTAATTTTTGTCCAGGAAAAGGATCTAGTTTTACACATGAAGGAGATATATTACTCGGAAAATTATTAGAACAAAGAAAGAGAAAAAAACAAAAAATTACTGGTTATCTCAATAGAGAAAAAAAAAGATTAAAAAGAAGATCAATGTAAATATTTAAATATAGGTTACTTTATATTCGAGCGATAGTTACAATTATAAATTTAAATAACGCTAATATCTCAAATACTACATTATTTTATTTAAAATTTATTTGTATTTTATTTATTTTGTTTTAATATGATATGGCAAAAATAGATTTAATAAGGAGGCGTATGGATTATTATACAATAGTTAAGCAAATACAGTCTAACATAAAAAATATTAAATTCAATAATGGTGGTAAATTAGTAGTATGTATTGTTGAATTTCGGGAAATGGAGGAGATAATAAATGTTGTAAATTGTATACTGAGAATATATAAACCCAGTGAGATAGGCTTATGTATAATGCACGGAGAATTAAATAAAAGTTTTGTTAAAAAAAATTTTTCACATATGGAAAATATACTACTAATAAATATATTAAATAAAAATATTGTAAAAACTCTAACTGAAAGACATATAAGAAAAACAAAAGAATGTGGTTGTATGCCGCCATTATATAATAAACTGTTAAAATCTTCATATTTTTATAAGAATTTAATTGCTTGGGAATACGTACTGATTATGCAGACAGATACAGTTATTTTTAGGAAAATTGATAATTATTATTTTGATTTTGATTATATTGGTGCACCATGGGGTTATACAAAAAATGAGAGGGGTGAATATAAATCTATACCAGGTGGTAATGGTGGATTTTCATTAAGAAAAATATCAAAAATGATAGAAACATGTAAAAAATATAAATACAAAAAAAATATTCGAAACATTCCATCAAAACCAAATGAAGATCTCTTTTTTTCGAGGCAATCAGATTATAATTATTGTTATAACTGGAAGATGCATAGATTATTCTCTTCTGAACAATTTTTTGAGATTGATTCAATTGGTCTTCATGGAATATATAATTTTGTTACTAATAAAAAAAAATGGAAAACTGTTATTAAAAAGATGAAAAAAAAATTGTTAGATTAGATTTAAATGGCTTTTTTGTCTGCATTTATTTAGTAATTTAATAGTTTACATATTTTATGAGGAATTTTTACTTCGATTCCAAGTAGCAGAAGGGGATGTATGAAAATATTCTGTAATATAATACCAAGCTTCGGGAAAACGTTTCATTACAGTATCCCTACATACATTTACAAATTCATTCTGTTTATCTTTTGGAATATTATCACCTAGCTCATCTCTTTTTTGCTGAATAATCCTTAAAGTTAGATACCAACCTGCCAGACCCTGCTCCCAGGTAGCATCTTCCTGAATTGCCATTCCAATTGTCATCCCCGGATTAATCGGTCCATCATCTCCTTTATAAAATTTATCAACAAACACCTTTTTACTGAATTCAAACAAATCTGGGATTGGTTTAAGCTTACTTTTTCTTGAAAGTATAACAAGTAGTGTATCCATTTCAAGTGATCCATATTCTGGCGTTTCATCAAATTGATGACTTAAAACTTTATTCCATTGATCGTTACATTTATAAGAACAAAACATAGAACAACATTCACCATATTTTGATAGCGTTTTTAATTTTCCTGTTTCTTTATCATGTGAAAATGATACACTGAAACTATTACCACCACAATAAGCACAATTACCCCTTTTTTTATTTTCCTCATATTCTCTTTCCCATTCATCAATATAACGTTCTCTTCTACCTACAACCTTTACTGCACATTTATCACAAGAAATATTTTCTTTTTCTACTGGTAAAACTGGAAAAGCAGAAAAATTATTTTCACCTAGGAAACCGTTACCATTACATTCATTTCCAAATGCACATTTTTTCACTACTGGTAAATAGGATAATACTAATTTCTGTATTTCTTTATCAACTGCCCCTTCCATCTATTAATTAATTAAGTAAATTATTATATTTCTTTCAATTTTATATTGAAAGTATATGTCAGATTATTAACAAAAATTGAATAATATTACTGTAAATATTATAACTGAAGTATGAAAATATATACTATAGTTATACTGATTTTTATAATAGTAACTATGTTTAAATCTTCTAGAGGGAATATTGAAGATATAGAGATAAAAGATGTTAGTTATGAAATTGAATATGTTAAAGATGAAGATGCATGTATAGGATATTATGATAATCGTTTAGTATTTCACTATTATTAGAAATTATCTATTTAATAAATCTTGTTCACAACTGAAACACCTTGTTGGCTGTGCTAAATTTGCATAATTTGGACCAAGTGTATTATGTAATTGTTTTTCACAACTAAAACATTTTGTTGGTTTTCCAAGATATGCATATTTATAACCATACCTATTTATTAAATCTCTCTCGCAACTAAAACATTTTGTTGGTCCAGCCATATATAATTCTTCACCCATAAATCCTTCATAACTCTTATTCACAATTGCAGCTAAAACTATTAATAATATTATAAATATTTCAATTAATTTCATTACATATATAGTTAGATATTTTTTTACACAATATTAATCATATTCTTAGTATTTGCATTATAATGTTTATTTAATCATCAAAAACAAATATTAATTTTTATAAACAGATAAAAATTTTTTTTATTTCTATGAATATATGTTAAATTTTTTTTTAACCCGACTACCAATATATTCAAAGTTTATTGCTGGTAATAACCTTAAATCAGCAATACACGTATCTCAAATGTTAAAAAAAAAAAATGTCAACACTATATTTGATTTTTCTGTTGAAAGTTCTAAAAATATATCTAGAAATATTGATGAGATATATAAACAAATAAATGTTTTAGAATCTAGTTTTATCGCCTTAAAATTTTCGTCACTTGGTATTAATAATGAATCACTTATTTTTTGTCAAAAACTTATAGATAACTTTTACAAAGAAAACAGTAAAAAAAAAAATCCAAATAAATTTTTGATAGATGCTGAAAACTATATAATACAACCTAAAATTTACGATTTATCTGATTATGCTATAGATAATTATAATACACCTGAAAATAAATATTTTTATAAAACGTTACAAATGTATAGAAATGATGTAAGTAATATATTTTATGAAGATATTGAAAAATATATTGAAAATAATAAATATGCTTTAAAATTAGTAAGGGGTGCTTACATTTCAAGTGATAAAAAACATAACATTATATTATCTTCTAAAGAAGACACTGATACACAATATAATTATATTTTAAATATATTCCTTTCCCTATTACATGAATATCCAAAAAACGATATCGTTATTGCAACTCATAATAATTTAAGCTATAATATGGGTATAAGTTTTATAAAAGAAAATACAGAATATAAAAATAATATTTATTTTGCCACATTATTAGGTATGGCAGATAATATTTGTTTTGATGATAATAACTATAATAAATTAAAATATGTACCATATGGTCCTTTTTTTGAAACGACACCGTATTTATTTAGGAGATTTATTGAAAATAAGGATATAATAAAATATATTTGAGTGTAGTTTACAAACTAAAACTGGAATTTATAAAAATAACTACTTAAAGAAAGTATTAAGTATATAATACACAAAAAAATGCTGATTATTGAGGTAGCTACCTTAATAACATGTTTATATACAGCAACAAAAGTTAAAAATCTTAAATGGAATATACCAATTATACACCAATTCTCCGAAGAAAGCCCATATTCTAAAAAAAAACGAGATAACGAAAAATTTGAAAATACAGACCATGAAGATGAAAATAGACAGGAAAAAACTAAAAGTAATGATAGTTGGATACAAACAGGAAATGATAATTTTAGTTCAATTATCCCTGATCCAACTAAATAACTATAAAATACTACTTAAAATTATAATTTTGTAAATTTGAAAATGGAAGATATTAAGAAATTAAAACTAGATACCGAAACACGCAAATTAGTATCATCTTACATAAATAAACCTCAAGGTAAGATTCATAATTATTTTCCTAAATATTATGAAAAATATTTAGAATATTATAAAAAAAATATCACTATTTCAGAAATAAATGATAATCATGTATCACAACATCCTTTTTATATAAGTGCGAGAAAAACAAGTAAAACACATTTCAATATTGATTCTAAGTTAGATGATGAACAAAAATATAAAGATATTATGAACAAATTTCCCCCAGGTATGGAATTACTATATACCGGTGTAAAACCTTCACATGAATTATCTATACATTCTAAAGAATCTTATGACTCTGACTGTTTTACATTATTTTCACTTAATGAGATAATAGATCGATCCGAAAATTATAAATATTTTTTAGATATTGGAATGAAATATGCAGGTATGGGTCATGTACTTATTCTCTCCTATGAGCCATATGTACAACAGTTTTTTTTTAGAAATGATGGTGGTTCTAATGGTTATGATTGTGAAGCTAACTACAAATTTTATTCCAATTTTAAACCATTATCCGACATGAATAAACATGAACCTCATTTTATTTATAAAAAATATACTATACACAAATTATACTCATGGGAAAATATATTTAAAGTACTTACAAATTAATTTTTTTTTTAATTATCACCAATTAAATTTTAATATTTATGATCTATATGCTTAAAAATGGAATTATATATCAAGCATATTTACCTAGTTTTGTAAAAAAAATACCAGATATAACTGGTAAAATACAGTATTTAAAGTCACTTAATGTAAACTATTTATGGCTTAATCCAATTTATGAAAATGGTGGAAAAGATTGTGGGTATGATATTGTAGATTATTTAAAAATTAATCCTAAATATGGTAATATACAAGATTTAACACAATTAATTACATCACTAAATAATGAGAAGATAAAAATATTAATGGATTTAGTTATTAATCATACAAGTAATAAACACATATGGTTCCAAAAATCAATCGATAAAATAGAACCATATACTGATTATTATATTTGGAGAGATAAAAAAGATGTTAATTTCAATTTAAAGAGTGAATTTGAAAATACAGCCTGGACTTATAATCATAAAAGAAAACAGTACTACTATCACTATTTCTACAAAGAACAACCTGATCTTAATTTAAAAAATAAATTAGTTATAGATGAAATTAAAAAAATTATAAAGTTTTGGTTTGAGAAAGGTATAGGTGGTTTTAGAATGGATGCAATATCCTGTTTAATACCTAATGAAAAGAGTGGTAAACAATTAAATACAGCAAGAACATTTAAACTTCTAAATGAACTTAGATATTGGATTAAAACAAAACTAAGTAATAATTTCTTATTGCTTGGTGAAACTGAATTTGATAATATATCTGTTGCTAAACAATTCTATAAATCAATTGATCTAGTTATGAATTATCGTCTTGCATATATAAATAAATTAGACCCACTAATTTTTAGAAATGAATTGAAAAAATGGTATAAATTAACTAATAATATATCAAAAACACCATTATTCTATTTTTATAATCATGATAGAAAAAGACAAAGATATGGTGAAAATAATTACTATATTGCAAAACTGATGTCAGCTATTCTACTTATACAGAGTGGTATAAAAATAATTTATTATGGACAAGAAATAAATATGAGAGAAGGAAAAAATAATTATATCGATGAACATGGTAGAGATGGTTGCAGGACACCAATGCAATGGAACGACAGTTATATTAATTCTCCTGATTGGATAAAAATAAATGATGAATATAAGTTCAATAATGTATGCATCCAAAACAAAGATCCTGATTCTATACTTAATTGGTATAGATTTCTAACTAAATTTCAAAAAAATATACAAAAAATTAATGATATATTACTAGACAATAATTTACTAGTTATTTATCTCAAAAAAAAGACTAAAAACTATAAAATAATATTTAATTTTGAAAATTCTTATAAAAAGTATCTTCTCAATAATATTATTAAAAGATCATATATACATTCAGAAAAAAATATAATAAACCCTTTTGAAGTTATTATAATCCATATAAACTAAATCTTACAAATAAATATATTTAACTAATATAAATGAAAAAAATTTTATTTATATTATTCGTTTTATGTATTGTATCACTCTACATAATCAGTAAATATATTCCTTTTGAAGAAAATTTTACAAATGAAATTAGTAATAAAAACGATAAATTATACATATTATGGACTGGTGGTTATGATTCGACATTTAGAGTATGTCAAGCACTAATTGATGAAAAAAAAATAGTCCAGCCTATATACATTTCTGATATCATTGACAACTTACCAGAAAAAAAAAATGAAAGAAGAAGGAGTACAAAATACGAATATGATGCAATGAATATTATACGAAAAGAAATTTCCAAAAAATATCCACACTTAAGTGATAATTTCCTTCCATTGATAGATATAAACAAAATTACCATTGATAACGAAATTCAATTTAATATGAATATACTAAAAAAACAAAAAAGAGTTCGCAGAAAAACCTGCCAATATGGTGCAATTGCACAGTTATCTAAAAATATGAATAAAAAAAATTATCCAACATATCTTGAAATTAGTGTTGAAAAAGAACCTCATGGATCAATTATGTACCGTACAATTCACAATAAAGTTGATTATATTAATGGTAAATATTATCTTAAAAAATATCTGAATAATTATGATAAATCACTTGAAATATTTAGATATTTATCATTCCCGACATTAAATTACAATAAAAAAGATATGCTAAATATAGCAACTAAAAATGGTTATCGAGATATATTACAACTAACTTGGAGCTGTTGGTATCCTATTAATGGAAAACCTTGTAAAAGATGTATTATGTGTCGTGAAAGAATTATTTAAATATTATATATTAATATGATATTCACAAATAATATTAATGTAAATACAAATGTTAATGCTATATATTTTATTCATATACCAAAAACATCAGGTTTATCTTTAAAATCAAAAAAAATAATAAAATTAGGTCATAAATATAATGTAACTGGTGTTAAAGGGAATGGTTTTTATAAATTCCCTAAAGAAAGTGATAATACATGGTTAAAATATTCATATCCTGAAAAAAATAACCTGATAGTAACTATTATCAGGAACCCATTTGATCTATTATGTTCATATTATTTTCATGGTGAAGAATTAAAAAAAAATGGAGAATTTACACATAGTGGTTGGGACTGTGTTAATTTTATACATCAATTTAAATCTTTTAAAGAATTTATTTCCGCATACTGTAACAAAAATTTTAAATGGCACCATCCAACTTTAAAAAACTTTTTATTCAGTCAGCTATTCAATGAGAAACATGTATGCGTACCGGATATAATTATAAAATATGAATATTTGAACGATGCAATCAAAATATTGAATAAAAAAGGTTTTAAAATTAAACCTCAAAAGCATATAAATAAATCAGTAAGAAAACAATTTAAATATACTACATATTATGATAAAGAAATGATAAAGAAGGTAAATAAAAAGTGTAAAAGAGAATTACAAACATTTAAATATAATTTCCAGAATGATTTAAGTTCAAAATACTTTATACTAAAACCAACTGTAAAATATAGTATATTTGAAGACAAAATATATTAATAATCTGTTTGCGGATTTTCTTGTATAGAAGTGTTTTTATTCTGTGGTGGTACAGGCATAAATTCAAAAGTACCATTTTCAATACAATTAGCATGTAAGTTACAATTTAATACTGGATAACATCTATGACACCATGGTTGATCACAATCACCATTTCCACACCAGCTAGTAAAATAAAATAAATTACTCATATAATTTATATATCTTTCCATATAAACTATATAATTTGTATCTTTTATATTTTATTAAAATTATAAGAAAAATTAAAACATTTATAACTAATATGAATGCTGTTGTTGTACTAACAAAAGGTTATAAACATAAGAAAAAATATTCTGATTTAATTGAAAGGAACAGATATTTAGAAAAATTTGCAAATAAAAAAAACGATTATATTATATTTCATGAAGGTAATATTAACTATAAGCACCAAAAATACATACAGAAATATACACCAAAGTTAAAGTTAAAATTTATAAATGTATCTAATGATTTTACTACTAAACAATTTGATTTTTATCCTCCAACTAAAAAATGGGGATTAGGATACAGAAATATGTGTAATTTTTGGTTCTGTAATTTTTGGAAATATGTTGAAAAATATAATAAAATACTAAGAATAGATGAAGATTGTTTATATTTTAAAGACCATTCAATTGTCTTTGACATATTAGAAGATAAAGTGGCTCGTTTTGGATGGCGTGGGACAGACGAAGAATATGTAACTAAAGGAATGAACAGTTTTACATTAAAATTTTTAAAAGAAAATGGCATTAATGCCTTACCAAAATATCCAGATGGTCCTTATACTAATGTTATTGGTCTAAATCTTAATCTTTTACGTAAAAATGATTTACTACATAAATATATTAAAACTATTTACTTATCAAATAATATTTATATTTATCGTTGGGGTGATTTATCTTTATGGGGGGAAGTACTTCATTATTTGTATAGTTATAATGATTACAAGTTAACAAAATCTATTCAATATAAACACGGTAGTCATGGTTATATAGTTGGAGGAGATAATAGGCAATTAAAGTTAAGAGAAAAAAAAAAAAAAGAAAAACTTGAAAGGCAAAAATGTACAAAATAACATCTAATCTGATAATTATCAAAATAATTCTGATATTGAATCTCCTGTACCTAATCTCTTAATAATATCTGAAATTAAGCTATCAATGTGAAATATTTTTATCTTTGAACACATATTTTGATTATTTTCTTGTGGGATTGAATTACTAACTATTACTTCTTTTATGTAATCACATTTATTTATTCTTTCAATTGCTGGACCAGAAAATATACCATGTGTTACAACTACAATAACATCTTCAATTCCATTCTCTACTAAAGTATCAATTCCCTTTATTAAAGTTCCAGCTGTATCACACATATCATCACATATAATTGCTGTTTTACCTGTTAAATCAACATCACCAATTAATATTGATTTTTCAACTGTATTTTTCTTTGAATAATTTCTCTGTTTATGCATAATTGCTGTATCAAGACCCATTGTTTTAGCAAATTTTAAAGTTCTTTTAACTGATCCTGCATCTGGTGCAACTACTATATATTTATTCTCTTTTTCTTCTGTATCTATTTTTGAAAAAATATTTTCATTAAAATATTTCATAACTAATTTAAGTGAATAAATATTATCTACTGGAATATCAAAAAAACCTTGTACTTGCGATGAATGTAAATCCATAACAACTAAACGATTTATACCAGATGTTGTGAGCAAATTAGCAAATAATTTAGCACTAATAGGAGATCTAGCTTCATCTTTTTTATCTTGTCTACTATAAGGATAATATGGCATTATAACATTTACTGAATTTGCCATTGATCTACGACAAGCATCTACAATAATTAATGTTTCCATTAAATAATCATTTACATTATACTTATCATTCTCACCTGAATATCCAGTTTGTATTATATATATATCTTTGTTACGGATATTGTCTTTTATCTCTACTCTTATTTCTCCATTACTAAATTTATCTAATGTACACCATGTTGTTCTTATTCCTAAAATATGTGATATATTATTCCCACTAACTAACATCGAATTACCAACAATTATTTTAGTTGTATCCATTTATATGTTAAATTACAAAATATCTTTAATTTCTAAATTTACAAAAATATTACTAAATAAAAGAATTTTCAAAAATTTCAAAAATTTAAAAAAAAAATTCTGAAATTTAAAAAAAACTCTCAAACAATTACCCTTGAGAGTTTTTTTTGATTTTCGCGTAAAAAAAATTTTGAAAAAAA
>MDTD01045871.1_pt1 | contig 10040 bp, 10 predicted proteins | sample 811221 | NCBI WGS metagenome assembly MDTD01 (sample SAMN05326646, study PRJNA326480) | marine metagenome | isolation source: seawater | place: Pacific Ocean: South West | collected 2011
AAAAAAAACAGATGCCTTCAACGTTCCCTGTATATTTTATAAAGACTTCTAGGAATAATTATGAAAATAATACAAGTATGTTCTCTGATATGTATAAAAATGTATGTAATACTTTGAAAAATAATTTAGTAGAAAGTTCTTTTAGAAATTCATTACTAATTAATTGGAATGATTAGATAATTTATTAAACTAATGGGTTTATAATATTTATAATATTTATAATATTTATAATTAATAATGAGTAAATATTATTTATTATTTGATTTAGATGGTACTCTTGTAAATACAGATAGTATTTATGTTGAAATTTGGAGTGAGTTATTAAAAGTGTACAAAATTGTTTGTGATAAATCATTTTTTAATTATTTTATAAAAGGTAATAGTGATACTAATTTTTTGAAGTATATTATATCAGATATTAATGATGAAGAAATAAAAAATATATCTAATAAAAAAGATGAATTATTTTTAAAAAAAATAGAAAATACAGGTATTTTAATTGATGGTGTAATGGATTTTTTTGAAACTATAAAAAATGAGAAAATAGCAATAGTAACAAATTCTAATAAAGCTGCTGCTAAAAGAGTATTAGAAATAACAGGTCTAGAAAAATATATTAATATTTTAATTGCAGCCGAAGACTGTAAAAGACATAAACCGGATGCGGAGCCTTACTTAAAAGCTATAAAACTATTAGATGCAAAAAAGGATAAAACTATTATATTTGAAGATAGTTATCCTGGATACTTAAGTGCAAAAAATACAGGTTTAAATAGTATATGTTTAGTGGAAAACGAAGAAACATGTATAGAGGTAAAAAATTTGAAGGAGTACAAGATAAATAATTACATTAATTTTAAATTAGAAAATATTATAAATTTTATACATGAAGATAGTATAGATTACTCATATTTAAGTGAAATTATGGAAAATATAATAACAAAACCAATAAAAAATATAAGTAAATGTAATGATAACTTAAAAACAGGATATATTTGTAATATAAATAATTATGATATAGAGTATACGTGTGGAAATAAAGAAAATATTGTACTGAAAATAAGTAATTTAGAAAATGAGTTATCAAAAACAGCATTGAAATTAAATATGTATGAAAATGAAACTTATTTTTATAAACACATATCATATTTACTTAATAATGTTCCAAAATATATGGGTTCTTTTAAGGATAAGGGAAAAGATGCGATTATATTAGAAAATTTAAATAAATATAATGGAAAATTTGATAGTAATTTAAATAATAATATAAAATTGTTAGTGACTGTTGTAGATACTATTTCAGATATACATAGTTCTTTTTATTTCAAGAATGAAGAATCTGTTATACCAGTAATGAAGAATGTAAAAAAAGTAAAAGATATACTATATTACAGGGAACTAATTGATTTAAGATTTGAGAAATTTATAAACAAGGTGAGTACACTATTAGATAAAAAAGAATTAAATATATTAAAAAATATATATGATAATTTGGACAAAATATATGAAGAATCTTCATGTTTTCCATTAAGTTTTTGTCACGGAGATTTAAAAAGTCCAAATATTTTTTATAAAAATAATAGAGAACCAATCCTTTTAGATTGGCAATATATTCAGCTGAATAAAGGAATAAGTGATATTATATTTTTATTGATTGAAAGTATAGAATTTGATGAAATTACAGTAAATATAGTAGTAAATTACTATTATAAATTACAAAAAGAAAGGAGTAATATAACATATGATGAATATATGAAGGATTTAAAAAATGCACTATGTGTTTTCCCATTTTTTGTGTGTGTTTGGTTTAATAGTGAAGATAGTGATAAATTATTAGACCCAGTTTTCCCAATTAGATTTTTGAAAGATTTAATGAAATATTATAATTATTTTCTTGGCTAGATAAAAAATTGAAAATTAAATTTTTTACAGTTAAAAATGTCTGATATAAAAGATAATGATATTTATGATATAAAAAAATTAAAATATAATGAAGATATTGCTTTTTTACGAAAAAAGCATGAAAAGAAATTTAAAAAGCAAAGAGAAATGGAAAAGGCAATATTAGATAAAAGAGAGAAAAAAATAAAGGACAGGATATATATTGAAGCTACGCGACATATTTATTCTATGTTTTCTTTAATGACAATTACAAATATAGTTATACTATTAAACTTTGGACTGAAGTCATTGATATTTACGATACCTATTTCGTTAATATTAACAATGATGATTGAATGGGAAACTAAAAGACAAAGCTATGAGATATATCAACGTCTTAAAAGAGAGATGTTTATATATAATTTTATAAAAAGTTTAAGAAAATTTCTGAATACAAATTGTAAATTATATAATAAAAAAAAATATTTAATATGTCTCTCAATAGTATTCTCTTACTATTCAATAGCTATATCAATAATATTTATTATATTAGTATTATTAATAAGTACTGAATTACGAGAAATATATTTCTACTTATTATCAAACTAACGTAGTATTTTGGTTAAAGCTGTAAGTATTGCCCTTTTTATTTTTTAATTAGTATATATTGAAAATATATTGACTACAAAAAAAATTGATCGTGATTTTAATAATTAAGTAAGCAAGTTATGTCTTTTACGAAGTACGGGTCGATAAAGACGATTCACAGTACTCGTGTACACCGCCTCAAAGGTAAGTTGATCATTACTGAAAAGATACACGGAGCAAATTTTCAAATATGTGTCCGTCGGGTTGATGGTAAGCTTGTCATACGTTTTGGAAAGCGGAATGGTTTCATTGCAGAAGATGAGGATTTCTTCAATCATCGTGCGGTGATGAAGAAGTATGAAGATAACTTAAGCAAATTGTTAGAGTATCTTCAAACAGTTGAGGACTTTACAGAGATATTGATCATGGGTGAATTGTATGGTGGGAGTTACCATGGTGAAAACATCGCGGGAAACAAGATGATACAGAAGAGTAAGTTTGCCAATTATCATAAGGAAAATGATTTTATTGTGTTTGATATTATTTTGAATGGGAGGTGGTTTACTTGGGATGAAACCGTTGAATTTTGTCAAAGCCGGTTACAGATGAATCACGTTCCCGAATTTGCTCGTGGAAGTTGGGAAGAGTTGAAGAATTTTGATATTGAATCGCAGAATTCATTGCTTTCTCGTATGCATAATGGAGAAGATGGGAAAGAAAATCCGATTGAGGGTGTTGTTGTAAGGATGGAAAATCCAGAATGTACTACACCAGGAGAAATGGATCTACGATTTAAGTGGAAGGCAAGAGAAATGTCTGAAGGAAGTTATCAAGATGTCAAGAGTGATACGCCAGACACAGTTTTGTTAATGATGACGGAAACGCGATTTCAGGCATATTTGAGTAAGGTGGGTGATGATGAAATTATCGATGGAAATATGGGAAAGCATATTAAGGAGATGGTGGCAGATGTGTTCGTAGATATAAGGGATGCAAATCCAGAAATTGATGAAAAGGTTCTGAAGTCTTACAGAGGTCCACTTAGCGGTGCAGCACGTCGTTTGATCTTTAATTATAAGAACCAGGTATAAAGATATAAAAATTTTGCAAAAAGATATTTTATAAATTTAGGGTATATCTAAAATTAGTCAAATACTAAAATATAAATTTTTTTATTATCAAATTTGTAAATATTATATCATTATATTTCATGGAAATTGGATTGACATTAGGAGCTTCTGCATTTATGGCTGGTTTAAATGCTTTATTTACTATACGCCAAACAGAAAAGATAAAACAGGCAGAAACAAAAATAAATATTGGAGGAGAACAAATGAAACAGATACTAAAAGAATATGATAATCATGTTAAATATATTTATAAATTGAATGTAATAGCGAATGAATATATATTAGCATATAAAGAATATTATAATACTATAAAGTCGGAAGAAAAAACAATAGTTAATAGACGTATATTATTGAATAATTCGATTAATTATGAACAATATTTAAATTTTAATAGGATAATAGAAGAAGGTAATAATGTGGATGAAATTAAAATATTATTAGATAGATGTGGAATAGAAGGTGAAATATATGAGGAAATTGAAAGCAAGTTGGATGAAAATACAATATTCTTTGCATATTGTATTTGTTCATTGTTAGCTTGGTTACAAATAAAAAAGAAAAATAATAATAATTTACATGCTTCTGTAATGCGTAAAGATGAAGGATTACAGAAATCACTAGATAAATTTATAGATGCACTTAATAGAGATTTAACATTATCAATACCAGTTCATTTACAAATAAATTTAGGGGAAAGTCTTATTAAATATAATGATTCAAATCATGAAGAAGAAATAAGATACAGTATAATTGAATACTCCGAATTTAAAGAAAAATTTAATCAAATTTATCCTGAATATATAGAAAGAAGGCAACTAATCCCTGAAGGACAAAGTTTCACCGGGAAAAATATAATACATTTTAAAGAATATACTAAAGATAACCAAATTATAAAAACTTTTGGTATAGTTAAAACATCAGAAGAATATATAAAACGTGAAAAAGAAAACTATGGATTTATAAATGAATTTAAGGAAAGCGTATTTAAACCATTAGACAAAATGTATAGAAATTCAAAAAATATGAAAATTCATTTTAATTCTATAGGATATAGGATAGATGATAATGATATTGAAGATTGGGTTAAAATTTTATTATGTTTATTATACATAACTTTATTCCGCTATTTTAGTCGTGACAAGAATAAAATAGATGCATACCAGTCAGAAATGAGAAAAAATTGGAAATTATTTATTTTTCAATTACATAGAAAAAATATATTTAAATCTGTTGATTATAACATAAACTTATGTGATAGTGAAACTCATTTAGATTTGTTAATAATTAAATGGGAAAATTTCTTCAAACATGAATTATTAAAAAGAAATTTACCAATTAATGAAATAAAGAGTACATTTTACATAAATAACTGTGAAGCAAAATATTTAAAAAAATATATACAACAGAATGCAATTCATAATTTAAATCATTCTGATAAAGATACTTATAAATTTATAGATAAAGTGAATAGTAATGATATTAGTGAAGAAGATAAGAGTAGATATTTTGAAGGTAATAATATTAATAATTTAATACTTCAATCAAAAGTTAGAAAATTTAAAAATAAAATTTCATCTGATTTTGAAAAAGATTTTATTTATACTTTTAAAGATATTATGTACGATTTTCTTATAATATCAGATGATTATAAATTACTAGATAATTTAAATACAATATGCAATGATATATCAAAATATAGTGAAGAAAGGATATTATCTGATACAAAAAAAAGAGAAAGTCTTTTACACCTTTGAACATTTAAAACGCCGACCTAATCCAAATATTTTTTAGGTTTTCGCTTTCTTGTTGATGGTCTTTTTACATATTTTTTACTTCTATCATATGCTCCTTTTATTAGATTTTTATAAATATGTATTGGTATTTCAACTAATACATCTTTTACATTATTAACTAATTCATCATATGTTAACCCTTTTCTTTTCTGTAATCGTGATTTCAATACATTAAAATATCCCTCTATTGCATTTGTATAATCCAAGTCTTTAAATAATATTCACTTGAGCAAAACCTCAAATATTTCTTTAATTACAGGTGGAGTTGCCATATTCCCAAACAAATCTCCATAATTAACATGTTCTGGAACAACAAATGTATCAGGAAATCCACATATTTTTTTCATTTCGGTTGATGAAAGATTCCTTATAGTATTATCATTTATAATTACAGCTAATTTATGTGAATCTGTAGCGGTTAATGTAGGTGATATATCATTTGGGTTTAATATTTTACTAATAGGAAAACTTAATTTACCTTTACATATATTATAACCTTCGGGTAATTCTTCTTTATATTCTCTTTTTCCATCTACCAAAACTTTTGGTTTCTCTAGTTTCAAATATTTCATACTAACTAAATTATCTAACATATTTTTCAAATTATCGTGCTTATAAAATGTTGTTATATCTTCATATGTAAGAGGTATACCATCCATCCATACAATATTTTTTTTTTCAGCCCAATGTTTTTTTCTTCTATTTAACATAATTTTATGCATTAATTCTTTTTCATCTTTATTTAATGTACCATTAAAACCAATATCCCAAGAATGAATATTATTTTTACCCCCCCGATAGTCCCAAAGATTACATCCAAATAATGGAGATTCTTTATGAAGTTGTAATATTTTTTTAGAAAATGTTGGTTCAATTGTGGTCTGTTTATTCGCATAATCAATTATACTATTAACATTTACTTTAGGTTTGTATTTTATATCCTCAAAATTAAATGTGTTGTCTTTAGTGCAAACAATATAAACTCTTTCTCGAGATTGAGCACACCCAAAATTAGATGAGTTTAATTTTTTATAATTAACAATATATCCAATATCCTCAAATAATTTTTTTATTTTTTTTATACAATTTCCTTTATCAAGTGTCATTAAGTTATATACATTTTCTAATACTACAAATCTGGGTTTATGATATTTACATATATCAATAATTTTGAATATCATACCCCCTCTTTTATCTGAAAACCCTTTTTTTTGTCCTGCTGAACTAAAAGGTTGGCAAGGGAATCCAGCACATAATAAATCAAATGGTTTTATATCTTCATTATTTAATGTATATATATCAGTTATTTTATTATTTTCATTAAAGTTTAAATTATATGTATCTATAGCATCTTGTTTAATGTCAGCAGATAAAAGACATTGTGAGTTTATATTATCTATACTCTCTAATGCAATTCTAAATCCACCAATTCCCGAACATAAATCAATATATTTAACTTCTTTTGGTTGAAGATATGCCATATTGTCTGTATTAACATTTACTTCTTCATTTTCAACAATCATTTTTTTATTTAATTCTTTTATTTTTTCTTCAACTGCTTTATCTACAAGAGTCTTAATTTTATCAGCATTGTTTTCACAAGGCGTTTTGCGTCTATTATGAGAATCATAGTGAGATTTTTGAGAAAATTCCTTTCCACATCGTTCGCATGAATATTTAACCATTTTCGTTATATATTGTTAATTTAAGTTAATTTATAAAATTGATTTAAATTAACTTAAATTAACAATTTCTGTTAATTATCCCCAAATATTAGAAAGTCGGCGTTTAAAATGTTCAAAGGTGTAAGAATATAATTATTGAATAGTGCCCTTATTTTTTTATTAATTAAGATAGGTAGAAATACAGATTAGAGTAAAAAAAATTTGAAGTGTAAATGTAGTTGTAATTAGAAGATATAATGTAACCAGTCACAAGATGGGTAAGGCGGAAAGATTAGCAAGACAAAAACGTAAAATTAAAGGACGCCAGGATAGGGCTTTTGAGAGGGAAATGGGTATGACTCGTGATGAGTATAATACCCAGTTGCTGGAGGAGGCAAAGGCACGCTATGGTGGGTTCAGAAGGCATATTGCCATCATAGATGAAGCTAAGCAGAAACTAACCGAAGTCGTCCTAAAGAGAGAGGAATTGGAAACCGAACATCCAGACAATGAGATTAGGAAAACTCTAGAGAAGGAGGTTGAAAAGTATCGTTCTTGGGAAAAAGAACAAAAAGAATTGAGTGCGGAAGTGAGGAGCATGAACAAAAATCCGAGAGTACTGACTAGCAACTCTTTTGGCTATGAGTATGAAAGAGTCAGTTCAAAATTGTTGGATGGTCCTTGGAGAAAAGAACGTAACTGTTTACCTGAGACTTTAACCACTCTAGCCGAACTTCGTAAGAAGATTCGGTCTGATGTAGACAAGAACGAGGTGATCTCTAGACTATTTGAAAGGTTGAGAGAGTTGAAAGTGCTTATGGGTAGTACACCATTGTTCTTGAAAGGAATCGGTAAAGTACCAGAAATCGAAAAGGTATGGGAGGAGGTGTGAATTTGGGGTTAGTAAGAACAAAAAAAGAATAGATTAGTTTTTTTTATTTTAGTAGACTGGGTGGGCTTAGGTGGTTATCATTTGAAAAATAAATAGATTTTTTTGTTAGTGTGCTTGGTCTTGTAAAAAAAAAACAAAATACGCCCTTATTTTTTTTATAATTAAGATACGTAGAAATACACATTAGAGTAAAAAAAATTTGAAGTGAAAATGTAGTTGTAATTAGAAGATATAATTTAACAGACAAAAAAAATGCAGGAGGTTGATATGTCTATCAAGATGCTGATTGGCATGCTTGTTCAAGCGATTAATCGTGGAAAGGTCCAGAGGAAGAACGCCAAACTTTACAGGGAAATCTCGAGTCTAAAGGGACAACTTTTGACCGAGAAGAACCAGAGTGAAGAGTACAACAGATGTTTGTTTAATACGAAGGAGAATTGTAGCAGGCAAAACGCCAGGATTCGTGAACAGAAGGCATTAATTGACAAGTTCAAGCGCGAAGTTCCTGAACTAGAACGTATCATCGAATGGCACGGACAGCAGGAAGTTACCCTGAGGATGGAGATTTCTGATCTGAAGGATCGTCTCCAGGAGAGCGAATACGAGCGTAAGAATCTCTTGAAGTCTTTGAGTGATGAACGTTTGCATACAGCATAATATTTTGAGAGTCTGCTCAGGAAGATTCACTACATTATGATGAGTCACATGAATGACAATTCAAGATGGTAGTTTACCTAGGTGAAGAATTATTTAGTAAAAAGGAACAATAAAAAATGCCCTTATTTTTTGATTAATTACATATGTAAGAAGATTGATTAGAGTAAAAAAATTTGAAGTTATGATATAGTTGTAGAAATATTCCGTATTTTCAAAAACAAGAATTGGTCGATGTCGAGGTTTGTCGAAAAGCTGAGAGATCACGCACATTTGGAAGTGATGAATGCACTTATCGTAGCAGCAGGAGAAAACGTGAACGCACAGAACGAGAATGGGGAGACGGCGCTGCACGTAGCGGTTATCACTAATGCAGGAGTGGATTGTGTGAAGGCATTACTAGATGGTGGTTTGGAAGTAGAGAAGAAGGACAACTATGGAGAAACTGCTCTCACTCTCGCTATTAAGAATCGCGCTCCTGAGGAGGTAGTGCATGCACTTCAGAGTAAGGTATACATTGACAAGTGTATGAGAGAGGGACAGATTCCACCTATATTACCTGAAAACTTTCGGCGATTACAGTTTATATGGTCACTGGCGAATGAAGCCCAGGAAAGGGAGTGGTTTGAGAAGCACTATGCAGAACAGAAGCGAACAGATCACTGAACCTAGGTCAGGGATAGATAGAAATTATTCAGAAATATACAAAAATTAAATATTTTTTTTATAAAATTAAATATTTAGAATATAATAATGGAATATTTCAATGAACGCCTAAATAAACTTTTTTCCCTTGATGTTATAAGAATATGTAAATTTGGTGAAATTATTCAATATAGTTTTATATTTTTAGCTTTAGTAACTGTTGTTAGTCACTTATTAAACGAATATTATTACAGATATATAGGAAAAGAAAAAAAAATGAATAAAAAAAACATGAACTATTTCACTTTATTTAAAGATTTTATGTTAATATTTTCAGATATACTAATAGTATTATTCTGTTTTTTCTATATTAGAAAAATCGGTTTATTATTCCCATCAATTCCATCATTATTATACCCGAAATTCAAACCACATACTACTTTAGAATATACTATACATATTGCACTTGTTGTATTTTTTATTGAACTGTTGCCAAAATTAAAACATAGAATTGAGATATGGAATGACAATATAGAATTAATATAATAAATATTTTACGTTTTTTCTGAAAGTTTTGATTGCATTGATAGTGCAACTGATTTCCAATGTTTTGTCTCTTCCCTTGATTCCTTTAATGCTGTTTCCATTTCATGGAACTCTTGTGTGCCGATAACTACAACACCACGCTTTAGTCTGATACATTCTTGTTGTAAACGAATCATCTTCTTATTCAATTCAACATTTTCCCTTTCAAGGTTAGTTACTTTTCCGAAAATTTCTGTAAAATTTAAAG
>MDTD01126943.1_pt1 | contig 10040 bp, 6 predicted proteins | sample 811221 | NCBI WGS metagenome assembly MDTD01 (sample SAMN05326646, study PRJNA326480) | marine metagenome | isolation source: seawater | place: Pacific Ocean: South West | collected 2011
CATCGTATTCGCCGTCCACGATTCCCTTGAAGCCACGAATTGTGTCCTCAAGCTTTACGTAAACTCCCTGCATACCCGTGAAGACCTCAGCCACATGGAATGGCTGTGAGAGGTACTTTTGAATACGACGGGCACGTGCCACGATGAGCTTCTGATCTTCGGAGAGTTCGTCCATACCAAGAATCGCGATGATGTCTTGAAGGTCCTTGTACCCCTGGAGTACCTCTTGAACACGACGTGCAACTTCGTAATGCTCTTCTCCGACCACCTGTGGATCAAGAATTCGGCTCGTGGAATCGAGCGGATCCACCGCTGGGTAAATACCCAGAGCCGATAGAGGTCGCGACAGAACCGTCGTTGCATCGAGGTGAGCAAACGCAGTAGCTGGCGCGGGGTCGGTCAAGTCATCCGCAGGGACGTAAATTGCCTGAACGGATGTAATGGACCCATCACGGGTGGTCGTGATTCGCTCCTGTAGAGCACCCATTTCCGTGGCCAGCGTCGGCTGGTAGCCCACCGCCGAAGGAATACGACCTAGAAGCGCCGAAACCTCGGAACCTGCCTGCGTAAAGCGGAAAATATTATCGATGAAGAGGAGAACGTCCTGCCCTTGCTTGTCACGGAAATTCTCCGCAATGGTCAGAGCGCTCAGTGCCACGCGAGCACGGGCTCCGGGTGGCTCGTTCATCTGACCGTAAACAAGTGCTGCCTTGGAGATGACCGGCTCACCCGATGCGAGCTTCGAGTCATTCATCTCGTGCCAGAGGTCGTTTCCTTCACGGGTTCGCTCTCCAACACCGCCGAAGACGGATACTCCACCGTGCTCCTTCGCGATGTTGTTGATGAGTTCCATGATGAGAACGGTCTTTCCAACGCCCGCACCACCGAAGAGACCAATCTTTCCACCACGCTGATATGGGGCGAGAAGGTCGACCACTTTAATGCCGGTCTCAAATGCCTGTACGTTGGTGTCCTGGTCCGTCAACGTCGGGGGATCTCGGTGGATAGGAGCGTAATCAGTCGCTTCCACGGGGCCAAGGCCATCGATGGGCTCTCCAACAACGTTAAGGATGCGTCCGAGGGTAGGGTTACCCACAGGCATTACGATCGGCTGTCCCGTGTTCTGAACGGGAATTCCGCGCGTCAGACCATCTGTGGACTCCATAGCGACCGAGCGAACGGTCTTATCCCCAAGGTGAAGTGCCACCTCAAGAACTAGGTTGAACTCCTTGTCGTTGACCGCTGGATTCGTCACACGAAGAGCCGTGTTGATCAAAGGCAAATCGCCGTCTTCAAACTTAACGTCCACAACAGGTCCGATGATCTGTGTCACCACACCGTTTGGGTTTTTCTGAGCTTCAGCTGCTGCTGCCATGTCTATCCTCGTTGTCGTTTCAGAGAGTCTGAGGCTTATCCCTTAAGGGCCTCTGCTCCACCAATGATTTCCATCAGTTCGGTAGTAATTGCCGCCTGGCGGGCTCGGTTGTACTGAAGAGTGAGCCGATCAATCAGCTCCCCTGCGTTCTTGGTTGCTGCATCCATGGCGCTCATTCGAGCACCCATCTCGGAGGCGACGCTCTCAAGCATCATCCGATAAATCTGGACGGTGATGTGCCGTGGCAGCACAGCGTCCATGATTTCCTCTTTGGAAGGCTCGTAGATGAATTCGCCCATCGATGCGTCTTCATTCTGAACCGGTACAACTGGAAGCAGCTGTTCAACAACGACTTCCTGCGTGATCGCGGATTTGAACTCGTTGTAGACGCAGTAGACTGCATCCAGGTTCTTCTCCGTGTAGTTCGTGATCACGTGTTCCGCGATTTCTGCACAACGCGTCAAGCTGACGTCTGTGAGTATGTCTTGGAAGTAACGGTTCGTGGGAAGGTCACGACGTCGAAAGTACTCACGTCCCTTCCGCCCGATAATATCGAGGGAAATCGACGAATGCTTATCTTGATTCTCCGCCGCGTACTGTTCCGTCTTACGATTGATGTTGGAGTTAAACCCACCACAAAGGCCGCGGTCACTGGTAAACACCAATAGCTCGATGTTGTCCTGGGACCGCTGCTCGAGCAGCGGGTGGTCCGAGAAATCCGCTCGCGCGGCTAGTTCGCCGATCACGTCCCTAAGCCTGTAGGAATACGGGCGCATGCTTTGAATGCCCTCTTGCGCCTTACGCAAGCGAGCGGCCGCGACCATCTTCATGGCTTTGGTAATCTGCTGGGTATTCTTTACCGAGCCGATTCGCTTTCGGATGTCCTTTAGGTTAGGCATCTTTCTAAGCGTCTCCGGATGTCTTGAAGAATTTACCGAACTCGGTGAGAAGAGCGTCCATTTCGCCTTTGATCTCGTCGGTGAGCTTCGCAACGGAGCGCATCTTGTCCATCAGGTCCTGGTGACGCGAGTGCGCGAACTCCAGAAGCTCCTTCTCGTAGCGGACAACGTCGCCGAGCGGAATGTCCATGATGTAGTTACCGTCAGCGGTTCCTGCATAAACGACGAGCGACTGGTCTTCGAAAGGCATCGGCGCATACTGACCTTGCTTGAGAAGCTCGACGAGCCGCTCACCCTTGGCGAGCTGGCGCTGAGTTGCAGGGTCGAGGTCGGACGCGAACTGAGCGAATGCTGCAAGTTCCCGGAAGACCGCGAGGTCCAGTTTAAGTGAACCCGATACCTTCTTCATGAGGCCCGTCTGCGCGGCACCACCAACACGTGAAACACTGATACCAACGTTTACCGCGGGGCGAACACCCTGGAAGAAGAGGTCACTCTCGAGGAAGATCTGACCATCGGTAATCGAAATAACGTTCGTAGGGATGTACGCGGATACGTCGCCAGCCTGCGTTTCGATGATTGGCAGGGCTGTAAGGCTTCCGCCTCCGAGTTCGTCGTTGAGCTTCGCAGCACGCTCGAGGAGTCGTGAGTGAAGGTAAAAGACGTCACCCGGGTAAGCCTCACGTCCAGGTGGACGTCGAAGAAGCAGCGACATTTGCCGGTAGGCAACCGCTTGCTTGGAGAGGTCATCGTAAATGATGAGTGCGTGCATTCCATTGTCGCGGAAGTATTCGCCCATCGTGCAGCCCGTGTAAGGTGCGATGAACTGAAGCGGCGCCAATTCGGAGGCTGAAGCGGCAACGACTGTGGTGTAGTCCATCGCTCCGTTTGCTTCGAGCTTCGAAACGACCTGAGCAACCGTCGATTGCTTCTGACCGATAGCGACGTAGATGCAGTGAACGTCGGTATTCTTTTGGTTGATGATCGTATCGATGGCGACTGCGGTCTTACCTGTCTGACGGTCACCAATGATAAGCTCACGCTGACCCCGTCCGATAGGAATCAGGGAGTCGATAGCTTTAAGTCCCGTTTGCAGCGGCTCATGAACCGATTTACGGGCCATGATGCCAGGGGCCTTGAGTTCTACACGACGTGTTTCTGCGTCTTCAATTGGTCCCTTTCCGTCGATAGGCTCACCAAGAGCATCGACGACACGACCCAGAAGGGACTTACCTACGGGAACCTCGAAGATTTTCCCGGTTCGACGAGCTTCGTCGCCGTCCTTGATAAGTTGAGCTTGTCCAAGCAGAGCTACACCAACGTTGTCGGCCTCAAGGTTGAGAACGAGGCCCTTCACGTCGTGAGGGAACTCGAGGAGCTCACCCGCAACCGCATTCTCCAGGCCGTGAAGACGGGCGATACCGTCACCGCAGGAGAGTACCGTTCCGGTCTCCTGAACTTCGACCTTCCGGTCGTAGTCCGTGATTTGCTGCTTAATGATCGAACTAATTTCGGAAACACTGATGTCCATCGAAAGGCTCCACAGTGGAGGGCCCGAAGGCCGTTGACTATGCGAGTAGTTTTTCTCGCAAAACTTCTAAGTCTGTCCGGACGGAACCGTCCAAGACAACGTTACCTATTCGCGTAACGACGCCGCCGATAAGCGACTCATCCACGCGAACATCGACGATGACCTCCTGCCCCGTAAGGCGTTCGGCCTCCTTCTTGATGCTCTCAAGCTCGGTCTTCTCTAGGGCAACAGCGCTGCAAACTTCTGCACGCACCTTCTTGGACCGAGAGTCTAAGAGGTGCTGGAAATCAGCAACGATGGCTTCGACATCTGCCAAGCGCCCGTTATCGAGTAAGACGAGAATAAAATTTCGTGTTGTTGCAGCTAGTAATGCCTTCGCGAAGAGCTTCGTAAGCAGAGCAGACTTCTCTTCGTTGGACACCACAGGGCTCTTGAGGGCTGTTCGGAGCGCATCGTGCTCTCTGAATGTCGAAATGAACCCTTGGAGCTGGCGTGCAACAACCTCGTGATCTTTAGCTTCATCACAGCATTCGAGCAGTGCGAGAGCGTAACAGCGAGCGATCTTCGAATTACTCATTGGTCACCCCCTACGCGGACTCGCGGCGAATTTCGCCGAGCTGTTCGATTTTTTGAAGGTCTTCGATGTACTGCTTGACCAGTCGTCGCTGAGTACTCTTATCCATGCTGGAACGAATCTTCTGTTCCGCAAGCTCAAGAGCTTCCGTACACACCCTGACCTGAAGTTCACCACGGATTCGCGCGTTTTCTTGGTTCATCCGCGTGTCGAGATCGCGCTTGATCTTCGCAACAGCGGCGGTTGTCTCGTCTTCAAGTCGCGTCTTTTCTCGGTTACCGTCGGCCTTGAAGTCGTCAGCCATTTGCTGAGCCTCAGAACTTAGACCTTGAAGTTGACCTTCGTACTGCGTCAGCCTCTCTTGGGCGTCGGATAGCACTTTACCGGCCTCGTCCATTTCGGACCGCACGGCTTCATGGCGACTTTCCAGGAATTTCTTGGCTGGCTTCTTCACGAAGTAGCCAATGACCAGGACGAACACGAGGAAGTCCACGACATAGAAGCCGTGCTCGTTCATGTTGAATCCGTGGTAGTTGCCACCGGAATCGCCGAACATGACGTTCATCGCGATACCTACGACAAGGAGGCCTAGCAGGGTAAGCTTGAACAAGCCGCTCATTAGGAACGCCCTCCTTTACCGATGAGTCGTTCAACGATGGCGTCAGCGAGAACCTGTGCTTCTTTGCTGGCGTCTGCAAACGCAGCTTCACGCTTCGTATGCCTCGCTTGGTTCGCGCTTTCTTCCTCGGCCGCTGCGGAGGTCTGGGCATCGTTTAGCGCGGTGCGCTGAGCCTGTTGGGCCTCGGCACGTATTGCATCACGTGTTTCCAGCGCTTCTTGCCGCACCTTGTCCAGGTTCTCTTCGTACTCGGCCCGTGCTCGTGCAGCTCGAAGGTCGGTCGATTGAGCTTCCTTCCGTGCTCCTTCCATCTTCTCATAGCGGGCGTCGTGAGCCGCAATCATGGGCTTCACAACAAGCATGTTCAGCACAACAAAGAAGATACCAAACACGACAAGTTGGATAAGAAACGAACCGTCTAGATCAACCAAACCTGCGGTGATGAGGCCGGATCCAAGTATTTCGTTCATGGAAATTACTCCTGTTCCTCAAGGCTTCCAAACCGCTGAGGCGGACCGTGGCTAGCATGTTGCTTTGGGAGGGTCAAGCAATACTGAAGCAGGGTCGATACGGCCCTTGCGCACATCGTCTGTAGCCGTACTTTCTGATAGACGATCAGCGAGTTTTTCATTCGTTTGATGACTTGCGGATCAGAGGCGACTGTTAAGCATAAAAAAAGCCCGCCGAGAAAATCCCGGCGGGCTCCAAAGCTCGATGAGCAAGAACTACTTACAGAAGTTCTTGTTCTGATCAGCTGGGTCGAAGCAACCCATGATCTCTTTACCGTAGCCATCAACACCGGCCGAGCAAGTCGCGGAAGGTGTTCCGGCACAGTCAAGGTCGGACTCGCAAGACGCGATGCATCGGTAGTCGGCGAGTGTATCGTCGTCCTGTCCGAGGTTTGCACATACGCGGTCGCCGGGGCAGAAGCCCGTGCCGAAGCATGGTGTGCAGTCAACGTCCTTGCGGCAGCTGTAGAAGCCACCAGCGTTCTCTTCGTAGACACCTTTACGTGGAAGTGTCTCAACCCAGAGGCACTTCATGTCAGGTGTACCCACCGAGGAGCATGTGTCGTTGGCTGGGTCGCAGAGTTGCGAGCAGTAACCTTCGCCATCCTGGGTACCTTCGAAGCAAAGTCCACTTGCGCACTGAGCAATCGCATTGCCATCAGCATCTTCCAAGGTTGGATCGCAGGTCTCTTTTGGAGTCTTGCTGCCCACGGTCTCATCAGCATTGGTGTTATTACCGCAGATGTAATCCGTCTTGGCCTTGTAGTCAGCGCCGAAGGAGATGACGTAAGGGCTGCATGCTTCACCGGCTGGGCAAGTGAAGTCATCGCTGCAGTCACCACCAGTTGCTTGAGTGGCCTGGCAAAGTCCGAGGTAGATGTTACCGAAGACTGTGTTCCAGTCGCCACCGTTTGCGTAGAGAAGACGTGTGCAAACACCGGTCAACTGACCACCGTTTCCGTCCGCGATCGCTGGACACTCAGCGTGAGCTTCGCACATCTGGGTGCAGAATCCAGGCGTGTTTGTAGCTGCATCCGCACCGAGGCAGAATCCGCTGTAGCAGTCGCTTGGACCATTGCACTGTGCGCCGGTCTGACCCTTGCTGTCCGGATCTTCTACCGTGACGCACTTACCCTTCAGGACGTATGGAGCATCAGGGTTGAGCATTTCACCGCCGTTTCCGTCGTCCATGTAGTTTCCGATTTCGTAAGGATCGCAGCGCATGCCGTCTCCACAAGTAACCTGACTTAAGCAGTCGGCACCCGCACCTGGGAAGGAGATGCACCATTGAAGTGGTAAGGACTGATCGGCTTCTTCGTCGTCATCCGTGTCGACGTTGAATTCGTAGACAGTGCAGAGTTGATCTTGACCACAGTCTGCGTCTGTTTCGCAGAGAGCCGAACAATTTCCACCAACACACATGTCTTCGTTCTTGCAAGTCGCACCCGGGATATTGTCATTGGGGTCTGCGTCACACTCTTCGCCTACATCAGCTCCGTCGTCTACCTGCTTGAGGCAGATGTGCTCCCAAGTGGGCATTCCATCGTCGTCGAAACCACCGTTCCAGTTGTAGCGGCAGTAGAAGCCAGGTGCACAGTCGTTGTCTGTGTCGCAGCTCTTCGGCCAGCAAAGGGCAGGCTTGTAGTCTTCGAGGTCACTGAAGATCTGGAAGCCTTCAGTGTAGCAGCGCCATGCGGAGCAGTCCGAGTCAACCGTGCAGGACTTTCCATCCCATCCAGCGCACTGTCCGTCAACGCATCCGGTGCCCTCGTAGATCTTGGTTGTGTCGCAGTCGCTGTCCTCAGCGCAGTAGTTGACGCAACCCAGACCGAAGCACCAGCCGGACTCGCAGTAGGAGAGTCCGTCACCTTCAAATGGGTCTGTTCCATTGCAGGCTTCGCTCATGCCAACAACGGCTCCCCAATCACCAGCTTTTGTCTTGGCCATGCATCGCTGTCCACTGAGTTCGCCATTGATTGTGGAGAAATTGCACTGCTCACCTTCTGGGCAGTCGGAATCAGTGTTGCAGCTACCGAGGTGGCTACCTGGTACGCAGTACGCGACAGTCAGACCGGAACCAGCTGCTGCAAAGCTAGCGCACACAAACTTATCACCAGCAGGGCCGTCGACGAATCCGTCGCAGTCAGAGAAAGGTACGTTGGGGTCTTCGATTCCGTCTGGGCCAGGAGCACCCGTCTTGTTGTTAACTTCATCAGCCGTGATGTCGCATGGACGCGAGCAAACGGGGCTCTTGAAGAAAACACCTGGAGCGCCGGCGTCCAAGCAAAACTTGGAGTTGCACTGGTTGTGTCGGCACTGTTGGTAGTCCGGGTTCCACATGGTCTGACCGGGGTTTTGTGGGTCAGGAACGAATGCAGGACACTCGGCGGTAGGTCCGCACCACGAGCCATTTTCATTCGCTGGTTCGACACATTGTCCCGCTGGGGAGCAGTTCAAGCCAGGTCCGCAGTCACCACAGGAGCAGCCACCGATTCCAGGTCCGCAGACCTTGTCGCCGCACTGGCATTCACTGCTGTCCTGATCGGTCGTGTCGGCTGGTCCGTCGACGTCGGCAGGATCGTTCGTATCGGTCGTAGTACTATCCTGTTGTACGATGTCGGTACTACTAGCCGTGTCGGTTGGCGTGTCGTCGCCACCACCGCTATTACAGGCCGTAAAAGCCAGTAGGCAGGCGGCCAAAAGAGGCAAAAGCCTGTGCGCTAAGTTCTGCATTATGCTCTCCCATCCGACTGTTTTGGTTGTGTGTCGGACCATCCAAGTGCTTGTTTTTGTTACGGAAGTTTAGCCTTTGGGCTCCCCTCAGGCCAAACAGGCGCGAAATATAAGGGGTGGGATGTGCAGTGTCAAGGTCCACCTTGCTGTCCAGCCGAGTGATCAGGGGACGGGACGTTCGAACCGTTTCGCAAGTTAGCGAAAACACGGGGATCTGTGCCAGCCAGCTTCAGAGGCGTTCGTATCGACGAACCCGATCGGGCGGCAGCATGCGGTCAGGCGTCTGGGAGAAAAAGGGACGGAACAACGCACCTTCCGATCTGCCCGATACGGTCGGGAATACATCGCCATCTTTCACACCTTAAGTAACAGGAAGCACGCCGGCTCGGTACCTCGTTCACGTGTCTTCTGCTTTAGAGCACGGCCAATTCGGCGCGGACAGGCCACTGAATCAAGGAGGTACTAGTCGAAGAGATGCCGGTGTCGTTAATGAAGGTTATAGAAGAATGTACAAACGCACTCGGTGGATGAATCATCGCAAAAATCGGCTGCAACGGTCGCATAGACTGTGTTCGGAAGCAGTGTTAGTATGGCGGCTCGAGGAACCCTGCGGAAAGAATTGACGGATCTATGCGCTTTGCATGCCCCAGTTGTGAGACTCGCTATCGCATCGAGGATTCAAAGATCACCGGTAAGATCTTACAGATCCGTTGTAAGCGCTGCGGTAAAATTCTCTCGGTGAAGGACCCAGCGCTCGCGGGAACTGAACCAGCCGTTTCCATCGTGCCACCTCCGGAGCCAGATAAAGTGTGGTACGCCGGCATCAATGCCCAACGGGTAGGCCCGATGACGTTGGGAGCGATGGAACAACAAATCCGGTACGGGCGGGTGCTGTTCTCAACGCTCATATGGAAGTCACCGATGCCGCAGTGGGTTCCTGCAGGTGATGTGCCTGAGCTTCGTCGCTTACTCGACGAACACATGTTGAATCAGATGCCATCCTCCAAGGCGGATCCGAGTGTCCATGCGACGCAAGCTCCGGTGAACAGTGGTGCAGACTCTGAACCCGTTGAGGAGTCTGAGCCATCCAGTACGACTAAGCCTGAGCCGATGGTGCAAGCTCCGGTTGAAGCAAACCCGGCCGAGTTGTTGGATAACCTCGACGCAGACCTCGATTGGCAGCTTCCGGAGTCGATGGATGAAGCCCGTTTGGGGGCAACGGAGTCCGACGGTCAGGGGGACGCAGCGGATTCTGCTGCGGCCACAACCGTCGATCTCCTCCCCACAGTTGTCCCGCAGGTCGTTGTCGAGGAGAAGAAACCGACAGATGGCCTGGCACATGTGAAGCGCGTCTCGCTCGAGACTCCACGAGCGCTTCCAGACATACCGCTTGGCAGGCCCATCGAACGCTCCAGCGGGAATGTAGAGGCAGCTGGCAGTAATGATACGGACGCCTCTGATAGTGGCGGTGTTACGCAAGAGCGGGAAAGTCCCGAGATGCAAACCCTCACTGCGCAAACCGGTTCTCCCGAACCGCAGCTCTCAGCAAACGAAGAAACCGAGCGTGCTCCTGAACATGCTGCTTTCGAGACCAGCACGTCATCGAGCGATTCGCCGCCCATTGCGGAGCCAGAGCCGGAGCCAGAGCTAGAGCCGGAGCCAGAGCCCGAACCAGAACCAGAGCCAGAGCCGGAGCCAGAACCAGAGCCCGAACCAGAGCCAGAGCCAGAACCAGAGCCAGAACCAGAGCCAGAACCAGAGCCAGAACCAGAGCCAGAACCAGAGCCAGAACCAGAGCCA
>MDTD01020493.1_pt1 | contig 10039 bp, 10 predicted proteins | sample 811221 | NCBI WGS metagenome assembly MDTD01 (sample SAMN05326646, study PRJNA326480) | marine metagenome | isolation source: seawater | place: Pacific Ocean: South West | collected 2011
AATAATCTTATAAAAAAAAAAATTAAAAATTTGAAATTTATTAAAATAAATAAAATTATTGATAGGATATATAAATATAATTAATCTAAGTTTAGTACCCTATCATACCAGATTTGAAACAATATAACAGTTGAGATAATTCTTTTTATTAAATATCCGTTATTTGAATAGGATTTAAATAAATTAGCTAATTCTGTATTATTGAATATTCCTTGTTGTTTAATTTTATGATCTTCAAAATATATATTCTTGATTTTTTCTAAATTAGTATCTAAGAAAATTCTTTCTGGTGTGAACCATCCTGTTTTAGGTCTCTCTTTTATATATTTTGGAATAAAATTATTTTTTTTAAGAAGAAACTTTCTATTTAAGAAACTAAATTTTGATTTATTATTAATAAAAAACAAATCTTTTATTAACTGTACATCTTGAAATGGAACTCTGGCCTCTACTGAATTTATCATACTACATTTGTCCAATTTATAATTACTTTCGTTCGTCAACCAATATCTAAAATCAAAATAATTTATATAATCAACTTTGTTATCAAAATTCGAATTATCAAAGTAATTTAACGAAAGTAGGTCTTTTTGTGACATTTCATGATTAAGTATCTTTGAGCTATCTAAATTTTTAAAAATGGAGTAAAACCATAATGGAATCTCATTGATATTTAAATTGTTATATTCTTTAACTCTTTTAGATAAAAAACCAAAAATTTTTAAATTTTTAGCTAAAAATAGTCTATGGTATCTATCGTAACCACAAAACAATTCATCAGCTCCATCACCTGTTAAAACAACTTTAAATCCCATTTGTTTTGCTAATTTTGATTGCCAATAAGTATTTAAAAAATTCAAATTAGATATTGGCTCATCTAAATAATTGGTAACATTAACAAAATCTCTAAAAAAATCTTTTTCATCTTCCACATAATAAGTATTAAGTTTAATATTATTTTCACTAGATACTCTTTTAGCGTATTCAAAATCAACATTAAATTTTTTAAATTTTTTTTTTGGTAGATAAACTGTTGTAAAAGACTCTACCTTATCATTAAATTTTTTTGCTAATAAAGTTACTATTGAAGAGTCAATTCCACCTGATAAAAAAGTCCCAACTTTTGTATCTGATACCAAATTACTTTCTATCGTGTCTTGAATTTTCTTGTTTAAGTAAGATTGCTTTGGTAAAGCTGATTTTTTTTCTAAATTAATATTTAAAAACTCCTTACTTTCAAACTTATTGTCTTTTAATTTAAATTTATATATTTTACGTGGGATAATTTTTTTTACATTTTTGATTAGTGTTTCATTTTCTTTGGTAAAACCAAAATTTAAAAAAAAATTAAGAGTATTTTTATTTATTTCCTTTTCCGATAAACTATACAAAAACCATGCTTCAGAAGAAAAAGCAAAAAAATCTTTTTCTCTTAAATAATATAAAGGTTTAGTTCCTGTGTAATCTCTTATAAAATAGACTTCATTTTTAACGAAATCAAAATATACTATAGAGAAAATACCTTTTAATTTCGAAATTATATTGGTTCCAAATTTTTCTAATATATTGAATAGTAATTCTGTGTCACTATTTGTTTCAAAATTTTTATTAAAAAAATATTCATTCTTAAGTTCCTTAAAGTTATATATCTCACCGTTGAAAAGTATCATTTTATCTTTATTATGAAATATTTTATTTGATTTGCTTGATACGTCTTGAATTGCTAATCTTGAAAAACCAACATGAATCAAATTATCAAAGTTTAAGATTTTCTTTTCTTCCTTGAAATCTGGACCTCTATTACTCAAAAAATTAAAATATTTCCTAAATTTTATCTCTGTTTTCTTATTTTTGGGACTGTTTTTTTTTGATATATAACCAATAAATCCACACATACTTTTTAAATATAATATATAAACTAATATTTATATACAAACATATTTATAAACCTTTAAATAATTGTTACTATGAATATATTAATTACTGGGTGTGCGGGTTTCATTGGTTATTCACTTGCTTCAAATTTATTAAAAAAAAAAAATTACAAAATTTATGGTATTGATAATCTTAACAAATATTATTCAATTTCACTTAAAAAAAAAAGATTATCTTTATTATTAAAAAAAAAAAATTTTTTTTTTGATAAGATAAGTCTTTCAAATAAAAAAAAGCTCGATAAATTTTTTAAAAATAAGAATATTGATATTGTATTTAATTTTGCTGCACAAGCAGGAGTTAGATATGTTGCATCGAAGCCTGAAAAATTTATTGAAAGCAATGTAATGGGATATCATAATTTATTGGAGTCTTCAAAAAAATATAATATAAAAAAATTTTTTTATGCATCCTCTAGCTCAGTATATGGTGATAAGAATTCATACCCAGTAAATGAAAACTCCACTCTTAAGCCAAAAAATATCTATGGGCTTAGCAAAAAGTTCAATGAGGACTATATTAATATAAATAATAATGAAAATACAAGATACATAGGTTTAAGGTTATTCACAGTTTATGGAGAATGGGGTAGACCTGATATGTTAATTTTAAAATTTTTAAAGCACACTAAAACAAGAAAAATTTTTTATTTGAATAATAACGGAGAACACTGGCGAGATTTTACTTACATTGGAGATGTTGTAAAAATATGTGTAAATCTGATTAATATAAAATTTAAAAAAAACGAAATTTTTAACGTATGTAGTAATAGACCCGTATATGTTAAAAAAATCGTTAGTTATTTATCAAAAAAGAAAAAATTCGATAAAATTGTAATTAAAAAGAATAATAATATTGAAGTAATTAAAACTCATGGAAATAATAAAAAATTATTAAAATTAATTGGAAATTTTAAATTTGCTAATTTAATAAATAAAATAAATTCCACTATAAAATGGTATGATAAGTACTCTGAATTAATTTAAAAATGAATTTTAGTAATCTTTTTAGTAAAGCCACTATAGTAATTGTTACATTTAAAAGCTTTAATATCATTGAGAAATGTATATCAAATCTAAATAAAAATTTTAATATTCTAATTGTTGAAAATTCTGCAGACACAAAATTTACATCAAATCTTGAACAAAAGTATAACAATGTAAAATGTATCAATATCGGATATGACTCTGGTTTTGGATATGCTCTAAATAGAGGTGTTGAAAAAGTGAAAACAGAGTATTTTATCTCAATGAACCCTGACACTTTTCCACAAGGTGATTGTTTAGAAAAATTAATTAATATTGCAGACAGAAGAGAAGATGTAGCAATGGTAACACCATTAACCTTATTAAAACAAAATACTAAAGAGTTTTCAGCTTATGGATATTTTAAAAAAAGAAATATAGTTAAAAGTGCTGAAAACTTATTAGAGGTCGATTGGGTTAATGGTAATATTTTTTTAATGAAAAAATTATTTTTTCAAGAAATTGGATCGTTTGATGAAAAAATATTTATTGAATATGATGAACGTGAATTACAAAGAAGAATTTTTTTAAATAATAAGAAAGTTTTAATTAATTTTAACGCAAAATCGCAACATTTAGATGGAAAGTCTGCTGATGAGGAATTTTCGTTTCAAATGAAATGTGAAAGGTCTTGGCATAATGCATGGTCTGGCTTTTATTACTATAAAAAACATTTTGGTATAATTTACTCTTTATACAAATGTTTACCTTTTGCTGTAGCAAATTTGATTAAATTTATTATTTATTTTATCATTCAAAATAAAAAAAAAAGTAAAATATATAAATTGTTTTTTTTAGGTTTTTTGTATTCTTTAACTAATCAAAAATCCTCTTATCGTGCTGAAATAGATTAGTAAAAACCCCAACAAAATTTTCTACGTTTCTTCTTTTCATCTAGGGAACTTTTATTATATTCGTTTGTTCTATTGTCAGAAAATATTAGTTTTTTTTGATCGCCCAAACAAAAAGTTTGACTATATTTCCAATCCTCAACATGAAATGATTTATTATCTGAATTAACGACTTTTAATTTGAACCCTTTGTCTAAAAGTTTTCTTGATAAACCTTTTCTGCCAGATTCAAAATAATTTGTATTTATTTTTTCTTTAAATTTATTTAGATCATAGTTTAAAGACAATAAATCTTGAGCTTTTATAAAAAAACCAGTTGTTCTTATATGTGGGTTAGGAAATAACTTTACATATAAAAGATGTTTTAGACCCCATCTCAATTGTTGTAATTTTGTATATTGATCAAAAAAAAAGTTAAAAAACATGCTTGGAATACTCGCTAAAGATGCTGTTGAACCTAATAATGATTTATCTTCATAATGATTAATGAAAATTTTTAACCAGTTTTTAGTTATTGGATATGTATGACTTCCTAAAAATAATATATGTCTATCGTGGTATTTCTTTGCTATTCTAAAATAACTTCCAATATCGTAATCATTTATTTCGTTTGTATCATAATATTTTGTGTACTTAACATTAATTAATCTTTCCCATTTATCAATCAATTTTTTTTTGTAGAAACATTTAAAACAAATTATCAATTCATGGTCATAGCCACTTGAGTATTTTTTATAATTTTTTAAGAATTTGTTTAGGAACTCAAATCCAAATGGTTCATAAGCTAAGTAAACAACAATAGGTTTTTTTGAAAACTTAAACATAATTAAAAAACTTTAATTAAATTTTTATAATCATTAAAGAATTTCAGATCTTGTTTTTAAATTCGATGCACGTATATACTGAGAAATCATATGCATTATTGATTGAAATATATCTTCAGTTAGACCATAATTTTTTGTATTTAAATTGATATAATAATTTGAAGCATTTTTAACATAATTATTTTTTCCGAAACCTATTAATGATATAATACTGAGATTTTTTACTGTAGCATATTTTAAAACATTTAAAATATTTTTCGACTTTCCTGATGAGCTTATTATTATAATCACATCATTTTTCTTTGAGTAATTCTCTAGTTGACTTGTGAAAATCTCCTCAAATTTTATGTCATTTGATATTGCTGTAATTAGTTCTATTGAATTTGTTAAAGAGATTATCTGTGGGATCATTTTTTTTTTTGACGAATATTTGATACCTTTATTAAAATCACAAATAAAATGATTTGCGACTGATGCTGACCCACCATTACCACAAACAAATACTCTCTTCTTCTGTTTTATAGCTTTAATTAAAAATTTAGTTATTTTTTCTATTTCAATAAAATGATTATCCTTAAGAATTTGTCCTAACATTTTATTGTAATTTATAAAAAAATCTTTACAGGATTGCATACTTAACTTTTTTATATTAAATTTTAAATATATAAACTAAAATATTAAATTTATTTTAAAAATAACAATATTTAAACTGTAAATCATATTAATTTCATGAAAATTTTAGTTACTGGAGACAAAGGTTATATCGGAACAGCGTTATGTCAAAAACTGAATAGTTTAAATTATAATATAGTTGGATTAGATATTGATCTTTATAAAGATCTTATAAAGACACATAGAAAATATAAAAGAATTAAAAAAGATCTAAGAAATATAACCTTCAATGATTTAAAGGGATTTAACTGCATTATTCATTTAGCAGCTATATCAAATGATCCTTTAGGAGAGTTAAGTGAAAAGATAACTTATGATATAAATTATAAGGCTACAGTCAAACTTGCTAAAATAGCTAAAAGGATGAATATTGAAACTTTTATTTATATTTCAACACAGAGCGTTTATGGCATATCAAAAAATATTTCTAAAGAAATTAAAGAAAACACTAAAAATATTCAACCTTTGACTGCTTACGCAAAATCAAAATATAAAGCAGAGAAAGAATTATTGAAACTAGCGAATTCAAAATTTAAATTGATAATTTTTAGACCAGCAACTGTTTTTGGTGAAAGCAATAATTTTAGAAGTGATATTGTTTTAAATAATCTACTTGGTAATGCATATATTAATAACTCAATAAATATTGACTCGGATGGCAAACCATGGAGACCAATACTACATATAAATGATATGGTTAATATAATAATTTCATCAATTGAAAAGAGAGATATTTTAAATAAAGAAATAATTAACTTAGGTTACCCTAATAAAAACTATACGGTTAATCAACTTGCACAATTTGTGAAAAATACGTTACCAAAATCAAAAATTAATATTTTAAATAAAAAAAAAGATCAGAGAACTTACAAGGTTAACTTTGATAAAGTTTATAAATTCTTTAAAAAAGATATCAATTTTAATATAAACATTAAATTTCGACTTAATAAATTATTAACTTTTTACGAAAAAGCTAGTCTATCTAAAAAAGATTTTGAGGGAAGAAAAACTATTAGACTTCTTCAATTAAAATATTTATTAAATAATAATAAATTCAAATGATATTTAAGAATAATAAAATAAAAAATCTTAAGCTAATTAAGCCAAAACCATTCAAAGATAAAAGGGGACTTTTCAGAAGAATTTTCTGTGAAAAAGAATTTAAGAGACAAAAATTAAATCATAGAATTAAACAGGCTAATGTCTCAGAAAATAAGTATAAATTTACCCTACGTGGTTTTCATTACCAATTGAGTCCATTTGCTGAGGATAAAACTATAACATGTATAAAAGGTTCTATTTATGATATTGTTGTCGACTTAAGAGTTAATTCTAAATCTTACATGAAATGGTGTTCATTTATGATTAATGAAAAAAATAGACATCTGATTCATATTCCAAAGGGTTGTGCAAATGCTTTTTTAACATTAGAAAATAATACAATTGTTCAATATAATTCTTCACAATTTTATAAACCTGATTTTGAAAGAGGAATTAGATTTAATGACCCTGCTTTTAATTTTAAATGGCCACATAAGCCAAGAATTATATCAAGCAAGGATCTTAGTCATCTTAATTACGTATTAAAAAAATAATTTTATCGAAATATACATAGTGATTAAACAAGCTGTAATTTTTTGTGGTGGCCTTGGAAAAAGACTTAATAAGATAACAAAAAAAATCCCAAAGCCAATGGTGATAGTTCAAAATAAACCATTTTTGGAACATTTGATAATTCAATTAAAAAAAAATGGAATAAAGGAGATTATACTTTTAATTGGATATAAGGGTGAAATTATCAAGAATTATTTTTTAAATGGAAAAAAATTTAAAATTAAAATTAAATATTCTTTCCTTCCACCAAGAAAAAAAACTGGATCTAGACTCTATAAGATAAAAAATAAATTAGATTCTAAATTTGTTTTAATGTATTGTGATAATTATTCATCTATAAATCTTCATAAAATTAATTCCCATCTTTCTTTGTCAAAAAAAAAAATGATTATTTGTTTATCGAAAAAAAAAAATGGTAATTGTACTTTAAATAAAGATATGTCTATTAACTATGATCTTAATCGTAACAAAAAAAATCAATTTGTTGAAATAGGATACATGATTATGAAAAAAGAATTGCTAAAAAATTTGAATAAAAAAGATGAAAATTTCTCAGATTTTATTCATGAATTATCAAAAAAAAGATTAATTCAGGGATATGTTCAAGAAAATGGTTATACCAGTATAAGTGATCAAAAAAGATTAAAAAAAACGAGAAAATTATTCTCTAATAACAATTATATTTTGATAGATAGAGATGGGGTTATTAATAAAAAAAGTAGCAAACAAAGATATATAACACAATTAAGACATTTAAAAATAAATACATTTCAATGTGAAAAATTGCCAAAAGCAGCAAACTACATTTGCATCACAAATCAAGCAGGTGTATCAACAGGTGATTTAAATATAAAAGATTTAAAACAAATAAACCAAAAAATTAAATATTTACTTAAAAAGAGATCATTAAAAATTATTAAGTTTTATATTAGCACCCACCATTTTACTTCCAACTCCTTTTTTAGAAAACCTCGACCAGGATTATTTTTTAGAGCTTCAAAATTTTATAATTTTGTTCTAGATAAAACTTTTTATATTGGTGATGATTTAAGAGATATAGAGGCAGCTTATAATGCTAATACCTTCATATTTTATGTAGGCAAAAAGAAATTAACAGCTGAACAAAAAAGAAAGTATCGTTATACTTTACTTAAAAAAGATATAAAAAAAACGTTTGATGAGAAAATAAGATATGAATTTTAAAAATAGTATTGTTATCACAAAAACACCCTTAAGAATTTCTTTTTCAGGTGGTGGAACTGACATGCCTTACTTTTATAAAAAATATGGAGGAATAACAGTAAGTTCGGCTATAAATAAGTTTATATATGTAACCATCAAAATTCATAAAAATTTTAATGAGAAGTATAGATTAAATTATTCAGATACTGAAATAACAAACAATATTCATAATATAAAAAATCTTAGAATAAGAGAAACCTTGAAATTTTTTAAAATTAAAGAACCTTTATATATTAATACAATTTCTGATATTCCTTATAATACAGGACTTGGATCATCTAGTGCTTTTTTAGTTGGATTAATAAATGCTATATTCAGGTTGAAAGGTAAAAAAGTATCGAAAAAAAAAATAGCAGAGATTGCTTTTAAAATAGAGGATTTAATAACAAACAAATCTCTAGGAAAACAAGATCACTACATTTCTGCTTATGGAGGGATTAAAGTTATTAAATATAGTAAACAATCTATTAAGGTTAAAAGTTTAAAAATTTCAAAAAAAAATTTGTCAAAACTACAAAATAATTTACTTTTCTTCTACACTGGACAAACTCGAAAATCACATCAACACTTAAGCAATCAAAAAAAAAATCTAAACAAAAACATTAGCAACTTATTTATGTTAAAAGATTTGACTTATGTAATTATCAATGAACTCAATAAAAAACAATTGAATATTAAAAAAATAGGAAATACTTTAGATAAAAATTGGCATTTAAAAAAAAAATTTTCAAAAAAAATAACCAATCCGGTATTAAATAAAATTTATAACCAGGCGATTAAATCAGGTTGTTATGGAGGGAAACTATTAGGAGCAGGTGGAGGGGGGTTTTTTCTTTTTACTAGTGATAAAAAAAATCATAAAAAAGTTTTAAATAAACTTAATAGTTGTAAAAGAATTGAATTTAAATTTACTAATTTGTCATCAGAGACAATATTTGCAAATTAATTGGATAATTGTTTTTCATAATAGTTAAAATAGTCATTTAAATTTTCTTTAATTTTCACTTTTTTTAAAACTTTGTCACCGTTAATTCTCTTAATTGGTTGTATGTGTTTTTTATTGAAAACATATTTTACTTTTGCTTCTTTATTGAAGTATTTACTAAATTCAAATCTCAATGCCTCAATAAAATTTTTATTTGAACTACAGTAACCAGTAGGAAAGTATTCAATTTTATTTGATTTTGTAAAAATTAACTTGCAGTAACTTTTACTTAATTTATCAATGAATATATTATCCCTTATATATCTTGGATAATTAACTGTAGGCGTTTTGCCATTATACCATTGCTCAATTAAATAATAATTTAACTTCTTTTCTTCGAATTTACCCCAAGGATTCGTTATATAAAAAGATTTATATTTTATTTTGTTTGCAAAACAATAATTTTTAATAACCTCATATGTTATAGATTTAGACTTTCCATAATTATTTACAGGTTCATAGTTTTTATCTAAGATATTTTGAAATACTGTATTTGTAATTATTATTTTTTGATTTTGATTGAATAACGAAAAAACTCCTTCTATGTTATTCAAATTTTCTTTAATTGATTTTTTAAAATTAAATTTTGAATCATCATTATAATTTTCTGTATAAGCAGAATGAAAACAAATTATATCAAAGTTACTTTTCCTAATAACATTTAAAAAATTCTTATCACCAAATTTAATATTTTCTAAAATTTTTATATTCTTTAATTTTGAAATTAATTTTAATCTAGTTTTTTTTATACATTTATATTTTTTAATTTTTTTTGTTAAAACACAATGGATCTTTAGCGACTTATTTTCACTTAATTGTTTTACAAAATGAAAACCTGTAAAACTGGTAACACCTAAAAATAAAACTTTCATATTAAACAGAGTTTATGAT
>MDTD01086250.1_pt1 | contig 10039 bp, 10 predicted proteins | sample 811221 | NCBI WGS metagenome assembly MDTD01 (sample SAMN05326646, study PRJNA326480) | marine metagenome | isolation source: seawater | place: Pacific Ocean: South West | collected 2011
GACTATCAAGCTGGTGCTTTATCATTTGAGATATTTTCAAACGATAAAAAACTCATTTCAAATGCTGGATATTATTCAGATAAAAAAAGTAAACTTAATAAATTATCAAAAGGAACTTCTGTTCATAATTCTTTAACAATTGAAGATTATTCCTCTTGCAGTTTTAAAAAAAATCAAACTAATTTAATAATTGATAAAGGATTAAAAGTTTCAAAAAAAAATATTGTTTTTGAAAATAATTATTGGAAAATATCAGGAACACATGATGGATATTTAATCAAATTTGGTGCGAGCTATGAGAGAGAAATTGAGTTTTACCCAGAGCAAATGAAATTTATTGGCTATGATAAAATATTTAGAAAGATGCCTAAAAAGGAAATTAAGTTTGATATAAGATTTCATCTTGAACCAGATACAAAAATAATGAAAACACAAGATAACAAATCTATACTGATTGAAATAGAGGATGAGGGGTGGAAATTTGGTTGTGATAATTTTGATATAAATATTGATAATGGATTATATTTCGGTAATAAAAATTCATATAAAGAAAACCAACATATTTTTATTTCAGGTATGAATAATAAAAAAGAGCAAATAATAAAATGGGAGATCATTAAATTATAATGAGGAAAAAAATAAAAACAGCTCTTATTTCTGTATATGACAAAAAAAACTTAAAACCACTATTAAATATTTTAAAAAGGTATAAAATAAAAATAATAAGTTCTGGTGGTACCTACAAAGAAATCAAAAAATTTAAATTTAAATGTATAGAGGTATCTGAATTTACCAAATCTCCAGAAATTTTAAATGGAAGGGTAAAAACACTCCATCCAAAAATTCATGCAGGAATATTAAATAAAAGAGAAAAGAAATCCCATTTAAAAGATTTAAAAAATCATAAATTTGAAAATATTGATCTTGTAATTGTAAATTTTTATCCATTTGAGAACACTTTAAAAAAAACAAGAAACCACAATAAAATTGTTGAAAATATAGATATTGGTGGACCTTCAATGGTAAGAGCAGCAGCAAAAAATTATAATGATGTTACTGTAATTACATCATCGGAACAGTACGAAGAGTTAATTCAAGAACTAAAGAAATACCAAGGATCTACATCTTTAAATTTTAGAGAAAAACTATCAAGAATAGCTTTTGCTGAAACTGCTTATTATGACTCAATAATTTCAAACTATTTAAATAAAAAAACAAATACTGTTTTTCCTAGTAAGAAAGTTTTTCATGGAAAACTTATTGAACAACTAAGATATGGAGAAAATCCTCATCAAACAAGCGCAATTTATTCAACTAATTCTAATATAAGTTTAAAACAAATTCATGGGAAACAGCTCAGTTATAACAATTATAACGATATTTTTAGTGCTCTAACTGTTTCTAAATCTTTGCCAAAAAATAAAGGAACAGTCATAATAAAACACACAAACCCTTGTGGTGTTTCTGCTAAAGCTAATCACCTGGAGAGTTACAAGTCTGCGCTTTCTTGTGATCCTGTCAGCGCTTTTGGTGGAATAGTCTCTTGTAATTATAAAATTACTAAAAGTTTAGCTTTAGAATTAAATAAATTGTTTTTCGAAGTAGTAATTGCAAATGGATTCGATAATAGTGCTATTAAAATATTAAAAGCAAAAAAAAACTTAAGATTAATTGATTGCACAAATTATTCACTTAAAGAGTTAATAAAATTTATGTCATTTAGCCAAGATATATTGGTACAATCAGAGGACTTAGGTTTATTTTCAAATAGAAACTTTAGAATTGTCTCAAAAAAGAAACCAACCCCAAAACAACTTAAAGATCTTATTTTTGCTTTTAATGTGTGTAGGTATGTAAAATCAAATGCAATTGTATTAGCATCTAATGAAACAACTGTTGGTATAGGTTCTGGTCAACCTAGTAGGTTAGATAGTTGTCAAATAGCAATAAATAAAATGAATCAATTTGATCTAAATACTGATAATTTAGTTGCAGCCTCAGACGCTTTTTTTCCTTTTGTAGATGGTATTGAAAAATTAGTACAATCTGGTGTTAGAGCAGTTGTTCAACCATCCGGATCAATAAGAGATAAAGAGATAATTAAATTTGCGAATGAAACTAATACTGTCCTACTTTTTTCAAAAACAAGACACTTTAGACATTAGATCTTATCTATTTTTGCAGCGAGAATAAAATCGCTCTCTGCAAGACCTTTAATCGCGTGAGTATATATTTTTATTCTTGCATAACCCCAGCCAAACCATAAATCTGGATGATGACCTTCCGCTTCAGCTATTTCTCCAACTTTATTTACAAATTCCTGACTTTGCAGAAAGTTATCGAATTTAAAGTTTTTAATTAAATGAAAGCCATCGATTTTATCCTCTGATGCTTCCCAACCATCAACTTTTTTTAAATATTTGTGTATTTCCTCAGTATTAAACGGTGGAATGTTTCCTTCACATGGTACACACTTTTTACTAGATAAATCACTCATTAGATAAAAATAATTTAAGATTATTTGAGGAATTTTTAATTAAGTAAAAATTACCTATAGTTTTGTGTCTTTTTTTTAAATTGTTTAATTTATACAAAATTGCCTCTAAGTTAATTTTTTTTTTTTTGGTATTATATATTGAATAATCGTATTTATCTAAAAAATTTTTTAAATGATCAATATTGTCCTGTTTATCAAAAATATACTTTGAAAATTCAATGATTATTAAGGGTGAGCTTTTTTCTATAAAACTTAATCCTCCATATAAAGCATTTATTTCATTACCTTCTACATCCAGCTTTATAATGGATGTATAATTTTCAAATTCAAAGTTTTTTAATAAAGTGTCAATCTTTATTGACTTAACAATTGTTGTTGAAAATGATTTAAAATTATTATGTGATTGTGAACTTTCCCAATCATTTTCACTCTCATTAAATACAATATCAATATTATCAAGATCAGAAATAGCATTATTTTTAAAATTAATATTATTATAATTATTTAAATCTAAATTTTTTGTAAACTCTTCTGATGTTTTTTTAGAAGCTTCAATTGAAATTATAAAATTATCTTTTTTGAGCGAAGCCGAATAAAAAGAATAAAAACCATAATTACATCCACAATCTATAAATAATATTTTATTATTCTCAGAAAATTTTCTTATAGTATCCAATTCATGATAGTCCCCAAATTCGCATTTTTTTAACAAAAAATAGGATGTTTTATTTTTTTTTACACTGCCAAAAACTTTAAAGTCGTAAATATTTAAAATTAAATCGTAAGCTAAGAAATTTCTTAATATTCTAAAAATTAAATAATAATAAATATTATTTTTATAAGTTCTTATATCTTTACTTCCTAAATATTTTTGGAATATTGATGTTAAGTATTTAGATTTAATCACAATTTTTGGAGCGGGCAAAGGGGGTCGAACCCTCGACCTTCTCGTTGGCAACGAGACGCTCTACCACTGAGCTATGCCCGCTTGTTCTATAGAGGTTGAAAATAGAAGCTTTTTTAATATTTAGCAAGTATCATTTTAACAATGTTAAATTTTTAACCATCTATATTTTTCCTTGTACTCTTCTAGCAAATAAAAATAATTTTCATACTTTTTGGAGTCATACTTTGTTATTTTGTTTCTAATTTGTGTATAACTAAGAGTTTTACTAAATAGATCAGTTCTTTTATAAAAATTTAAGGAATCATCTGTCCAAGTTAAATTACAAAATTTATAAATATCTTTAGTTATTTTTTCAGGCGTATTAGAAAATTTTTCAAGATCTAGATCAATAAAATTTTGGGGATATTTTTTTCTAAAATAATTAACTGCTTTATAATAATAATCCATATAATTTAATATATCTTCTATTGAATGCGTCCAAGCTAATTCTGCAAGCATAGACTGATAAATTGATATTACTGAGTCTAAAGAATTCCTAAATGTGTGTATAAATTTAGCATTCGGAAAAGATTTAATTATTATTTCAATATTAAAAATATTTTCTAATGATTTATCTATAAATATTTTATTTTCTTTTTCATTAATATTAAATTGTAAATACCTGTTTAAAACTGACTTATCAAAAACTTCTGTATTAATTTCAAACTTAAAATTTTCAATATTAAAATTTTTAATATAAATTTTTGGTCCAATTTGCTCTAGAATAGAACCGTTAATTGCATTACATTCTCCCACTGAAAAAATATTTTCTTTACTTGATTTTAGAATAGACTCAAGGAGTGTAGAACCAGACCTAGGTAAACCAATAATGAAAAGAGGCGAAAAAGTGTTATTATTATCAGTAGTAACTTTATTCCCTGTAAATTCGATTTTATCAAAATTTTTATTAATTATCTGCTTATAATAAAATCTAGCGGACATATTGTATTCATATTTTGAGTCAAATACACATGAATGAAAAATTTTTAAAAAATCAATTTCATTTTTAAAAATTTTATTTTTTTTTTTCTCTTTTAGATAAGAGAAAGTTAATTAAACCAAGATCATAAAGTGTGGGAATTTTATTTTCTTTTATAGAAAGAATCGTCTCATAATCTTCGTCTAATAGATAATCAGGATTTAATGTATACAGTCCGTAATATGGTTTTATATTATTAGTATCTAATTTTTTTAAATCATTATAAATTTTCTTTACAGAATTAATTTCTCCTACACTTTGTTTTACAATTGCTAAATTGTACAAAGCATTGATTGAGTTAGGATTATACTCTAAAATTTTTTCATAATAATATATACTTTTTGTAAAATTACCTAGCTCATAGAAAATTACACCTAAATAAAATAATAAATTTAAATCCTGATTATTATTTTTCTCTAATTCTAAAAAAAAATTAAGTGCTGTGACAAATTTTTTTTGTTTTATAAGATTAATGCCGTGTGAAATATCCATAAAAATATTGTTATTTTAAAATAAATTATTATTTTAATACATATGAAAAAAGAAAATCTTCCTAATATAATCCCTGTATTTCCTCTAAGTAATTTTATAATTTTTCCAAAAACCACTGTACCATTAAATATTTTTGAACCACGATATATTGATATGATTGATGACAGTATGAAATCAAATAAACTAGTGGGAATGATACAGCCTAAAAATAAAGAAAATGTTCCAAATTTATATAACGTTGGGTGTTTGGGTAAAATAACTACTTTTACGGAAACAGAAGATAAGAGGTATATAATCGAACTTAAAGGTCTTTTAAGATTTGACTCCGTTAAAGAAGTTAAAAGTGAAAAAAAATATAGACTTTTAGAGGTGGATTATAAAAATTTTTATAAAGATTTAGACGAAAAAAAAGAAGATTTAAAATTTAGTGATTTAGAATTAATTTTTAAAGATTTTAAAAATTTGTTTGAGAAGAAGGGGTTTATTTTAAATTGGAAAGCATTACAAAATCAAAGTCTTGATGAAACAATTAATGCTTTAGCAATGGCCTCACCATTTTCCTTAGAAGAAAAACAAGTTTTACTGGAAGCAAATAATATAGATATAAGAAAAGAAAAAATCGCGCAAATTTTAAAAACTTATACGCACGATGATTTCGACAACAGAACAATTCAATAACTAAAATAAAATTCCTTCATCGGCTATTTTTGTTAGCATCTTATTCATATATGAACTATTCCCTACTATATTAACAGATTTACTTAAAATACTATTATTAAGATTTTTCTCTAAATTAAAGTATTCATAAATAAGATCTATACTCTTTGAAAAAAGAAAATTTTTATGTTTAGTTTTCTTTTCGAATTGATTATTAACGCTACTATCTAATGGTAAACCTAGATCAATTTTATCTTTTATAATTTCATTTAAAATTTTAATATCACGCAAAGTCATATTATAGCCTTGCCCTGCTAACGGATGAATTCTATGAAGTAAATCACCAAAAGCTAAGATATTTTTGTTAAAATAAGATCTCAAATGAAAAAATTCTAGTTTAAACATTTCTATTTTCTCAATTTTTTTTATATTGTACTTAAAATTATAATTCTTAATTAAATCTCCTATGTTTATATTTTCATTATCATCTGAATTAACAATTGAATAAACGATAGATGTTTCTTTTTTTGAAATTGGTAAAAAGGCTAACGGTCCTTTTTTAGTAAAAATTTGTGTTGCAATATTGTTTAGTGTTTTTTCATGTTTAATTATTGTTGTATATGCTCTGCTGTTATATTTTTTAACAATTTTTTTATTAAAAAATTTTTTTGTAATTAAATTAGAATGATCCATATTAAAAATAAGATCATAATTATTTAAATAGTTTTTATTTTTATTTTTGTTAACTTTTTTATAATACTTACTCTTAGATAAACTTTTTTGTAAAATTTGAAACAATTCATGATTTTTGATTATACAAAACAGAACCTCATCGTTATTTTCAAAAGTAATTAGTTTTTTTTTGTAATTATCGCTAAAAATATCTATTTTTTTTAATTTCCAGATAATATTATTTATATTTATAATATATTTATTAAAAAATTCTAAATTACTTTTAGAGATACCTAGAGTTCTAGAATTATTAATAATATTTTTTTTTTTGAAAGTAATATATCTACACATATTTTTTGATTAACTAATGCTTTTGCTAAAGTTAAAGCAGATAAACCAGATCCAAGTATACAAACTTTCATTATTTTTAATTTTAACAATAAAAATTAGATGATACAAAGTGGTTTAATTGATTCATTTATATGCACATAAAAAAAACAGCTAATTTATTAATTAATTTTACAATTAGAAGACTTGCTGAAATTTTAGGTTTATTTGTGCTTGTTGCTGGAACCTTACTATTAACATCTTTATTAACTTATTCACCAGATGATCCAAACTTTATTTTTTCTGATAATAGTACGATAAAAAATATTTTGGGTTTTAAAGGTAGTTTTGTATCAGATTTATTTTTACAATCAATTGGATTTGCTTCTTATTTATTTTCTTTAACCTTAATAATTACAGGTATTAATATTTTTAAAATAAAAGAATTTTTTTTAGTTATAGAAAATATTTTCTTTGCAATATTATACATAATATTTAGTTCCTTATTTTTAGCGCATTTTTATCCTAATTCATTTATGCTTTATATAAATGGGAACGGAGGTTTTGTTGGCATATATTTAAATGAAACTTTTTTAAAGTCTTTAATACTTGTTAATGAAAAATTATTTTATTACTTATTAATTCTTATAATTTTAATTCTTTTTAGTGCAAGTATTAATTTTCAACCATTAAGTTTCATCAAAATAATTAAAAAATTATTTAGAAGAGATAATAAGAACTATACCGATAAAAGTGAAGTAATTAATGAATATATACCTCAAGAAGAGATAAAAAATTTAATTCAAGAAGATTTACCATTTATAAAAACGGAAAGTAAAAGTGACAATAAAGTTAAATTTAAATTACCAAATTTAGATTTATTAAAAGTTCCGACAAAAAAAGAAAGAGAGAAACTAGATAGAAATGACTCTCATGATTCTGAATTTCTTGAAAAAATTCTATTAGATTTTGGGGTTAATGGTAATATAAAAAAAGTAAGTCATGGACCTGTGGTTACTCTAAATGAGTTTGAACCAGCCGCAGGAGTAAAAGTTTCAAAGATCATAAATTTATCTGATGATATTGCTAGAAATACAAGTTCTGAATCAGCTAGAATTTCAACAATTCCAGGTAGCAATACAATAGGTATTGAACTACCTAATAATTCTAGAGAAAATGTTTATCTAAGTGAAATTTTAAATAATTCTGATTTTAAAAAAAAAGAAATAAAATTACCTATTGCCTTAGGTAAAAGTATCTCTGGTAAACCAATAGTTGGGGACCTATCTTCAATGCCACATTTACTAATTGCAGGTACTACTGGATCAGGAAAATCAGTTTGTATAAATACAATAATACTTTCTCTTCTTTATCGACATCCACCCGATAAATGTAAATTTATTTTGATAGATCCAAAGATGTTAGAATTATCAACATATGAGGGAATACCCCACTTGCTATGTCCAGTAATAACAGAGGCAAAAAAAGCTGCATCTGTTTTAGGATGGGTAGTGAAAGAAATGGAAAGCAGATACAGATTAATGACCAAAGAAGGAGTAAGAAATATTGACGGTTATAATTCTAAACATAAACTACCGATGCCTTATATAGTTGTAGTAGTTGACGAAATGTCAGACTTAATGTTGGTTGCGGGCAAAGAAATTGAAAATTATATTCAAAAATTATCTCAAATGGCTAGGGCTGCTGGTATTCACATAATAATGGCAACTCAAAGACCAAGCGTTGATGTAATTACTGGAACAATTAAAGCCAATTTTCCTACAAGGATATCTTTTCAGGTTACTTCAAAAATAGATAGCCGAACTATCCTTGGAGAACAGGGAGCAGAACAATTACTGGGAAAAGGTGATATGCTTTACATGTCCTCAGCTAATAGAATAATTAGGATACATGCACCATTTGTATCTGATAACGAGATTGAAAAAATTAATAATTCACTTAGAACACAAGTTGAACCTGATTATGTAGACGAAATATTGAACTTTGCAGACGAAAAAGAAATTGGTGAAAATCAAAATCAGGGTGAAAAAGACGAACTTTATGAGCAAGCATTAGAAATTATAAGGTCTGAAGGTAAAGCATCAACCTCATTCTTACAAAGAAAACTTCAAATTGGGTATAATAGAGCTGCAAGAATAATTGATATGATGGAAGCCGATGGTTTTGTTAGCAAGGCTAACCATGTAGGAAAAAGAGATGTTCTTTAATGTTTAAATATTTTTTAATTTTTTTTTTTTTTTATTTCATTTAACTCTAACGCGGAGATTAAAGAAAAAATTATCCAAAATTTAAAAAATATAAATAATTTTGATTTTAATTTTGAACAAAACATTAATGGTAAAATAGAAAATGGTAATTGCACAATTGAATATCCAAAAAAAATATTCTGTGAATATACAAGAAGTAATAACAAATTGTTAATATCTAATGGAAAATCATTAGTTATAAAATCAAGATCAAGTTATTATATCTATCCACTAGACAAAACACCACTTTACTTTATTTTAGACAAACAATTTTTAATAAATAAGATTGCACATTTAGAGGAAAGAGTTGTTGATGGAAATTTAATCAATTACATAATTTCTGAAAACGATAATGAATTAAGTATATTTTTTGACAATAAGACATTTGATTTAATTGGTTGGCAGAATACAGATATTTATCAAAATTTTAATATTACTTTTATATCACTCATAAGTAAAAATAGAACACTTCCCAAAAACCTATTTAAGCTTCCTGCTCGGAACTAAAAATTTAAAATTTCAGTTTTAAATATTTTCATTCCTCTCGAAAGATAATTATTTAAAGCATTTTTGTGGTCCAAAGAGCATGTGTGCACCCAAACACGATCAGCATTTTTTTGAAAAGATTTTTTAATTGCTTCAGATAATAAATAAGAACCTAATTTTTTATTTTGATATTCCTCCAATATTCCAAAATAAGCAATTTCAGTTTCATTTTTTTCATCATGGAAAATTAATTCAAAAAATCCTACTAAATCATCTTTAAATTTAAATACATACGTCTTAACTTTTTCAGATGAAACATAATGAATCCATTTTTCCTCAGACCATATTAATCTATCCACCCATTTATGTTTTTTGCCTATACTTTTATAAAAGAATTTATTTAGTTGAAAATTAATTGGGTCAACTAAACTTAAAGAATAATTTTCTGAGGGTTTATATCCTTCTTTAAGATCTTGAAGTGAATTTATTTCTAAGAAGTTTCTTTTTACTTTCTCTATCACTCAACCATTTTTCCAATTCTTTCACCGCCAAAGAGATGAAAATGTAAATGAGGAACTTCTTGGCCACCGTAATCACCTATATTTGTCAAAGCTCTATACCCCTTACCTACTTCAGTTGAAATACCAAGCTTTTTAGCAACTATATTAATACCCTTTAGCAAACCAACCATTTCCTCAGAAGAAGCATTTAAACTA
>MDTD01151573.1_pt1 | contig 10039 bp, 8 predicted proteins | sample 811221 | NCBI WGS metagenome assembly MDTD01 (sample SAMN05326646, study PRJNA326480) | marine metagenome | isolation source: seawater | place: Pacific Ocean: South West | collected 2011
ATAAGCATGAATAAGCTTATTTTTGGACAGTGCTAAAGCAACATGACCTTTCCAATAAATAATATCATTTTTCTTAATATTTTTAAGTTTTATATTTTTTTTAAAATATTTAACCTGATCCTTGGCATCTCTTGGGCAAAACTTATTATTAAAATTTAGAAATATTTGTATTAAAGCAGAACAATCAATCCCCTTAAAGGATTTGCCACCCCATCTATATTTAACATTTTTAAATAACTCTATTCTTTTAAAAATATTTTTCTCTCTATAACTTAATGGTTTTATATCATTTTTATTAATCCAACCTTTTTCAAATTTTATAAACTTGAATTTTTTTTCTTTAACTTTCAGTAAAGACCCAAATGACAATTCATTTATTTTTCTTTTTTTATTAGGAAATTTGTAGACATTAACCTTCAATTTATGCACTTTATGTGTAGCTTTGATATATGGGTTGTGATTTTTATTTAAAATGAATCCTTTGTAGCCATCTTCTTTAATCTTAATCTTTAGCCATTTTTTATTTTTTTTTATGATTGAAAAACTTTCACCATAGATAATTTGAGTGACAATCTCTGATTTATTAGAAGCTTTTTTGTAGATATTAATAAATGGGTAGGTATTAGTAAATAATTTAGCCATTTAGCTTTAATTTATTTCTTATCATATAGAGAAATATTAATGATGGTATAACCATTAATGCAGTTATAATAAAAAAGATACCCCAGTCTCCATTTAACCAGTCTACTAATGCACCAGAAGATGCAGCTAACGTTGTTCTTCCAGCAGTTCCAATAGATGCAAGTAGAGCATATTGTGTAGCTGTATAAGTCCGGTCAACTAGCATAGAAATAAAAGCAACAAATGCTACGGTTGCAAATGCAGCAGCCATATCATCAAATATCACTGCTACCGCAAAAAGAAATTCTGATTTCCCGTACCATGCGAGAAGAGAGAATAACAAATTGGTCGAAGCCATTAAAATACCAGATACAAACATTGCCTTTATTACCCCTGAACGAATTGCAAACAAACCTCCTATCAAGGTAAACACTACAGTAGTTATCCATCCCAATCCTTTTGAATAAAGTGCAATATCAGATTTTGTGAAGCCAATTTCTTTGTAAAAAATAACTGACATTCTGCCTAAAAATGCTTCACCAATTTTAAAAAGAAAAACAAATCCAAGTATTGCTAACGCAATATTAAATCCATTTTTTTTAAAAAAACTTATAATTGGACCGACAATTGTTCCGGTGATCCATGCAGCGGATTTAGTCGCAAAATTTGATTTACCTAATTTTGCTTCTATCAATTTGTCAGTTTCTTCTTGTGAATTTTTCCTCTCTGTAGGTTGTGGTTCATGAACAAACATCAATCCTATATTGCATGCTATAATTACCACTCCTAAAACTAAAAAAGTAATTTGCCAGTAATTTTGGAATCCAGCTAATTCTAAAAATTCTGCGACATTCAAAGAGATTACACCACCTAATTTATAGCCTGTCCACCAACCAACTACAGCCATTGCGGCCCCAGCTTGCATTGATTTTCCCTCATGCTCACCAATTTGCTCTATTCTTAAAGCATCTACAGTTATGTCCTGAGTAGCAGAAGCAATTGCGATAATTAAACCTACACTGATAACTAAAGCTAAATTTGTAGTAGGATTTATTACACTCCAACAAACCAAACTAAGCAGAATTATAAATTGCATTAGCACAATCCAACCACGTCTATGACCTATTTTATTGGTTAACCAAGGAATTCTTATTCTGTCTATTATTGGCGCCCATAAATAATTAAAAGCATATACCGCAAAAATTAATCCAGCCCAACCAATTGTACTTCTGCTTAATCCATCCTCTTTGAGCCACAAACTTAGACTACTTCCGATTAAAACCCATGGAAATCCACTTATAGCGCCAAGTAATAATATTCTTACCATTCGCTTGTCAAAGTAAATTGAAAATGTTTCAGATAAAGTTTGTTTTTTGTAAACTTCCATAATCTTTTAATTCCTCCAAAATGATGGAAAAAATAGAACCAAAACTGCAAAAAGTTCCAATCTTCCAAGCAACATTCCAAAAGATAATATCCATTTTGATAAATTAGGTACAGCATTATAATTTCCATTTGGGCCAATAATTTCTCCTAAACCAGGACCCACATTAGAAATCGCACTAGCGGCCCCTGAAATTGAGGTAATAAAATCTAAGCCTGATATTGATAAAAGCATTGCTAAGATCAAAAAAATGAAAAGAAAAGAAAAAATAAAAATAATGACTGAATTAATAAATGTGTCAGATATATTTTGATTATTATATTTTGTTATAATTACACTATTAGGAAAGATTAGTTTTTTGATTTGATTTTTTAAAAAAATAAATAGCATTTGAAGTCTAAATATTTTAATTCCGCAAGCAGTAGAACCAGCACATCCACCAATAAACATTAAAAATAGAAAAAATATTAAAGAAAATTTACCCCATAAACCAAAATCATCAGTGACATAGCCAGTGCCTGATAAAATGGATATTACGTTAAATGATGAAATTCTAATTTTATCAAAAATGGAGCTTTCATAATTTATGAATACTAAATAAAAAAACATTACAATTACTGATATTATCAAAAGGTAAATTAGACCTTTTATTTGAACATCTTGAATAAAGATACTTCTGTTGCCCTTGACGAACTTTAAATATGAAATGAATGGAATACTTCCTAAAATTATAAATATACTAGCAATAATCTCAATGTTTGAATTTTTGAAAAAACCAATCGAATCATTATGTGTTGAAAATCCTCCTGTTGCAATTGTTGTCATTGAGTGTGATAAACTGTCAAAAATTGACATTCCAAAGAACCAATAAAATAAACCGCAAATTAAAGTTAAAATAAAATACGTTGATATGATAATAGTTGCGACTTCAATAGTTCTGGGTAAGATTTTTTCAGTACTATCAGGTCCTTCCATTTTAAAAAGTTGCATTCCTCCAACTTTCAACAAAGGCAATATTGTTATAGCCATAACAACTATTCCAATTCCACCTAACCATTGCATTATTGCTCGCCACAACAAAATACTTTTAGGGCTATTGTCAAGATCAGTAATTATGGTTGCGCCAGTAGTAGTTATACCGGACATGCTTTCAAAAAATGCCTCACTGAAAGTGAATTCTTTAGAAGATAGCATAAACGGCAAACTTCCAAAAAGTGCCACAGTTAACCATGCGAGGGTTGAAAATAGAAAAGTTTGACGTAAATTTAGTTTATAATCTTTTTCTAAATTAGCTAAAATAAAAAGTATTCCAATAAATATGGTTACAAAAGATGAAGAGGCAAAACTGTGACTATTTTCATTGTATAAAAATTGGATCAAATAAGGCACTAACATTGATGCCCCAAGAACAACCAGTAATATCCCTATCATAAAAAAAACAGTTTTGTTTGTAGCCATTGATCTTGAGATTATTTAAATACTTACAAAATTCAACTTAATATCGATTAATTATAACTGTATTTTATAGATAAAATTTAATAAACCATAGTTATGCTTGATAATAACTTGATTCAATCCACCTCATCTTGGCCCTTTGTCGAAATAAGAAAACTTCTTAAAGATAGAAAAGAAATAATTAAAAAAAGAGACAAAATAACTTTTCAAACAGGTTATGGACCAAGTGGTTTACCACACATAGGTACCTTTGGCGAAGTTGCAAGAACAACTATGATGATTAACGCTCTTAATCATACACAAAAGATTAATCATGAACTAATTACATTTTCAGATGATATGGATGGCCTAAGAAAGATTCCTGACAATATACCTAATGATAAAGTTTTGCGACAAAATCTAGGAAAACCTCTCACATCTATTCCCGATCCATTTAAAAAATTTAATAGTTTTGGAGAACATAACAATGAAATGTTAAAGGCATTTTTAAATAAATTTAATTTTAAATTTGATTTTAAAAGTTCAACAGAAAATTATAAAAAAGGAAATTTTAATAACTCATTGATGAGAGTTCTGGAAAAATATGAGGAAATAATGAATATAATCTTACCTACCTTAAGAGAAGAGAGAAGAAAAACTTATTCACCGTTCCTACCAATTTGTAAAAAAACAGGAAAAGTTCTTGAAATACCGCTAATTGAAATGGATAAAAAATCTGGCAAGGTAATTTTTAATAATAATGGAGAAAAAATTGAAACAAGTGTTCTTGATGGAAATTGCAAATTACAATGGAAGGTTGATTGGGCAATGCGATGGTTTACTTTCGATGTTGACTTTGAAATGTATGGAAAAGATTTAACTGAAAGCGCTATTTTATCTAACAAAATTTGCAGATCTTTAGGAAAAACACCGCCTAATGGTTTTGCTTATGAATTATTTTTAGATGAAAAAGGTGAGAAAATTTCTAAGTCAAAAGGAAATGGTATTACGATAGAAGAGTGGCTTAGATACGCTTCACCAGAGAGTTTATCACTATATATGTATCCAAATCCAAAAAGAGCAAAAAAATTATATTACGAAGTAGTACCTAAAACAGTAGACGAATATTTATCTCAAATAGAAAAGTTTTTTGATCAATCTGAAAAGGACCAAATTTTAAATCCAGTTTGGCATGTACATAACGGAAAACCCCCTAAAGAAAAGATTGTAATGCCATTTTCTATGTTATTGAATTTAGTTGGCTCTAGCAACGCTGATAAAAAAGAAATCCTTTGGAAATTCATTAATAGATTCCATAAAGAGATAAAACCAAATGAATATCCCATACTAGATGGTTTAACAGATTACGCTATTAACTATTTTAAAGATAAAGTAGAACCAAAAAAAAAATTTAAAATACCAAACGCAATAGAGAAAAAAGCTTTACAAAATTTAGTTACTAAATTGAGAAAAATTGACAAAAATTTGCAACCTGAGGAAATCCAAACCCATGTGTACACTGTGGGTAAAGAAAATGGATATAATAATAACCTAAGAGATTGGTTTAAACTTATCTATGAAGTCGTCTTTGGAGAGAAAGATGGACCAAGAATGGGCTTTTTTATAAGTTTTTTTGGACTTAATGAAACAATTGATTTAATAAATAATAAGATAAGTAATAACTAATGTTTTCTTTATTAAGACCTTTTATATTCTCGTTAGATCCGGAAGCTGCTCACGATTTAGCTATAAAATCTTTAAAAGTAAATATAATACCAAAAAATTTTTTTGACGTTGAAGATGAAAATTTATTGGAAACAGATATTTTTAATAAACAAATACCAAATCCAATAGGTTTAGCCGCTGGGTTTGACAAAAGTGGAGAAGTTTACAACTCTCTTTTCAATTTTGGGTTTGGTTTTATAGAAATTGGCACTGTAACTCCAAAAAGACAATTAGGTAATCCGAAACCAAGAATTTTTAGATTAGAAAAGGATCGAGCTCTTATTAATCGTCTTGGTTTTAATAATCATGGTTTAGAGACAATTTCAAAAAGAATTTCAGAAAATAATCCTAACGGTTTTTTAGGAATAAATATTGGACCTAATAAGGATACTAAAAATAAGGAAGAAGATTATTACATGTGTTTATCAAAATTATCATCGTTTGCTGATTATGTAACTATCAATATTTCTTCACCTAATACAGAAGGATTGAGAAATTTTCACAACCAAGATGAAATGGAAAAATTATTGAAAGGGGTAAATAAAATTAGAAAAGATAAGAAAATTAAACAACCTATTGCAATTAAACTCTCACCAGATATTAATGAAAACCAAATTTCGAAAATAATTGAATTAATAAATAAATATAATATTCAAGGTATTGTTGTTTCTAATAGCACAGATGTTAATCGTGAAAATTTATTAGACAATAAAAGGAACGAGATGGGCGGTTTATCTGGGCGACCACTAAAGAATATTTCAACTAATCTTATTAGAAAATTTTATAAGGAAACTAAAGGAAAGATACAAATTATAGGTGTGGGAGGTGTCGACTCGGGTGAGAGCGCTTTTGAAAAAATTTCTGCAGGAGCTAATGCTGTTCAGTTATATACTGGCATGGTTTATGAAGGCCCAAGTATTGTAAAAAATATTAAAAAAGAGTTAATTTCAATTTTGAAAAAAGAAAATTTGAAAAATATAACTGCAGCAATTGGAATTAACACTTGACCAGCCTTTAAACTAGAATTATACAACAGGAATAATTATGTCTAAAAGATGTGAATTAACAGGAATATCGCCACTTAAGGGTCATAACGTAAGTCATGCTAAAAACAAGACAAAAAGAAGATTTTTACCCAATCTAAAAAAAGTAACTTTTAAAAGTGATATATTAAAAAAAAATATAAAATTAAATGTAACAAAAGCAGCTTTAAGAACGGTAGACTTTAAAGGTGGAATAGACAAATATCTTCTTTCTTCTAAAAATAAAAAACTTTCAAATAAAGTAAAAAAAATAAAAGCATCTATTTCCTCTAAAGCCTAAAATGAAACTCTTTTATAAACTAGCCATCTTTATGGGGCTAATAGTTGTTATCTCAAATTTTTTAGTTCAATATCCAGTACATTATCTTGGTTTAGAAGAAATTTTGACCTACGGTGCCTTTAGTTATCCCGTCACATTTTTAGTTACCGATTTAGCCAATAGAGCTTATGGTAAAAAAGTAGCCCAAAAAATTGTTTACATTGGATTTTTTCTTGGTGTTATTTTCACTTTATTAGTCTCAACTAATTTTTCAGATGTTATATCAATTCGTATCGCTATAGGATCAGGGTTGGCTTTTTTTATTGCACAAAATTTAGACATAAGAATATTTGACTCGCTTAGAAAAAGATCATGGTTTGTTGCTCCACTAACATCTTCAATCATAGGTTCAGCGATTGATACATTTTTGTTTTTTTCAATAGCTTTTTACGGAACACAAGTGCCATGGATCACACTTGCGATAGGTGACTTCTCGGTTAAATTACTTATAGCTTTTTCAATGCTAATTCCTTTTAGACTTTTATTATCAACTATTGTTGATTATTCAAATAAAACATTTATAAGGTAGATTTAATTTAGTGTAGAGTTTTGTTTTTACTTTCGTCAAAAAGATCAGTAAGTTGATTTATCATAACATCGCCTAAGTCTTGAACATCTGTAATCTTTACTGCTTGATTGTAGTATCTGGTAACATCATGACCAATACCGATAGCAAGCAGTTCAACATTACTTTTATTTTCAACCCACTTAACTGTATTTTTTAAATTTGTCTCAAGATAATCGCTAGTATTTGTTGAAAGAGTTGAGTCATCAACTGGAGCACCATCAGAAATCACCATTAAAATTTTTCTCTCCTCTTTTCTTCTTGACATTTTGTTATACGCCCATTTTAGTGCTTCACCGTCAATATTTTCTTTAAGCAATCCTTCTTTTAACATTAGTCCCATATTATTTTTTGCTTGTCTCCATGGAACATCTGCAGACTTATAAATTATATGTCTCAAATCATTTAGTCTTCCAGGAAAATTCGGCTTATTATCTTTCATCCATTTTTCCCTTGATGAACCACCTTTCCAATGTTTCGTTGTAAATCCTAAAATTTCTACTTTTACTGAACAACGCTCCAGTGTTCTCGCAAGTATATCTGCGCAAATGGCTGCGACTGATATAGGCTTTCCTCTCATTGATCCAGAATTATCAATTAAAATTGTGACTAATGTGTCCTTAAATTCTATGTCTTTTTCTTTTTTGAAAGACAGCGAATTAAAAGGATCCATAATAATTCTTGGTAATTTTGAAGTATCTAACAAACCTTCTTCTAAGTCAAAGTTCCAAGATCTATTTTGTTTAGCCAAAAGTTTTCTTTGTAATTTATTTGCGAGTTTAGAAATGAAATTTTTAAGTTGTAATAATTGTTGATCTAAATTTTTTCTTAACCTATTTAATTCATTACTATTTTCTAATTCTTCCGCTTTAATAACTTCATCAAATTCTTCTGTATAGACCTTATATTTTAGGTCACCTATATGATTATTAATATTTCTTCTAAAATCTGATTGAGACTTATCTTCAATTTCTATTTCCTCTCCATCCTTGTCTGATTGGCTTACTTGTTGCTCTAAATCTGGAGCTCCACTTTCTATAGACATTTCTTGCTGTTCTTGATTTTCTTTCTCCGTTTTTTGTTCCTGATTTTGTGGCCGATCTTGCTTTTCATCTTTGTTTTCTAACTCTTTTTTATCCTCATTTTCCAAACTTTCATCTAGGTTTAGATCGGAAATTATATTTGATATAATTGAGTTAAAATTGGCCTGATTGAAGCAAGACTTGTTTAATTCACTTATCTTATATTTGAATTTTTCATCTAAATTTTTTTTATAGTTCTTAAGTTTTTTGTCCAACTCATTTGTATTTTTAGCATCAAAAATTTTATTTCTTAAATAGTTTTCAAAAGATTCAACTATTTTATCTTCATGACTTTTAAGATCCAAACCATTGATCCTTTCAAGATAATATTTTTGAATGTTATTTTTTATACCTTTAAATTTATCAGATCCAATTTTTTCATATCTTATCTTTTCAGCTATTTGATACAATTTTTTTGAAATACTACCCTTTGGCTCAAAAGATTTAAACGTTTTATAATTACTATACCGAAGCTTAAGAGCTTCTGAGTCTGCTAAAGCTCTAATTTGATTGTAATTAAATTTGTCATTTATTTGTTCGACTTCTGGAAGCTTTATAGTAGATTTTTTTGTCTTAGTTACTTGATTTCCAAATGACACTTCAACATTTTCAGTATCAGATAAAGATTTAACAGTGGATCCGATTGCTGCTTTGAAATTTTCTAGTTTCTCTGTTTTCTTTTCCACTTTACAAAGTAACATTGATTGAGGACTCAGGAAGATCTTCTCCGAAACATCTCTGATAATATTCAGAGATAATTTTCTTCTCAAGTTCATCACATTTATTCAAAAAAGTAACTCTAAATGCATAGCCTTTATCTTTAAAAATAGATGTATTTTCTGCCCAGTGCATTACTGTCCTTGGACTCATAACTGTGGAAATATCTCCATTAATAAATCCCTTTCTAGAAAGATCTGCAACTTTTATCATATTTGATAAAACTTCTTTACCATCCTTATTATTAAATGATTTATTTTTCGCCAAAATGATTTCCAACTCTTTTTCAAATGGCAAATAGTTAAGCGTAGAAACAATATTCCATCTATCCATTTGTCCTTGATTTATCTGTTGAGTTCCGTGGTAAAGTCCAGAGGTGTCTCCAAGTCCGACAGTATTAGTTGTAGCAAATATCCTAAAAAAATCGTGTTGTTCTAAAACCTTATTTTTGTCTAACAATGTAAAATTACCCTCACTCTCAAGAACTCTTTGTATGACAAACATTACATCAGGCCTACCAGCGTCATACTCATCAAATACAAGCGCAACTGGATTTTGGATTGACCAAGGTAAAATTCCTTCTTTAAACTCCGTTATTTGTTTATTGTCTTTTAAAACTATTGCATCCTTACCAATCAGATCAATTCTACTTATGTGGCTGTCTAAATTTACTCGAACACATGGCCAATTTAGTCTTGCTGCTATTTGTTCTATATGAGTTGATTTTCCAGTTCCATGATAACCTTGAATCAGAACTCTTTTGTTAAATGAAAAACCAGCCAAGACTGCTAAAGTTGTGTCTTTATCGAATTTATAATCTGAGTCGATCTTTGGTACGAATTCATTTTTTTTTGAGAAAGCATTAATTTGCATTTCGCTATCAATACCAAAAGTTTGTTTAACAGATATTTTTATATCTGGCTTAGATAAAAATTGTTCTGAACTCATTTTTTTCCTAACGTTTTTTTTAATTGACTATAAGCTAAAGTAATTTTTTTAAGTTTATCTTCAAATTTTTTATTACCCTGGTTTTTATCAGGATGATATTTTTTAACAAGGCTTTTAAATTTTGCTTGTATTTCAACCCATTTTGCAGCGTCATTTAACTCCATTACCTCAAGAGCATCTTTATCTGTTTGAGAAATTTTC
>MDTD01086214.1_pt1 | contig 10037 bp, 11 predicted proteins | sample 811221 | NCBI WGS metagenome assembly MDTD01 (sample SAMN05326646, study PRJNA326480) | marine metagenome | isolation source: seawater | place: Pacific Ocean: South West | collected 2011
AAAAATGATAATAAAAATACTAGACTAATTAATCTATTAAGCATAAGTTTAAGGATATCTACCTTATATTGTTTTATGCTTAAAGGATCAATTGTTGCAATAATAACCCCCTTCAAAGATGACAGTCTTGACGAAAATACCTATAGAAAATTAATAAATTATCACTTAAAAAATGGTACTAATGGAGTTGTGCCAGGAGGTACAACCGGTGAGTCTCCAACTTTATCTCATAGTGAACATAAAAAGATTATAGAAATTGCTGTTAAAGAGTGTAAAGGAAAAATCCCAATAGTTGCTGGGACAGGATCGAATTCAACTGATGAAGCGATTGATTTGTCAAAATTTGCAGAAAAAGCTGGCTCTGATGCTTTGCTAGTCGTTACGCCTTATTATAATAAACCAACACAAGAAGGATTGTTTCAACATTATAAAAAAATTAATGATAATGTAGGTATACCTATAATAATTTATAATATTCCATCTAGATCAGTTATCGATATGACAGTTGAAACTATGTCGAAACTTTATGAACTTAAAAATATAGTTGGAGTTAAAGATGCAACTGGAGATTTGAACAGGGTAGATCAACAACTGAAAGCAATGGGAAAAGATTTTATACAATTAACAGGAAATGATGACAATGCTCTTGAATTTAATAAACGTGGCGGCGTGGGATCAATAAGCGTTACAGCGAATGTAGCAGCTAAATTATTATCAGATTTTCAAAATTCATGTGTAAGTGATATGAAAAAAGCTGAGGATTTAGACAAAATACTACAACCATTACATTCAGCATTATTTATTGAAAGCAACCCATCTCCAGTAAAATATGCTGCATCACTTTTAGGAATGTGCAATCCATCCGTAAGATTACCTTTGGTTGAGATTAAAGATGAAACAAAAAAAAAGGTATCAGAAGCGCTTAAAGTAGCTAAGTTACTTTAATGAAACAAAAAATTGCTTCGGAGAGAAAAATAATTTGTTTGAATAGAAAAGCAAGCTTTAATTATTTTTTTTTAGAAATTATAGAAGCTGGTATTTCATTAAAAGGCTCTGAAGTCAAATCGCTTAGAGATGGTAAGGGGAGTATAGCGGACTCTTATGCATTAGACAATCATGGTGAAATATATTTAATAAATTCACATATACCCTTATACCGTCAATCTTCTTATAACAACCACGATCCTAAAAGCGATAGAAAGCTTCTTTTAAATAAAAAAGAAATAAATAAATTAATTGGCAGGATTAACCAGGAGGGATTAACAATCGTACCTACAAAAATGTATTTCTTAAAAGGTAAAGTTAAAGTTGAATTAGCTGTTGCAAAAGGAAAAAAACTTTACGACAAAAGACACGTAAAAAAAACGAGAGATTGGAATAGAGAAAAAGCAAGATTATTAAGTAAAAATAATAAATGATACATCTTAATATTGGATCAAACCTAAATTCAAAATTTGGTTCGAGATTTGACAATATAGAAATTGCAATTAACTTATTAATTGATTCAAAGATAAGAGTAATTAAAGTTTCTAATTTTTATGAAACACCTTCTTATCCAAATAAAAGTTTTCCAAAGTTTCTCAATGTGGGTTTGATGGTGAACTTTAAAAAAAATTTTTCAAAGTTGATGGAAATTATAGATTTAGTTGAAAGGAAGCTTGGTAAGGTTAAATTTAAAAAAAATGATCCAAGAATAATAGATATTGATATTGTTGATTTTGATGGAATCGTGATAGACTCAGATAATATTACGTTACCTCATCCAAGATCTCATATTAGAAATTTTGTTTTATATCCTATTTTGGAAATTGATCCTAAATGGTCACATCCAATACTTAAGAAAAACCCTCAATTTTTAATAGATAAATTAAGTCAAAAAACTAGGATTGAGATTACAAGATTGAAGAAAAATGTTAATATTCAATTATGATAAATAATAATGAATTAATCGATCAAATTAGATCATATAATAAGTTTTTAAATTCTGACTCACTAAACAAAGCCTACAGTTTTGCTTTAGAAGCTCACCATAATCAAAAAAGAGATGAGGGTGTTCCATATATAATCCATCCAGTTGCGGTTGCTAAAATATTGACTGATTTAAAATTAGATAGCGCAACTATAACTACTGGTTTGTTGCATGACACAATTGAAGATACGAACGTTACTTATGAAAAAGTAAGAAAGGAGTTTGGAGATGAAGTTGCGAATTTAGTAGAGGGAGTCACTAAAATTTCTGCCTTGGAAGATAAAGCTTCAAGTGACTCTAAAGCAGAAAATTTTAGAAAATTAATTTTAGCAACCTCTAAAGATATAAGAGTTCTTTTGGTAAAACTTGCAGATAGACTACATAATATGAGAACAATTCAATTTGTTAAGGACAAAGAAAAAATAATAAGAAAAGCCAAGGAGACAATGGAAATATATGCTCCACTAGCTGATAGAATGGGGATGAATAGAATTAGAGATGAATTAGAGGATTTATCTTTTGCAGTTTTAAATCAACCAGCCCGAGATTTAATTTTAAAAAGATTAAACTTTATTAAAAACAATAGAGACGATACATTTAAATCGATTTCAATAGAGCTAATTGATCTTTTAAAAACCAATGGAATAACTGCAACAATTACTGGTCGAGAAAAAACTCCTTTTTCAATTTGGAGGAAAATACAAAATAAAAAAGTGTCATTAGAACAATTGACTGATATTATTGGTTTTAGAGTAATTGTAGGCAGTGTTGACGATTGCTATAAAACACTAGGAGTTTTTCATAGTAAATTTCCTACAATACCTGGTAAATTTAAAGATTATATTTCTACGCCTAAAATAAATAATTATAAATCAATACATACAGCTGTAATCGGGCCTAAGAAAAATAGAATAGAAATTCAGATTAGAACAAATGAAATGAATGAATTTGCCCAAAGAGGTATTGCTTCACACTGGAAATATAAATCTTCTGAAAAATATTCTGATCTCTCTTGGAAAGAATATGACTGGTTAAGAGATTTAGTAGAGATTATTGAGGCAGGCACAAGCCCAGAACATTATTATGAATTTACTAAGCTGCAAATGTTTCAAGAAAATGTTTTCTGTTTCACTCCTAAAGGAGCAGTAATAAAACTTCCAAAAAAAGCTACACCAATTGACTTTGCTTATGCAGTACATACCAAAATAGGAGATAGCGCGATTGGGTGCAGCGTCAATGGTCGAAATGAAACTCTTCAAACAATTTTAAAGAATGGTGATTTAGTAAGTATAGAGACTTCAAAAAGTGCATCGCCGTCTTTACATTGGCTTTCTTCCTCTAAGACTGGTAAAGCGCGTTCAGCAATTCGTAGATATTGGCAAGATAAGTCAACGGAACAATTGAAGCCTATTGAAAAAAATTACGCAAGTACTATCGAAGTTGACTTACCTCACAAACCTGGAGCTTTAGGACATATTAGTTCTTTAATTGGTATTAATAAGGGAAATATTGTAAATATTGAGATGATTAAAAGAAAAAAGGATTATCTTACATTTTCATTTGATCTTCAAATTAAAGATTTGAAAAATTTTACAAACTTGATAAGTCAAATAAAACAAAGTGAATTAAAATTTAAAATAATTCGACACAAAGAGAAAAAAAATGCTTTCATTAGAAGAATCTTTAAAAATTTTAAAAGAGACTAATGCTCTACTAGAGGGACATTTTATTTTATCTTCAGGATTACACAGTCCGCAATATGTACAATGCGCTCAATTGATGAGTAAACCAACTAAAGCTCTTCAGATATGTAAATCTTTATCTGAAAAGATAAATCAAGAATTTAATGAATTTGATTTAATTTTATCACCAGCCATGGGAGGAATAATTATTGGATATGAAATAGGTCGGTTACTTAACAAAGAAACAATTTTTTCAGAACGCGTTAATGAAAAATTTGTATTAAGAAGAGATTTCAAAATTAATAAAAATCATAAAGTTTTAATTATCGAGGACGTAATTACTACAGGAAAGTCAAGTTTGGAGTGCTCAAAATTAGTTTTAGAGAATGGAGCTAAAATTATCGGATATGCTTGTTTAATAGATAGATCAAATGGTAAATCTCTTTTAAAACAAAAAATTGTTTCCCAGGTAACACTAAACATTCCCACATATCCATCCGAAAATTTACCAAAAGATTTATCATCAATTAAACCAATAAAACCTGGAAGTAGAAATCTTTAATGAATGGAATAAGACTTGGTGTAAATATTGACCATGTAGCTACTGTTAGAAATGCCAGAGGTGAGGTTTATCCAAGTCCTTTAAGAGCAGCTCTATTAGCACAAAAAAGTGGTGCTGACTCAGTTACTATACATATAAGAGAAGATAGAAGGCACATAAATGAGAAAGATTTAAAAGTTATTAAAGCTAAATTAAAGATACCATTAAATTTAGAAATAGCTGCAACGACAGAAATGCTTAGTATAGCAATTAAAAATAGACCTCCTTTTATTTGTATAGTGCCAGAAAAAAGAAAAGAAATTACTACTGAAGGTGGTTTAAATTTAAAATTTAGAAAATTTTTTTTAAAGAAATTTATTGAGAAATTAAAAAAAAATAAATCAAGAGTGAGTTTGTTTATTGAACCAAATCTAGAAGACTTGAGATTATCTAAGTTTCTGGGTGCTGATTGTGTTGAAATGCATACCGGTAAAATATGCAATTTAATTAACAAAAAAAAAAATTATAAAAAGGAACTAGATAGAATTAAAAAAGCTGTTAATTATGGAAATAGTTTAGGATTAGAAGTTCACGCAGGTCACGGACTTACTTATAAATCCGCAAAAATATTATCTAAAATAAAAGGTATTAAAGAATTTAATATAGGTCATTTTATCATAGGTGAGTCAATATTTATTGGTTTGGCTAAAACAATTAAATTATTTAGGAAAATTATAAAAACATGAAAATCTTTGGTATTGGAACAGATATAATTGAAGTTAATAGAATTAAAAAATCTTTAAAGAGTGAAATATTCTTATCTAGATTATTTAACAAAAATGAAATTCTAAAATGTAAAAAAAAAATAAATTCATCAAATTGTTTTGCAAAAAGATTTGCTGCTAAAGAAGCGTTTTCGAAAGCATTAGGAACTGGTATTGCTAAAGGCATAAATTTTAATGAAATAATTGTTTTAAATGAAAAAAATGGAAAACCGTTTATTAAATTATTAAACAAGACAAAAAAAAACGTAGAAAAGAAATTAAAGAAAAAAAAATATAAAATATCTTTGTCGCTGTCAGATGAGAAAAAATATGCAGTTGCGTTTGTAACAATTTCAATATGACTAAAAGTAAGCTAGTTTTCAAAATAGTAGATAATTTAAAGACATTATTCTTTGCTTTAATTATCGCAATTTTAATAAGGTCTTTAATTGTTCAGCCTTTTTATATACCTTCATCTTCGATGGAACCGACGCTTCTTGTTGGTGATAGAATATTTGTAACAAAATATGTCTATGGTTATAGTAAACACTCTTTCCCTTTTAGTCCTAATTTGTCCAACAAAATTTTTTTTTCAAAAAAACCACAACAAGGTGATTTAGTTGTTTTTAAAACACCAGCAGATAATAGAACTGACTATATAAAACGATTAATTGGCTTACCAGGAGACGAAATTCAATTTGTAAATGGAGAACTTTTAATTAATGGAAAAAAAGTTATCAGAGAAATAAAAAAAATTTCTGAACCAATTAAATGCGGTAATTTTGTTTTAAAAACTATAACTTATAAAGAAACTCTACCTAACGGTATAAGTCATCTTGCTACTTATAAAGAAACAGGGACATTACAAAATACAAAAAAATATTCTGTGCCAGAAAATCATTATTTTTTAATGGGCGATAACAGAGATTGTTCAAAAGATAGCAGATACTTGGAGGAAGTAGGCTATGTGAAAAAAATAAATTTAATTGGAAAAGCGAAATTGATATTTTTTTCAAATGATACCAATAAAGGAAGTCTTTTAAAATTATGGAACTTATCAAATTCTTTTAGATTAGATAGAACATTTCAAGGCTTAAGGTGAAAAAATTAATAAAAGATCTAGAACTTAGGATAAAGTATAATTTTAAAGATAAAAATTTGTTACATAAAGCTTTAACACACAAAAGTTCAAATAATCAGATAAATAATGAAAAATTGGAGTTTCTTGGAGACAGGGTTTTAGGATTAATTATATCAATTAAACTATTAGACAAATATCCAAATGAAAAAGAAGGTACAATTGACAAAAAATTTGCCAATCTTGTAAATAAGAAAACCTGTATAGAAATAGCAAAAAAACTTAATTTAAAAAAATTTATTTACTTAGGAGCTGCTCATAACAATTTAGAGAGATCTACTGATAAAATAATAGGCGATTGTTTAGAGGCAATAGTAGGCAGTATTTATTTAGACGGGGGTTTTAAAGCATCGGAAAAATTTATATTAAATTTTTGGGAAACGTACTTAGACAAATCAATTGTTACTTTAATTGACTCAAAAACAAAATTACAAGAGTTTAGTTTAAAAAAGTTTAAAAGGTTACCAAAATATATTTTTTTTAAAAAAACTGGCCCTCAACATAAACCTTTATTTAAAACAGAAGTTGAAATTCCGGGGTCTAAAAAAATAATGGGAATAGGTTCGTCAAAAAAAAATGCGCAACAAAATGCAGCTGCAAAATTGATTAAATTATTAGATATATGAATTGGGAAGATGAATGCTATCTTTTATCAAAAAGAAAATTTAGAGAAAATGCGAATATTATAAATGTATTTTCAAAAGATAGAGGTAAAATTTCTGGTTTAGTTTATGGAGGTAATTCAAGAAAAATAAGAAATTATTTACAATTATCAAACAAATTATTTATTGTACATAATTCAAAAAGTGAAAATAAATTAGGTTATTTTAAAACTGAACTCATAAAACCTATTTCACCATTATATTTTAGTGATAAAGAAAGAACTTCAGCTTTATTATCTGTATGTTCAATTTTGAATAGTCTATTGCCAGAGGCTCAGCCAAACCAAAATATTTATAAGTCATTTGAAAAACTCCTTAATTCAATTAATTTAGACAATTGGATAATTTTATATATTTTTTTTGAATTAAATTTAATCAAAGATTTGGGTTATGATCCAAATTTGGAAAGATTCAAGAATAATTTTTCAAATACTTCTGAATTATTGAAAATTAAGATTGATGACTTTATCTACGAGGTACCTGAATATATCATTCAAAAAAAACTTCCAGCAGATTTATCAAAGAATTTAATAAAGAAATCTCTCTTTTTTACTCGAGCTATCATACAAAATAAATTTTTTATACCTAATAGTATATCTTTTCCTCAATCAAGAATTTTGCTTGAGAATTATTTTAATTAATTATTTGATTTTTTTAGCAATATCTAAAGCAAAGTAAGTTATTACAGCACATGCGCCAGCTCTTTTAAATGAAGTAATAGTTTCTAAAATTGCGTCATCTTTTAGAATTTTCTTATCTATAGCATTCTTAATTAAACTGTATTCACCAGAAACTTGATATACTAGTACCGGTAGATTAAATTTTGTTTTAATAGCTTTAACTATATCTAAATACATCATACCTGGTTTAACCATAACCATATCAGCTCCTTCTTTGATATCTAAACCTACTTCTCTAAAGGATTCGTTAAAATTTCTATAATCCATTTGATATGTTTTTTTATCTTGTTTTAATTTTGATTTACTACCTACAGCGTCTCTAAATGGTCCATAAAAATTAGATGCGTATTTAATTGCATACGATAATATACAAATATTTTTGTAATTTTCTTTATCTAACGCTTTTCTAATTGCACCAACTCTTCCATCCATCATATCTGATGGTGCAATTACATCACATCCCATTTTTACTTGCAGTAGTGCCTGTTTTACCAAAACTTTTATTGTTTCATCATTATGAATTTCATTATTTATTATTACACCATCATGTCCATGCGATGTATAGGGGTCTAAGGCTACATCACACATAATACCAACTCTTGGAAATTTTTTTTTTATAAGTTTTAAAGATCTACATACCAAATTTTCAGGATTTAATGCTTCTGAACCTTTAATATCTTTTTTATGATTAGGTGTATAAGGAAATATTGATACCATTGGTATTTTATATTTAATAACTTGATTAAGAATATTTGGTAATTTATCAACACTATATCTATTAATACCTGGCATCGATTTTATAGGCTCAATTATATTTTTGCCCTCTCTCACGAAAATAGGTAATATAAGGTCATTACTAGAAATATTACTTTCCGAGACAACGTCTCTAAGCCACTGAGATTTTCTTAACCTTCTAAGTCTTGTTTTTGGGAAAGAGCCGATAATTTTCATGTAAATTCCTGATAATTTTGAATTTGATGCGACAAATATATAATTATAATTTCAAATAGTGTAATTTAATTATTAATTATGAGCAATATAAAATTAAATACAATATTTAAAACTGTATGTATTGCCTCAGATCATGCAGGATTTTATTTAAAGGAAGAAATCAAAAATCATTTAATTGATCAAAATGTTTCGATCTTTGATATGGGACCTTATGACGATCAATCAGTCGATTATCCTGATTACGCCAGAAAATTAGCCAATCGTATCAAAGCAAAAAAAAGCAACGCAGGTATACTTGTGTGCGGTTCTGGCACTGGAATGGCTATAAGTGCCAATAAAATCAAAACAATTAGAGCTGCTGTATGCTATAATTTAACTTCTACAAGATTGTCTAGACAACATAATAATGCTAATATAATCGCGTTAGGCTCAAGATTAACAAAAAAAAAATTATCTTTAAAATTAGTGAAAACTTTTTTAAGAACTAAATTTGAAGGTGGTAGACATTTAAGAAGGGTAAAAAAAATTTAAACATGTCCATAGCAGTAAAATTAAATAAATATTTAAATAGTTTTTTTAAATTAAATTTAAAAGAAGCAGATAAAGAATTATATGAATCTATCTCGGAAGAGTTTTTAAGACAACAAAATCATATTGAGTTGATAGCATCTGAAAACATAGTCTCCAAGGCAGTTCTTGAGGCTCAAGGGTCAGTTTTAACTAACAAATATGCCGAGGGATATCCTGGTAAAAGATATTACGGAGGGTGTGAGCATGTTGATATTTCAGAAAATCTTGCAATTGAAAGAGCAAAAAAATTGTTCAATTGTAAATTTGCTAATGTTCAACCTCATTCTGGTGCTCAAGCAAATGGAGCAGTTTATCTAGCTTTATTAAAACCTGGAGATACAACACTTGCAATGAGTTTAAATTCTGGAGGTCATTTAACTCATGGAGCTAAGCCAGCTCAATCAGGTAAATGGTTCAACGCATTACATTATGAAGTTGATAAAAAAACAGGACTTATTGATTATGAAAGTGTTGAGAAACTTGCTCAAGAAAATAAACCTAAACTAATTATTGCTGGAGGAAGTGCGTATTCTAGAATTATTGATTTTAAAAAGTTTAGAGAAATATGTGATAAAGTTGGTGCTTATCTTCTTGTCGACATGGCTCATTTTTCAGGGTTAGTAGCTGGAGGCGCCTATCCCAATCCTACTAAATATGCAGATGTAGTTACATCTACTACTCATAAAGTTTTAAGAGGACCACGTGGTGGTATTATTTTAACAAATAATGAGGAATTAATTAAAAAATTTAATAGCGCTATATTTCCTGGGTTACAAGGTGGTCCATTAATGCACGTAATCGCTGCTAAAGCAGTTTGTTTTAAAGAAGCTTTATCTGATGACTTTAAGCAATATACAAAAAATGTAATCAACAATGCCAAAGTACTTTCTGATAGATTAACAGAAAAAGGTTTTAAGATTTTTTCAGGAGGTACAGATACTCACTTAATGTTAATTGATTTGAGATCATTTGGTGTTACCGGTAAAGATGCTCAAGCTTCTTTAGGAAGAGCAAATATTACTTGTAACAAAAATGGAATACCTTTTGATAGTGAAAGTCCAATGATCACTTCAGGTATTA
>MDTD01002636.1_pt1 | contig 10036 bp, 7 predicted proteins | sample 811221 | NCBI WGS metagenome assembly MDTD01 (sample SAMN05326646, study PRJNA326480) | marine metagenome | isolation source: seawater | place: Pacific Ocean: South West | collected 2011
AATATGACAATAATAAATTGAAATTTAAATCTCTAAATCTAAAAAATTTAAAAATAAGATAATAATAAGACCCGTATGCATATAATTTACTCAAATTATTATATCTTAAAAAATCAACTAGATAACCTTGATTTTCTTTCCAAGATTTTATTTGCCAACTTCTATCTTCTGTGAAAGCTTCAAAATCATTATCAAATTTAATTACATTGCAATGTTTAAATAAATTTATAATTTTTAAACCCAAAGCTTCACTTGCAGCTATATAAAAATTTTCATTTATACCCCAATCATATTGTTTGTAAGGTTTAATAATTTCTTGGAATTTACCAACTTTTTCTTTTGATATCTTAAAAACGATTAGATCTATTCCATAGTGTGGCCAAAAATTATTTTTAACAATACCATTAGTAATATGTGTATTAGGATAAATCAAAGCACAAAAGTTTTTTTCATTTATTTTAGATAAAATTTGAAACAAATTATTTGGAACTATTATATCTGCTGTTGAATAGATCAGATAATCAAAGTTATCATTAATCAAAAATTGACTTAATGCATTGTCTAACATCAATTTATTCGAATATTTCTTATTATTTGGCAATTTATCTTTAGTAATATTAATGTAAAAATTTTTAATATTTTTGTTATCAATAAATTTTTTTACATTTTGTTCATCAAATTGAGTAAGGCTAAAAGTTATATCTGCATCTAAACTTTTGACAGAATCAACAAAAATACTTTGATATGTGTCATTAATTTTTGATTTTCCTATTGGCCTGAAGGATACTAGCCACAGCGCTTTCATAATTTATTTAGTCACTTTTATTTTCAATATTACTTTTACAAAATTTTTCTATATTTGATCCACTAAAAATTTGTTTTTCAATCCAAGAATATGTTTTTTTGAGACCATCTTTTAAAGTAAATTTGGGTTTCCAGCCAATTTTTTTATTCACATATGAATTATCACTTGATCTTCCTCTCACACCTTTGGGTTTATCCAACTGATAGTTTTTTTCAACTTTATAGTCTGCAATGTCTTCAATAATTTTTATCATTTCGTTAATTGATACCTGTTCCTCACTTCCTATATTGAAAACATCTTGTTTATCGCTGTTAAAAACTTCTAAAGTACCTTTTATACAATCATCTATATACAAAAAACTTCTAGTTTGTTCACCATCACCCCAAACATTAATTATTTTTTCTTTATTTTTTTTAGCTAAAATGATTTTTCTACACAAAGCAGCTGGTGCTTTTTCTCTACCACCATCAAATGTGCCAACTGGTCCATATATATTATGATATCTTACCACCCGAGTTTCTAACCCAAAATCTTCTGAAAAATGTCTGCACATTCTCTCACTAAATAGTTTTTCCCATCCATATCCATCTTCTGGATCAGCAGGGTACGCATCTTGCTCTTTAAGGCCTTTAACAAATGATTTGTCTTGTTTACTTGAATTATATACACAAGCACTTGAGGAAAAAAAAAATTTTTTACAATTATTTTTAACCGCAGCCCTTAACAAGTTTGTGTTAACTAATACTGAAAGCATACACTCAGCTTTATTATTCTCAATAAATCCCATTCCACCCATGTTGCAAGCGAAATTAAAAATATAATCTATTCCCTTGGTAACTTTTAAAGCATTTTCATAGTCCTTGAGATCTAGACTGTAATTTTTAGATTTTTCAAAATTTTGAAACCAATATTCAATAGGTTTAATATCAACACATGTAAGTTTAATATCATTATTTTGTTCTTTTAAAAATTTAGAGGCTAAATGCCCACCTATGAAGCCACCAGCACCACATATTAATATTTTTACCATAATCAGTTATTATCTTAAAAATAAAAAATTAATAGTAAAAATTTTTAAAATGAATAAATTCAAAATTATTAAATTATTCAATATAAATAAATTATAACAATGAATCAATTAAGTTACTTTTTTAAAGAGAAAACTGAGCTAATTGATAAAATATTGATCGTAAATATCTCTCTAATACCATTGTCACTTGCAATAAGTATTTTTTTTGCAGATCTTTTAGCATCTGTTTGTAGTCTAATTTTAATTTATTTTTTTTTGTCAAGAAAAAATTTGGATATATTTAGATTAGTTAAGAAAGAAATTATCTTTTTTTCACTATTTTATATAATTATTTTAATAAGTTTAATTTTATCAAAATACAAAGATGTATCATTTCTAGCCTCTTTTTTTTATTTTAGATATTTTTTTTTAACATTAACAATTTTTTATTTATTAAAAAAATATGATTTCTATTTTAAAATATTTTTTTACTCAGTGATGATATCTTTTAGCTTAGTATTATTTGACTCATATTTTCAGCACATAATTGGATATAATTTATTTGGATACCCCAAAGAAGGGGTATTGGAAAAAGACTCTTTTATATATTTGACAAGTTTCTTCTTTGAAGAAAAAAAACTTGGAAGCTATCTTGTACGATTTTTACCATTAATATTAAGTTTAGTAATTTTTTTTAAACCCAAAGGATCAATTTATTTTGAATTTTTTATTTTGATTATTTCAGGTATTATAATATTTTTTTCATCTGAAAGAACAGCTTTATTCTTATTACTAGTAACATATTTTTTTTATTTTTTGATTAATAAAAAAAAAATACATTTTTTAATCATAATTTTTATAACTTTCTTTACTCTTTTTAATTTTGAAAACAATTTAAAATTAAAAGAAAAATATATTAATTTTACTCTACATCAAACAGGTCTAATAACTTTGTTTAAAACAAAAGATGATCTTAAATTTTCGGCTTTTAAGAATAATAATTTAGTAAGATATTATTCAGAAGAACATGAAAATCTTTCTTATACAGGATTAAAAATTTTCCAAAATAATTATTTTTTTGGTTCTGGAGTTAAAACTTTTTATAATGAATGTGAAAATATCAAAGAAAATATTAAAGAAATAAGAAATAAAAGAAATAACAAAATTATTTGCTCTACACATCCACATAACACTTATATTCAAATTTTATCAGAAGTAGGGTTTTTTGGATTTATTTTAGTAACTTATTTATTTTTGAGTACACTGATAAAAAATGTAAAAATTATTTTAAAAAAAAATAAAACTAATATAGATAAAGCCTACTTTTATCTAAATTTAAGTATAATTATTAATATTTTACCTTTAATTCCTTCAGGAAGTTTTTTTAATAACTGGATGAGTTTAATAATTTTTTTTCCATTAGGTTTCTGGATGTATATTAAAAAAATAAATTAAGATGCTTACAATTATAAATAAAACGACAATAATTAAATTATTATTAATTTTTATATTTATAATTTGTTGGTTATCTATTTCTACTTCTTTTGATGATATTTTATTTTTTAAAAATGAAAAATTTGATTTGAAAAATTTAATTAATTTTACCCGTCACTCATTAGTTTACATTAGTTTTTTAACACAAATCTTAATATTTTTTTTTATAAAGTCTCAAATAAACTACAAAAAAAATTTAATTTTTATTATATTATTTTTTTATTTTATATTTCAAATTTTTGGCTTAATTATAACATCAAATTCAATAGAAAATATATCTTTTGTAATAAGTAGTTTAACTATAATTTTAAATATTTTTTTGATTAATAATTTCTTTCCAAAAAAAGAAAAAAAAATTATAATTTTCATATCTTTTTTAATTCTTTTTACTGTATTTGTATTATCTTTTTTCAATCCATTATTGTTATATTTGTCAGGGGAATTAAATATATATGGTCATTTTAGTGAAAATTACGATTTATTTTTGAATAAAGTCTCGCCTCGATCATCTGGTATTTCGCGATCATGTTTAATCTTATTTATTATGACTTTTATTTTAGAAAAAATTATAATTAAAAAAGAAATTATCTTTAAACTTTTAAGAATTATATTTTTAACTGTTATATTTCTTTGTCAAAGTAGATTAATTATTTTGACAACTTTTATAAGTTTTTTCTTTATTTATTTTTTTGAAAATAAATTTACTTTAAAAGATATATCTAAATTTTTATTACAATATACATTAATCCCAATAATATTTACTTTTTCATTAATGGATATTCACGCAAATCAAAAATATAAATTGATAAAACAAAAATTGATAAATGAATATACAGGAACTGAAAAGTTAAAAGAAGAAGATATAAAAATTGAAAAAGAATTGCCTATTCGAAACTTTTCGGAGTCAGTTACCTCAGGAAGATTTGAAGATTGGAGAGAAATTTTTAAAAAAATTGAACTTAATTCATTATACATTGGTCTTGGATCTCAAGCTGATAGATATCTAATTAATCAATCTGCATCAAACGGAATAATTTATGCATTGATTTCGTCAGGAATTTTTGGATTTTTGTTCTATACTCTTTTCTTAATCATGATATTAATAAAATTATCAAATATTTTTTTTAATATTAAAAAAAATAATTATTTAGAATTTTATAGTGGATTAATTATTTTAGTAATATTTATAAGATCTCTGTTTGAAACTTCTTATGCTGTCTTTGGTATTGATTTAATTTTAGTTTCAATATTCACAAGTTTTATAAATAGTGATAAAGGACAAAAAATTATTTAAATGATTTTCTCTGACCTAATATTAATATTTTTTATATTATTAAATTTATTTATAGTTACTTATTTTCAAAAATTAAAAATTTTTCATTACGTTATAGATAAACCAGACAAAGTTAGAAAATTACATTCCAAACCAACGCCATTAGCTGGTGGTCAGATAATTTGTTTAAATATATTAATTTACTGTGTCTTTGTTTATTTTCACAGAGAGATACTGGAAATTGAAATATTTTTTAAAAATATCAAAAGTTTAAATTTTTTTATGTTGGCTTTTTTTTCTATCTTTTTAATAGGAATTATAGATGATAAAATTGACTTTCAAGCCAATACAAAATTTTTATTATTAGCTATAATAATCACTATTCTTTTGTTATTTGATGATGATTTAGTATTAAATAACATTCGTTTTTCTTTTTTAGAAAGAAGTTTCTCTTTACATTATTTTGATGTGATATTTTCTGTATTGTGTTTTTTAATTTTTTTAAATGCATTCAATATGTTTGATGGAATTAATCTACAAGCAATTTCATACTCTTTATTTATTTTCTTAATTTTAACATTTTTTTTTGTGAACTCATTTATATTAAAAATTTTAATTATTAATTTAGTTACCTTTTCTTATCTAAATTTAAAAAATAAAAGTTTTTTAGGAGACAGTGGTTCACTTTTACTAGGATTCTTAATAAGTTACTTTTTTATTAAACTATATAACTTTAATTACTTTAATTATGCTGATCAAATTACTTTATTTATGCTCATCCCTGGACTAGATTTAATTAGATTATTTATCTCAAGAATTTACAGAAAAAAGAATCCATTAAGTCCTGATAGAAATCATCTTCATCATTTGCTGTTATCAAAATATTCATTTAAATTTTCAATTATTACTATTTTGCTTTTTATAAGTTTTCCTATTTTTTTAGAATACTTTAAAATTAATAATATGTTAACTATTTTACTTACTACAATTATCTATTTTGCATTAGTTTTTTTTCTAAAAAGAAAAAAAACTACTCTTTAGGATAAATTTCATTTAAATAATAATTACAGTATTTTTCTAATCCTTTTTTAAGCTTAATTTTAGGTTTCCATCCCAATTTTTTAATTTTACTTGAGTCCAATTTTCTCATTTTTACTCCATCAGGATATTTTTTGTTGAAAATAATTTTACCTTTATAGCCAATAATTCTTTTCAACATAAATGCTAATTTATTAATTGAATAATGTTCCCCACCACCAATATTTAAGTAATCACAATCAATTTTTTTAACTATAGTGAAATATATTGCTGATGCTAAATCTTCTACATTTAAAAATTCTCTCTTAACTTTTCCTGAGCCCCAAACTTCTACGTACGGAAGATTATTGATTTTAGCTAAAGTAAATTTTTTAACTAATGCTGGTAGAACATGACTGGACTCTAGATCAAAGTTATCACCTCTTCCATATAAATTTGCTGGCATTAAGGATATAAATTCTTTACTATTTTTCTTTTTTAAATGTTGAGAGTATTTTAAAGATATAATTTTTGCTAAAGCATAACCTTCATTAGTCTCTTCTAGATATGATGAAAGAAGAGCTTTTTCCTTAATTGGTTGTTTATTTTTTTTTGGATATATACAAGCAGAACCCAAATTTATTAATTTTTTAACACCATTTTTAAATGAGGCATTGATAATATTTAATCCAATCATAGAATTTATATATATATAATCTGACTGAAAATTTTTATTGTCTAAAATACCACCGACTTTACCTGCGGCATTAATAACAATATTTGGTTTATTTTTTTTAAACCATTTTTCTACTGACGCTTGATTTGTGAAGTCTAAATCTTTTCTTTTACAATCAATAATTTGATAATTTTTTTTTTTTTTTAAAAAATTATAAATAGATCTTCCGACCATCCCCTCTTGACCAGCAATTAAAACTTTCAATTTCAAAGCTTATATTTTATTTGAGATTTTCTTGTATATTCTAAATCAGCATCCATCATTTCTTTAATTAATTGATAAATATTAGATTTAGGTTTCCATTTTAATAACTTTTTAGCTTTACTAGCATTACCAATCAAATTATTGACTTCATTTGGTCGGAAGTATTTTCTACTAATCCTAATTATAATCATATTTTTTTTTAGAAATGGATATTTCTTGTAATCAAAACTAACTATTTTTGCGTATTCTTTTAAACCATTTCCATACCACTTAATTTTAATCCTTAAATATTTAAAACATTCGTCTACAAAATATTTAACTGAATATTGTTTTTCTGTTGCAATTACAAAATCATCAGGTTTTTTATATTGTAAAACCTTCCAACACATTTCAACGTAATCTCTAGCATGACCCCAATCTCTTAAAGAATAAATGTTTCCTAAATATAAACACTTATCAAGACCATAAATTATTTTACTTATACCCATAGTAATTTTTCTAGTTACAAAAGTTTCTCCACGTCTTGGTGACTCATGATTAAAAAGAATTCCATTAGAGGCAAATATTTTGTATGACTCTCTATAATTTTTTGTGATCCAATATGCAAATAATTTTGAAGTTGCGTAAGGACTTTTAGGATAAAAACTTGTTTTTTCTGATTGTCTTGACTCTTGAATTTCTCCATAAAGTTCTGAAGTTGATGCTTGATAAAATTTTGTTTTACTTTCTAACCCACAATCATATATTGCATGAAGTAAATTTAAAGTTCCAAGTGAATTAACTTGTGTGGTGTAATTAGGAAGTTGAAAACTAACACCAACATGACTTTGTGCAGCAAGGTTATAAATCTCGTCAGGTTTAATTTTATTAATCAAATCTGTTAGGGAATTTGGATCAAGAAGATCACCGTAATGTAAATAAAATTTATTTTTATAACTTTTATTATCATATATGTGATCAATTCTAGATGTATTAAAGGATGATGATTTTCTTTTAATTCCATGTACTATATATTTTTTTTTAAGCAAGAACTCTGCTAAGTAGGAGCCATCTTGTCCAGTAATTCCAGTGATAAGTGCTTTTTTAAATTTCATAAATTAAACTATATCACTATTATATTAAAAGTTTTATTATGCAATAATTATATAAAATGAAAATTTCAGTTATTACAGTGTCGCTTAATAGTGCTCAAACAATAAGAGATACTTTAAATTCTGTTTTTTCTCAAACTTATAAAAACATTGAACACATAATAGTTGATGGTGGATCAAAAGATGGGACATTATCTATATTAAAGAATTACACAAATAAAAGAAAAAAAATTTTTATAAAAAAAAATTATGGTATCTATAAATCTATCAATTTTGCGATTAAAGAGTCCTCGGGAAAATTTATATGTATTTTAAATTCAGACGATATATTTCAATCAAATAAAATAATAGAGAATCTTGTTAATGAAATTTCTAAAAATAAAAATATTGGAATTTTTTTGGGTAACGTAGCTTATTTTGATAATTCAGATTACTATAATATAACTAGATTTTATTCAGCAGTCGGTTTTAAAGGCTGGAAAATGAAATTTGGATTAATGCCACCTCATCCAGCGTCTTTAATTAAGAAGAATATCTATATGAAATATGGTCTTTACAAAGAAAATTTTAAAATTGCAGCAGATTTCGAGTTATTCTTGAGATTATTTCTTATAGAAAAAATAAAATTTAAAATAATAAATTCCACTATCGTAAGAATGAGATCAGGTGGTATTTCAGGAAAAAATTTTAAAAGTTATTGGATTTCTACGATTGAAATTTTAAAATCTTTCCAGATAAACAATCTTAAAACTAATATACTTTTCATTATTATGCGTATTCCTGCAAAAATAAATCAATTATTTATTTATAACAAAAATAAGATAAATAAATCTTTTAGATTGTTCAAATTATTATATGAAAATGAGTATTATCAAAAAAATAGCTTTAAAATTTTAGATAAAACTGAAGATGTTCCATTTCATAAAAATTTTATTTTATCTGGCATGAACTTAGCGTTTTTAGGTTATTTCGCAAATAAAGAACTTTCTACAGAAAAAATTTTATTTCATTGGCCAGATGGTATTTGGTTAAAAAAACATATTGATATTGAAAAAATACCTGGAAGGGAATTATTAAAAAATTTAGAGATTCCAAAACAAATAAATAAGATTCTTGTACTTGGAAATTTATCGGAATACTCAAAAAAATTTTTAGAAAAAAAGTTTAAATTAAAAGTTTTGAATCATAAGCTACCTTTTGGTCCAATTAATGAAATAATCAAATCAAAAATAAAACTATCTGATAATACTCTTACGTTAATAACTCTTCCAACACCTAAACAAGAAAAGTTAGCGATCCACTTATCAAAAAAAAATTCAAAATATAAAATAATTTGTATTGGTGCATCAGTAGCAATTGCATCAGGGGAGGAAAAACAAGTGCCAAATATATTAAAAAATTATGAATTTTTATGGAGACTTAAAAATGATTTTTTTAGACGATCAAAAAGAATTATTGAAACTTTTTATTATTATTTAAAAGGAAAATATATTAATAAAGCTTTTCATAAAACAAGATTTATAAAAATTGACTAAAAAAAGATTATTTGTTTGGACCTGTGATTATTCAGAAAATTCTGGAGAGGGAAAGCTAGCGAGATTATTTATCAGTTATTTAAATCATAAAAAAAAATATATTCTCAAATTTAATCAAAGAAAAATATTAAAATTTAAATATTTATCTACATTATTAGGTATAATTTATTGTTGGAATAAATATTTTAAAAATCAAAAAGTTTGTTATTTAAACTACCTTCCTTTTTGGAACTTTATCATTTTTATTTTTTTACCACCAAAAACAATTTTAGGACCAATAACGGGTGGAGCAAACTTTTCTAAATCAAATTTATTCAGCTTAATTCTCAGAGGTTTTGTTTTTCCATTTTTTTATAAAATAAGTGAATTTTTTTTAAATCTAAGAGATGTAAAAATTATATTTTCAACAGAGTTATTAAAAAAATATCTTTTCAAAAGAACTATAAAAAATAGTAATTTTAACTTTATTATTCAAAACTTTTCATTAAAAAAAAATCGAAAAATAAAAAAAGAATTTGATTTTATCATTTACAATAGAAAACATAAAAATAAGAGAGATTTTTTTCCATTTGAATTTATAAATAAACTAAGTAAGCACAATTTTAAAATTTGTATTGTTGGTGAAAAATTAAATATATCTTCAGTAAAGAATTATGGTTTTTTAAATAATAAAAAGATACAAAATCTCCAATCAAAATCGAAATACACAATTGCCTCAGGAGAAAATCTCTATAGTTTTTTTGTTCTAGAATGTCTTACCAATCACGTAAAAATAATTGTAAAAAAAAATATGAATAAAAAAATAATATTATTTAAAAAAAAATTTATTGAATTAGATTTTAATTCCTTAAATAGTATTAAAAAAATTAAAA
>MDTD01144438.1_pt1 | contig 10036 bp, 12 predicted proteins | sample 811221 | NCBI WGS metagenome assembly MDTD01 (sample SAMN05326646, study PRJNA326480) | marine metagenome | isolation source: seawater | place: Pacific Ocean: South West | collected 2011
ACACAAATAAAACAAAGTAATCATTACTGGCTTATAGAAAATATAGAAAACAAAAACTATAACGGTACGAGGCATTTAATATATCTAAAAAAGAAAGCTCTGTAATATTTATTTCTATAACAATATATTAGAAAGTTTTACCTAGTGAGCTATTTAATTAATAATGAAAATTTTACAAATTTTGTGCATAACGTAGATACCTCTTTTACTAAAGAGACCATAGGAACTACTATAGAATATTATCCAGGAACAGAAGTTACGTATACACCCACGCCAGGCGCAAGTAAAGTCATTTATGAGTGTAGTTTTCAAAATGCATGGAATCCAGACAGTGCAGGATCATGGTCTTGTTCTAGGCTTCAATACTCAACAGACAACGGTTCCAGCTGGACAGACATTTCAGGCTCTAAATTAATGTGTGGCTCTTGGTCATCTAATATTGACTATGTATGGAATACTTATTTGTGGGTTTTTACTATAGACGCTTGGTCTGGTGAAAGAAAAATAAGACTAGCAGGAAGAGCATATAATAGCTTGACAGAATTTACAATTGGAAGGTCTTACAGCGTCCCTGCAGCTGAAGGTACTGGCTCATGTCCTCATGTGTCTATATACTCAGTAAAGTAAGAAAATTAATATGTCATATAATATAAATAAATTTTTTTTAGTTCAAGAAACAGATCAGCCATCAGTTCAAACAATATCAACAACTTATACTGAAATAACTGGTTCTAAATGTCAAGTCAATACAGTTTCTAGTGGAAATATTTTTTATAAGTTTAATTTTTATCTCTCTACAATATACACCTTCGGCACAAATGGAGACTATGATAAACCACTCTTACATATTAAATTGCAAAAAAGCAATGATAATTTTTCATCTAACATAGTAGACTTGCAAGGATGCCAGTTTAATGCGTCAGGAGATACATTAGAAAATAGAGACTATTTTTATAGTACTTTTACACCTACATTTATAATAGAGAATTTAACAAATGAATATTTAAGATTAGTAGCTAGATCTTATTCGACATCAAATAGAGCAAGACTCCATAGAGGATACCAGTTTGATGGTTCGAACCCTTCTGAGTTTTACTTTAACACAACATTACAAGTAATTGAGATATAAAATGACTTATATGATATCTGGAGATTTAAAAAACGTACAATATTTAACAACTACACATACATCAGTTCAGACTACAAGTAGTTCTGCAAATACATTTATTACTCTGTCTGGGTCAGAAATATCTTATGTTCCTTTTAATAATTCTGATAAAGTAATATATGAAATAAGTTTTTACAGCGAAAAGCAAGGCAACCCTTTTATAACAGCATATTTAGAGCATTATGTATCTGGTTCTTGGACTGAAATTAATTCTAAGTATAGAAAAAACTGGGGTAACGGCAACTCTACAAGCCAAATGTATAGATGGCCTATATACTGGAGATTTGTCTTGCCTTCTTGGACAGGAGAAAGAAGTCTAAGAATAAGACTTGGACAACATGCTGCAAATAGACAAGTTAATTTACACCAGATTACAGATTGGGATGGTTCTGGATCTATTACAGATCAATTTTGTAACACAAATCTTTTAATATATTCAGTTTAATTTACTTTAGATTATATTTATATTACAAACTAAGGTAGTTAATAAATGTCTTACATAAGAGAAAATTCATTCAAAAAAAAAGAGTTTTTAGTTGATACAACAAGCTTTGCAAAACAAACTGTATCAACTACAGTTGTAGGTTATGATGGTACTGAAATTACGTATACGCCCGAGTTTAATTCTTCAAATGTAGTATATGAAGTTAACTTTACGCTTTCATGGGATCCTGATGGCCAGGGATCATACCCGTGTACAAGAGTTCAATATTCAACAGATAATGGATCTAGCTGGACAACTATTTCAGGAACAGAATTAATGGAAGGAACATATAGCGCTGATAATGACTATGACTGGATTAATATGTCTTATACATACATACTAGACTATTGGGCAGGAGAAAGAAAAATAAGATTAGCTGGAAGAGCTTATTCTAATGCACAAGAATTTCAAATAGGAAGACAGTACTACGGCTCATATTCAGAAGGCGTTTCTTGTTGTCCGCATGTTTCAATTTATTCGGTGACATCATGAGTTTTATAAAGCAAAAAAAAACAGTAGTTCATAAAGAAACAAATCCAACAAAACAAATAATAAGTGATTCTTATACAGAGATTACAGGTTCTAGAGGTGAAATAACACAATTAGATTCTTCAAATAAGCTTGTTTATAGATTTAACTTTAATATACAAACAGAAACTTCTACAGCATCGAAGTGGTTTTTGCATATTAAATTACAGAAGAGTAATGATAACTTTTCTAGTAATATTGTAGACATTCAGGGCGCAAACTATAACATAGCATCAGACAGTATTAACATTATAGATCATTTATACAGACTTAATACAGCATTCTTTGTTATAGATGGATTAGCAGGAACACATCAACTAAGATTAGTATGTAGATCTTATTCAAATTCTCTTAAACCTCAACTACATCAAACAGACTATTATGATGGTGCTGCTTCAACAAAAGTATTTGACACATCGCTTTTGATATTAGAGGTATAATATGACATATTTATTTAGCAAAAGTTTAGGTGAAAATCCTCAAACAACAATAACTGTAAATACATCAGTACAGACTACTCCTACATCAGGTAACTCTTACGTAACAGTAAACGGATCACAAACTACTTATACACCTGCAGCAAATACAGATAAAGTTGTTTATGAAATAGGGTTTTATGTAGAAGCATTAAATAAAGCATCATTTCAACATTTAATTTTAGAGCATGATACTAACAATAATAATACATGGTCAACCATATCACAAAATTTTGGCAAAAACTTTGGAGCTTTTGGTGCAGGGCAATATTTAAGAGACTACTTGTATTATAGATTTATAATTCCTTCGTGGAGCGGAACTAGAGGTTTAAGATTAAGATCATCAGCACATACAGCTATTCATGGTGTAAATTATCACGCAGTTACAGAATGGGATGGTTCTGGGTCTATTACAAATAGATTTTGTAATACAAGTTTATTAATATATTCTGTGTAAAAATTAATATTTTAAGATAAATTATTATTTATGAAAATAAACAAAAACAAAAAAAAAGCATTCTCTTCACTAGTAACTTGTATATTAGCTGCTGTATTATCTTTAATATCTTTTTCTGCTATTAAATATGGGGTAGTTTCAAAAAATACTTTTCATGAAAAGCAAGCTTTAGACTCTTGCGGTTATTCTGTTGGTTATAGTTTAATATACTATAACAATATAGATAAGTATTGTAGCAACTTAAATCAAAATTCTTGCAATTTTTCAAGTTTAAACGTAATATCAGAAGATACTATTTTCAAATGTCAAGAACAACAACTAGTTTGTGAAGATGATAAATGTTATAGAGAGTTTATAGTTTCTTCAAAATACAATCCAGGATTAGGTACAGTAGAAAAGTCTGTTAGCGTAAAAATCAATGAAGAAGTTCATGATGTAGAAAGAATAGATGCAGCTGTAATATTTTTACTTGATTATTCTGGCTCAATGAATGGAAATAGAATTACACAACTAAAGAATGCTGTAAGTCAATTTATCAACTATGATTATAATCTAAGTTATGCAGTTTTGCTTTACAATGAAAACGTTATAACAACATCAAATATATCAAAAGGTTTAAACCACGATCAAACTGCACTGTCAATAGTAGACACCAATCAATCAGGTGGTGGGACAAACTTTGTAAAGCCTATAGAAAAAGCACTAGAGTTAATACAGAATTCTGAGCATGAAACTTATTATATTGTTCTTGTTTCTGACGGTAGCCCTAATGAAGGTATTAGTGAATCTTTAAATTTAGTTAATCAAAGAATAATGTCATTAGACAATACTAATTGTGTTTATTCTACAAAAGAAAATCCTTGTATAACTATGTTTACATTAGGTGTAGACAATGCTGACATGTCTGCTCTAGAGGTTATAAGCGGAAACACAATATTAAGTAATAGTGAAGAATACTCATACAAAATATCAGCAAACCAAACATCTATTGCTTTTAACGCAATAATTGAAGAGATAATGTGCAGAATTGGTCCATTAGAAAGCTCTGGTGATATTTACGTTTTTGATGAATTACAGATATTAGAAGAAAATATAGATTATATTTATGATAATCAACATAAAATTTTAAAGTTTTATGATAGTGAACCTCATAACTCATGTACTAGAATGATAGAAAACAATAGTAATATAACTATAAGGTGGGGAAAACCTTTAGTTGAAGTAATTAGATAATGAAAAACAATAATCTTGAAATTAAAAAAGGCGATCTGGTAAATATTCACAAGTTTTATTTAGAGGAGAAAAACTGTATTATACTTGACGTAATAAAAGATAACTACTTTAAAAAAGGTCTATTGGTTTATTTGTATGACAATGTTAAAAAAACATTAGATCTAGACAAAAATTTAAATTTAAAAATTGAAAGTGCTGACAGGAAAATTATTTATCAATGTCAAAATATTGTCTAAACTTTTTAGTTTTCAAAGTCTAAATATATAAAACAAATATTTATATTGTTAGCGTATCTGCCTATCGTAGAGTCTGTGATAGATGATTCTGCTCTTTCAATATCTTGTTTGTAATCTCTATATAAGTCTTTAAGCACTTCAATAATTTCTTTTTTTCTATCATCTAGCCTACTGTTTTTAAAAAAGTTGTTAATTTTAAATTCTGCATCACTAGGGCTGATTGATGCAAAGTAACTTACTAAAGAAGAAGATATATCTTCTTCTCCTACACCAGGAGTTAAACTTTGTAGTTGATTCTTAATAGCACGAGAATAACTAGGATTATCTTCAATTTTGTAGAGCTTTCTAGAAAAATTAACTGATTGTCTATTTGCACCTCCAAATCTTGCTCTTTCTATACTTCCATGCCCTATTATGTCATGCAAAGAGTAGTAAACATTATTGTCATAGTCTAAATGAGAAATAAAAATAGGTGCACTATGATTTTTTGTATTTTCTATATCAATAAAAATATCTTCAATGTCTTGACGAGATGTGCTTAAAAAACTATTATATTCACTTTGATTTAGAGGAGGATGTTTTGTAACTAAGTCTTCATCATCTTCATAATCTTGTAAATGATCTGATTTTGATGTTTCATAGATAATATCAATTACTTTCTTTGTTAACTGTTTTTTCTCTTCTACACTTTTATCCTTAACATTAATTTGTATAATCTTGTCAGGAATATCATTTCTATCTATTTCAAATTCAATTCCACTTCTTCTTAAGTTTTGTTCTAATAAAGTTTGGTATAATGTTTCATTTGATCTAGGTATTTGATCAAACGCATCATAAGACAGATTATCATTACTATATTTTAAATCACCATAATTTAAAGTTCTAACTAAATAACAGGGATATGTCAGCTTAAATTGTTTTAAGTTTCTCTCATTAATAAAGTTACTTCGCCATTCAGACAACAACTCTTTAAACTCTCTTCTATTAAGTTTGCTCATTTATAATCCTTAGTAATATTAATACGTGTAAATTAAATATTAATTAAATATAATAAATAAAAACAAGAAAGGTATATAATTTGTCTATTGATTTAATAACACCACCAGACAGATTTGTCGGGCTTCATGCACATAGCACTTTTTAAAAACTTAGTATGTGTATATTTACCTTAAAGGAGGTAGTATGCCAAGATACGTTAAAAACAAATGCGAAATATGTGATAAAGAATTTGAAGTAATCTATAAGAAGAGGTCACAAAAGACATGTAGTAAACAATGTGCTTATAAGCTTAGAAAGAAAAACAAGAACACATCACCAGCGCAACAAAAAAAATGTAATATTTGCAATAAAGAATTTTTAGATAAAACTAAACTTAAACAACAGACGGAATGTAAATCTTGTAAACTTAAAAAAGGTGTTGAAACAAGAAAGACAAACGGATCTTATGAAAGAACTGAAGAACAAAATAAAAAATTGTCTGAAACTTTAAAGCGACAATATGACAATGGCGAAAGAAAATTTAGCAAAGAAGCTTTAGAAAAACTTTCAAAAGGTCTAACAGAAAGATGGACTTCTGGAGAAATGAAAAATAAATCTCAAGAAACTTGTTTAAAAAAATATGGCGTCGATCACTGGACAAAGGCAAGTCAAGCAAGAATAAAACTTTCAAACGCAAGAAAAGGCTTTAAGTTTTCAAAAGAAGTTAGAAGCAACATGTCAAAAGCTGCTGCGAAAAGAATTAAAAAATATAAAATATACTCTTTTGGCAATGGCGGTTTTAGAGAGGACATAAATCTTTATGTTAGAAGTAATTGGGAAGCTAACTTTGCTAGAGTATTAGAGTACAATAAAATAATATTTCAATATGAGCCAGATACATTTGAAATAGCTGGAGGTATAACTTATACACCAGACTTTAAAGTTGGAAATATATATTTTGAAATCAAAGGTTATATGGATAGTCGATCAGAAGAAAAAATTTCTGCATTCAAGAAGTCACACCCAAACATAACTTTAGCAATAATTTCAGGCGATGAATATGATTTTCTAAGGAGATCTTACTCAGATAAGGTTTTATGGGAAGGTAAATAAAATACGTGTAAATAATAACATTGTATTTTATAATAAATCAAATTTTAAACATATTAAAAAGGTATATAATGAATAATACATTTAACGCAGAAAGGAGGTGCCTAGAGAAGGTTGAACTTGATATGCTTAGACCCGACAGATTCGTTGGTTTGCATGCCCATTCAACCTTCTCCTAGGTATCTACATTTGATGGTTTGGGTTACCCTGCTGACCACATTGACTTTGTTTTATCTGAGTCTCAAGGCATGGATGCTATTGCGCTTACTGATCATGGAAATGGAAATGGCCTTGCTCATGCTCACTCACATGCAGTAAAAATGCAAAAGGCTGGCAGGAAATATAGGCAAATCTATGGCGTAGAGTTTTATTTTGTTCCATCATTGCAACAGTGGACAGAAGAATATGCAGCACACCGTCAGGCTGTTAAGGATGCAAAGTCAGCAGAGGCTGCTGAAAAGAAGGCAAAAGAAAAAGTAGACATCGATGCAGATGATGAGGCTGGTGGTCTTGTTGTAGAAGACGAGGACGAAACAAAAAAGATTGATGTTCTTAAAGATGAATGGAAACGTCGTTATCACTTAGTAGTTACTGCTCGTAATCAACAAGGGCTAAAGAATCTATTTACGCTTGTTAAGAAGTCTTATAAATATGGATTCTATCGATATCCTCGCATTGACTTTCAAATGCTTCAAGAACATGGTGAAGGTTTACATATCTCTACTGCATGTCTCCATCCGGACACAACTTTGCAAACTTCAGCTGGAAGTCTATCTATTAAAGAAGCTGTAGAAAGGTTTAACAGCGGCGAAGAAATCCAAGTTCTTTCTTATAATGAATATACTAGTAAGGCTGAATTTAAAAAGGTAATCTGGGGTGACAAAACCCGAGAAGGCGCTAAACTTATGCGAATTAAAGACAAAGAAGGTAACGAAATCAAGCTTACACCTGATCACCGTGTTCTTGTTAAAGATAAAGGGTGGATTGATACAAAAGATATTGTTAAAGGCGATATAATTATTAATATTAACCTCTGAAACAGAATATATAGTATTTGTCTAGGAGGATAATATAATGAAAACAAAAAAAAATATATGGAAAATTAGAGAAGAAATACTTTTTTCTTACTATACAAGAGAAGAAATACAAGGTTTTATTGACAAGCTTTACTCGTTTTCGATGATATACCAGATGATTAATCGTGACAATAAAAAATGTTTTAATGAACTAAATGTATCACAACAAACTTTTTCTAAACTTTTAAAAGATAAAATTGGTTTTAGACTGCATGTAGACAATCAAAAAACTTCAACAGCATTTAGAAGTCAGTTTAAATTTCCAAAAAACACTTCAATAGAAGAAATTGAAAGTTATTATTTAAAGACTTCTTTAAAAGGTCAAAAAGGAACAGTTAAAACTAGAAAAAAGTCAGGTAAATCTTATAACCAAAAACAAACTTTAGAGTATTGGATGGAAAAAACAGAGAATATTGAAGTTGCAAAAGAAAGTTTGTCTAACTATAAACGATCAAATTCTCCATTTTGCATTGAGTTCTGGCTTAAGAAAGGCTTAAGCAGGGATAATGCAAGTGCAATAATTTCAGAAAGAGCTGTTAAAGGTGCAATTGGTGCTCTTAAAAAAACATCACAACCTAAAACAGAAAAAAGAATTGAAATCCTATTAAGAGAAAACAACATTGATTATTCTATTCAATATCGAATTAATTTGACAAAAGATGAAGCACTATATAATAAAAGATGTTATATATATGATTTTTATCTACCAAAGTTTAATTTAATCATTGAATGTCATGGCTTATTTTGGCACGCACACCCTTCTTTGTATAATGAAAATAGCATTCTTGATTTCCCAAAAGGAAAAATAAAAGCAAGTGATGTTTGGAATGCTGATTCTTACAAAATGAAGATAGCAAAAAAAAGAAACCATAACTACTTGATTATATGGGAAAATGAAATTGATAATACGATTGATTTAATTAATGAACGTGTAAATATTAACTAATTGTATTATATTCTAATAAAAAGGAATAATTTTGAAAGACATTCAAACAAAATATATCGAAGTTGAAATTATTGAAGAAATAGATGAGACTTCTGACGTTTACGACATTACTGTTGAAGATAATCACAATTTTTTTGCTAACAATATTTTAGTACACAACTGTCTTGGAGGTATTTATAGCAATCGTATTCTACGCGGTGAAGTTCATGGTCATAGTAGAGACCAGATTCAAAGTGAATTACAAAATCTAACAGATCGTTTTGTTTCATGTGTTGGTGAAAATAACTTTAAGCTTGAACTTCAATTTAACAAGCTTGAAAAGCAACATACTGTTAATGACTATCTTATTGAGCATCACAAGTTAACTGGTATTCCTCTTATCTGCACTGCAGACTCACACTATCCAACAGCTGATAAGTGGCAGGCTCGCGAGTTATATAAGAAGCTAGGTTGGCTTGGCAAAAAAGATGGATTAACTCTGCCAGAGTTTGAAGATCTTAAGTGTGAGTTATATCCTAAGAATGCTTCACAAATGTGGGATGAATTCCTTGATGCATATCCTACATACAATTTTTACAACGGTAACGAAGAGTTGGTTCGTGATGCCATTAATAGAACACATGATATTGTTTGGAATGAATTTGAAGATACATGGGTAGATACAGATGCTAAACTTCCAACTATTAGTGTACCAAACAAGACACCATTTCAGCACCTATCTTCACTTGTTAAAGATGCATTGGTAGATCATAATCTTCATACAAACCAAGTATATGTTGATAGAGCTAAAGAAGAATTATCAGACATTAAGTATCTTGGTCATGAAGCTTACTTTATTACTATGTACGAAATCTTTAAGAAAGCTGAGCAAAAGACTCTTCTAGGTCCTGCTCGTGGCTCAGGTGGTGGTTCTTTAGTTAACTATCTTCTTGGTATTACACAACTTGATCCTATTCCTTATAATCTACTTTGGTCACGCTTTTTAGGTCGACATCGTGTTAGTTGGCCTGATATTGACACAGATGCTGGCGACCGTGATGAACTAATTAATGCTGCGAGAGAACTCTATGGTGATGATGCTGTTATTCCTGTCTCTAACTTTAACACACTTAAGCTGAAGTCGCTGATTAAGGACATCTCCAAGTTTTATGGTATCGACTTCGCAGAAGTCAACAAGATGACCGGTCCTCTGCAAGAAGAGGTCATGAAGCACGCGAAAGATGAAAACCAAGAAAAGTCTGTTTTTGTACTAAAGCATGAAGACTGCTTGAAATACTCTAAGGGCTACCGTGAGTTTATGGACAAGTATCCTGAAGTTGGCAAGCATGTTGAAACTCTCTTCAT
>MDTD01103886.1_pt1 | contig 10035 bp, 13 predicted proteins | sample 811221 | NCBI WGS metagenome assembly MDTD01 (sample SAMN05326646, study PRJNA326480) | marine metagenome | isolation source: seawater | place: Pacific Ocean: South West | collected 2011
AAAAGATAAATTATTATAATATCCTCTATTTGCTAAATTAACAAAATTTGATACTGTAATTGGCGTTTTATTATAAAATAAATTTAACTTTATAGTTCCTTTATTTGTCTTAATATGTGCTTGCATTTATTTTCCTTTTTTTGAATTTATAAATTTTAATTTTTGGTCTTTGTAATATTGATTTTCAGAGTCTAATTCAATTGCATTATTAATTACTGTAATTGCCTCTTCAACTTTATTCATTTTCCATAGTATCTCAGCTTTTGTATCTAAGAACATAGGCTTAGATGATGCAAGGTCTAAAGAAAGTGAATCTATCAGCTTAATTGATAGATTTGACTTATCGAATGCATCTTCTAAATTTTGATTTAATTCGCTCATTCTCCATGCATAAGAGTTTAAAAAAGAAGGTTTATTTTTAGATGGGATAATATCTGAATTGAGAAAATAATTAATCATTTCAACATATGTACTAACTTCTTGAACTGTATCTTTCTTAGTGTACCAATATCTAATTAAATCCTTATAAGCTGGACCTATTTTTTTTGATTCAGGGTAATTTGTATAATTTCTAATGAAAGTATTAATTGAACTTGGATTATCATTTTTAAGATCCTTTTTTGCAAAAAAGTATAAAGCTCTTTCGTAGACATCAGAATTAAATAATATATCTTTATTTAATACTTTCTGATATAATTCGGTAGATAAGCTATCATCTTGACGGTCGTCACTTTTAAGTGATAATTTATCAATTAAATCTGGATCATTATCGCCATCATAATATTTTTTTGATAAACTCATAAATGTGTCTTGGCCATTTAATACATTATTTAAAATTTCAAGAAAATCTTCAACGTCTCTATAGCCAACAACTCTATCTAATTCTTCACCATTACCATTTAGAAAAATTAAAAGAGGAATCGCATATCCATTAAAATCGGAGAAAAGTTGTTGTCCAGTAGAATCAAACCAAGCATCTAATTTTATTGGTATCAAATACTTTTCTGATAATTCTAAAATTTTTGGGTCATTTAATGTTTCGACTTCCAGTCGTTTGCACGCACCTCAGTTATCAGAGTAAAAATCTAAAAAAATTATCTTGTCAGTATTTAAATTAATAGCCTCTGCATAAGACATGTCAGACCATGGATAGATAGATTTTTCATCAGAACAGCTAAATAATACTATTGATAAAAGTATGAATAAAAAAATTTTCATTTAACAATATTTCCTTTATTAAGTAACATTAAAGAATCAAATGATGCTTTACATAATTTAATTTGGTTGACAGCTTCTAAACCATAACATTCTATAAAATCATTTCTTTTTCTTTTACCTGTTCCATGTTCAGCAGAATACACACCACCTAATCTTGATGATTCTTTTATTATCTTACTATAAATATTATCTGCAATTTCTTGATCTTTTTTTGAATGAATTAAGTGAAAATGCAAATGACAATCACCAAGATGGCCAAATAGTAAATATTCAACATTATTTTTAGAAATTAAGTCATGTGTATAATTTAAAAAGTCTTGAAAATTTTCAGGAGGTACAATAGTATCAGTAATGATACTAACCGCATCTTCCCTTATAGTTTTTTCAAGAGCATTTACTGGAATGGAATGTCTAGCTTCAAAAAATTTATCCCAATTATCTGAATTATTGAGTATTAAAATACTATCGGCATCTAAATTACATTTTGAATCATTGATAATATCAATCCAATACTTCGCTTCATCTTCAATAGTTTTATCATATATTGGAATTTGCATGTATAAACCAACTTCATTTTTACTATTAAATAGAAAGTCTGAATTTTTCATATATTTTTGAGTGTTATACCCAAAATACTCTAAAGCTTTCAGTTCATAGTCTGAGTTCTCTATAAAGTTAGATATATAGTGATAAAACTTGATTGCTAAACTCTCATTATTAATTGGTATGAAAAAATCAATATGATTTTTTGATAATTTATCAAGGCGCAATTCGCAAGCAGCTATCAAACCAAAAATCCCTTCGCTACCAATGATTAAATCAACAAAATCAATTTGATTTTGATCTGCACTATATATACCACTTGCATTTTTGATTTTTGGTCTTGAGTATGTGGGTATTTTAACTATTTTATCATCAATAATAAATTGGTTATCTTTAGATATATATTGTCCTCTTTTTGCATTGATTTTTCTACCATTTAATAAAACAATCTCAATAGAGTCAACCCAATATCTTGTAGCACCCTTTTCTCCTGGAATAAAACCAGAAGCATTACATGATATAGTGCCACCAATTTGAGCATCTTTTCTGCTAGTAGGGTCAACTGGATAATAAAGTGAATTATTAGATAATTTCAATATTTTATCTCTTACGTTTTCAAGAATCTGCCCAACAGGAACTTGCGCTGTCTTTCTTTTATAATCAATTAATATATTAGGAGAAAGCATCAATTCTGTATTTATAACAATACCACCTTTTGGTGTTGCACTTCCCGTTAAATTAGTTTTACCAGCAGATATGGTTATTGGTATATTAGCTTCAGAAAAATATAACATCAATAATGAACATTCATATGAATTTTTTGGACGAGCAACTATATCTGCATACCCTTTAATGTTTGACCAATCTTTTTCATACATCTCCACATACATTCTATCATTATGGATATCTATATCTGTATGATTTTTGAAAAATTTATATAGAGATTTATGATCTTTATTTATGTTTTTTACAGTTTTTATATCATTAAGAGTTAGATCTGATTTTGTTTTAATGATATTGGACATGTCTAAATTTATATAACTTAATTGTTATTGTCTATCACACTGATAGATTGAAACAATTTTAATTCCATTTTCAACTAAAAATAACTGTGTTTCTTTATTATTTATAACAATTTGTGTAGTATCATTACTTACTATAATAGGATATGATGTGGTTTTTGGTTGGGGTGCTTGAATTTCAAATGGTTCAGCAAAATATTGGGATAAATCAACATTAATATTTACAACATCTTTTGGTATTGTATTAAATATATGAGATATATCAATGTCTATATCTACATTCTCAATCTTAACAAATATTAAATTCATCAACTCATCATAATAAACATTTACGTTACCTACTATTAAATCAGTTCTATAAAATTGTCCTGATTGAAGTTTTATATTTCCAAAAAATTCAGCTTTTTCTTCATCAATTACTATGTAAAAATTAGAAACATCCCAACTATAATCAAACCCGCCTATCTTACCTTTACCATCTATATTACCAATGGTTGATAAAAAATTATTTATAATATCTTGATGTATAAATAATTCTAAATGATTAGAATAATCTGTTTGAGTATTCAATAATGATGAAAAACTAAATGAAAATAAAAGAGTAGTAATATAGATTTTTTTTAATATTGTTTTCAATTTTATAAAGCTTTGATTTGTTAATTAGTTATATGCAAAAATTATAATAAAGTTCAATATAATTAAATAATAATTTTTAATTAATTTAGTTCTTTATCTTTAAATGGAATATTTTGATCTTTTGAAGATGAATTAAGTACAGTATCTAAAAAATTTTCTATATACCTCATTCTTGCAAATTCATCTTCAAGTTCTATAAAATCTTGTTTAATTTGAGTAGGTATCACCAAATGTTTAGTGAAATCAAAAGAATTCGATTTATTAATTTCAGTTTGTATATCTTGATTTGGATTAGCTAATAATAAAACCTTAAGATATTTATCTAAAATGAAATTAAATATTTTTGGGTCCATTAAATCATAATGCTCATCTATGATTTTAACATCACCAAACCATAAATCATTTTTCTTTGAAAAGTTGATTATTTTAAATCTATGAATTCCCTTTATTAAAATATCATATTTACCATCATCATATTTATTAAGTACTTTATGTACATTTACTGCGCAACCTATTTTTGAAAATTCACCTTTTTCTTTATATATAATTCCGAACATAGTTTTTTTTGAAATACAATCTGATATCATCTCTTTATAGCGATCTTCAAAAATATGTAAGGGTAAAATCTCTTTGGGCAAAACACATATTTTTATAGGAAATAAAGGTAGCATCATCACTCACAAATTTGCGGTAATAAAACACTTATGCAGTCCCATTTTTCAGTTTCATATGAATACTCTGGACACAAGTAATTATATTGTGCATACAAGCTATTAATTGAAGGTAGGTAACATAATGAGTCTGGCAAAGATTCAATATTATTATCATTAATATAAAGATCTATAAGGCTAGAAAGGTGATGTGTTTTGTCAGGTAAAAACTTTATATTTAAAGATGCAAGACTCAAATATGTAAGCTTTCCATCTTCATTCCATACAGTTAAGCCAATTTGCATACTATCTACAAAAGTTCCAATATCATAAACATCATATGATTGAAGTGAAGGATTTAGATTGATTAACTCAAATAAAATTTGAATATCATTACAATCACGTTTTTCATCATTTACATATATAAAATCATTAAGGCATGGATCTATATTATCACAATAACCATCATTATCCATATCAGTGCCACTTCCTCCACAAATACCACAATCATCAATGAAATTAATATTGATACACTGACCATCACATGAATAAACTTCACTTAGAAAGAAATTATTATCAGAAGATATTTGAGCAAGAGTCAGAGAACCTAAAAAATTATTATCTTGATCTTCGGCAGGGTATTTGCACAAGTCACTATCATTTGTATTTGCTGTAGAAGAATAGTTGCAAGCAGTTTCATCTAAACAACCATAAATAATATCATCATTGAATAAATTTTCGCATCCAATGAAAATAATTAATAATAATAATATATAATTTAAATTTCTCATTTATCTTGTAATATAATTTACACTTACTGTAGTTGTAAAATCATTTTTTTTTGAATATAAAATATTTTTCATTATTCTTTCTAGCATCAATTGATAATGGGTGGGTATATGAATCTATTAAATTGAATTTTTTAGAAAATTTTGATTTAATTTCATTTTCTTTAACAGCAAATGGTGGTCCACCTTCAGATAAGTCTTTATTTAATGGCAAAAAAAGACCAATTAAATGTCCGTCATTATTTAATAAATTATATACTATATTAATGTAATCAAGTCTTTTTTGTGGGTCAATTGCACAAAAAAATGTATACTCAACAATAAAATCAAATTCATCTTTAAATTTATTTTTTAAATCAAAAAAATCGTACTGTAAGGTATTAATTTTTAAATTTTTACTATTAGCTTTTTGCTTAATTGATTTTATAGCTACTTCAGAAAAATCAATTGCTGTTACATCATGACCTAAACTTGAAAAGTATAAAGGATCATAACCATTACCAGCGCCAGGTACTAAAATTTTTGATTTTTTCGGAAGACTATCAGCCCATTGTTTAAACACAGGAGTTGCAGTACCTATATCCCATCCAGTATTATTATCTATATAACACTGATTCCAAAATTTATCACTTGAAACATCATTCATAAAAATTTAATTTCCCGATCTTAATGAAAAATTAATAACAGGGATAGCAGAACCATTCATAAGAGTAAAAGATCCAATTGCCTGTAATCCTAATGTGAACCTAAAATCAAATCTATTAAACCTTATTAGGTTAAAATCTACTCCTGATGCAATACTATGAAAATCTAATCCCATTCCTTTTTCTGAACCCATTCCAAGAACTATACCCAAACTACTGCTAGTTGAAGTAAAATATGAGACTGCTTTATATTTACTATTAAACCAATATTGTTTTACATTAATACCTAAGCTCCATGTCACTATATTAGTTCCCCAATGCAAATCTATATCTTTTTGTGCCAATTTATTTGTTGAAACATTTGTGCTTTTAGTATATAAAACCCCCCCAATATTATAAGGATTTAATCCATAAAATCGTTCTACAGGCGTATCAATCTCTTCATAATTGTTATAATCAGAAAAATCTAATAATGCAGAAGGAATTGTGTCTTGAGAAGTTCCCATAGATATCATTAGTATAAAAATTGTTGTTATTGTTTTCATGGATCTCTTTAAAGTTAATTTTAATATTTAAAAATTAATTTTTAATATGTCCTCCCAACGTGTTGTATAGCACGGTGATAAATTTTCTTGCTTTAACTTCTGTCTTCTAGAAATTCCTTGAGCAAGAAATTTAACGGTATCTCTTCCCATTTTTTGATTTATAATATCAACGTTTTTTAATAATGTTCTTATTTTAATATCTTTAAAAGAATTATTAAATAGATTTAATTGTACCTGATTCTCAGGTATAATATCTCCTAAAATAACTCCCGCCTTTTTATAATAAATATTTTTACGATAAATACTTTTTAAAATAAGCTTAGAAACTTCAATTATTCTCATTGTATCATTTGTTGCTACTTCAAATTTTGCTACTTTAAATGTATTTTGATATTTGTTTATATTTTTAAATCTATTTACATTTAAAAAAACTCCAATATGTAAGGCACAACTTTTTTCTTTTCTAAGCTTTTCTGCGCATCTCGCTGCATAGTTTGAAATAGATTGTTCTATATACTTAATATCATTACTATCTTTTGGAAATGTTCTTGATGTGCAAATACTTTTTTTTCTTTTCGGATGCTCATTAATATCAAAACATCGTATCCCCCTCAACTCACGAAGTATTTTAAGGCCTATGATAGACATTTTTTGTTGTACCCAACTTTCATTTAAATTAATAAAATCATAAGCCGTTTTAACACCATAATTAATTAACATACCAGAATGAGCGCTACCAATACCCCACACTTTACTTATAGGAAACTTTTTTAAAATATCATCACTATCATTCATAATAAAAATATTATCGTCAGCGTGTTTTTTTGCTATATGATTAGCAACCTTAGCTAAAGTTTTTGTTTTAGCAACACCAAAAGAAACAGGGATACCTGTTGATCTAGAAACTTTTTCTTTTATATCATATGCTAAGCTAGAATAATTAGAAATACTTGAAAAATCCATAAAAGCTTCATCTATTGAGTAAATTTCAGTTATGGGACTTTTATCTCTTAAGATAGACATAACTCTGCTTGACATATCTCCATATAATGCAAAATTTGTTGAAAAGACATAAACCTTATGCTTAATAATAATATCTTTTATTTTAAATACAGGCTCACCCATTTTTATCCCTAATGATTTAGATTCATCACTACGCGCAATAACACAACCATCATTATTTGATAAAACTATTACAGGTTTATTTTTTAATTTTGGATTAAAAACCCTTTCACAAGAAGCATAGAAATTATTGCAATCTGCTAAGACTATCATCGGTTACTATGAATTGTATGTGTTACAATTCCCCATATTTCAAAATCTATTGAATCAGTAATTTCAATATCAGGATAATTAGATATTTCAGTTTCTGCTCTTAAGCAAATTTTTCCATTTATATCTATATATCTTTTAACTGTAAACTCTCCATTAACAACAGCAATGACTATATCATTATTTTTAGCTTTTAATGATTTATCTACAACCAATAAATCATCATTACCTATTCCTGCTTTTTCCATTGAATGACCTTTAGCTACAATAAAAAAGGTTGAAGCAGGGTTTTTAACTAAATACCTATGAAGATTTAGGTCAACATCTAAGTAATCTTCTGCAGGTGATGGAAATCCTGCTGAAATCCCAGTTTCATATATGTGTATTTTTTTTAAACTTTCTTCATTGTCTTGAAGAGAATAAAATAGTAATTTTTCTTTTTTCATATGAATTTAATAATTTTATTTAATCTCACAAAAAGTATCTTCTTGTATATTTTTCTCTCCACAAAAATTCTCACAAGAATCATTTGCATACCAATCGCCATTACATGCAGATTCAATCACATTATCCCAACAATCATACTCATTTAATGGCTGTTCATATTCAAAATTCAACTCATAAAGTACACATATACCCAATTGATCAGCCTCTTCATCAAGGAGGTCGCATGAAAATAAGAAAAAGGGTATTATAATTAAATAATTTTGCATGCTATAATATAATAAAAACTCGTCAATAAATAATTTTTTTTTCTAATTTAAAAAATAATTTGATTTTATAAATTTTTATATAAAAAAAACCCTTCAAATGAAGGGTTTTTTATTAAATGCTAAAATTTATTTTCTAAAGTTTAAATGCGTAAGAAATATTAAATCTAGAAGTTAAAGTTTTAAACTTTGAATTATCAACATAAGGTACGTTATATTCAAATTTACCTGAATGTCTAGTGTATGAAATATGTATCATATTTTTGTATTCTATCTGAAAGCCATACATCAAGCCACCCTCAGAATCAATATCAAAACCACTACCATAATAATCATAATAATCTTGATCTTCAGAATCCATAGAATAATTCATAGTTGAAAATCCAAATTTTGGCATAATTGATATATCTTCATCAGAATAAAATTTATAAAGACCATAAAGAGACATGTGAGAAACAGATACACCCATAGCTTGCGCATCACTTTCCATCATCAATTCAAGACCTGCGTCAAAGCTGCTATTCAAACTCACTTCAGCTGCAAGTGAAAAAGGGTCTTCTAAAAATATAGATTCATTATTACCTTCTATACGAACTCTATAGTCACTATTAATATCTACCCCCACTTTAATCGCTTTCATAGTAAGAGAAATACCATCTTGTGAAAATCCTATCGCTAAAAAAGTTAAAAGAATTATTTTTTTCATTTTATTTCCTTTCGTTAATAAATAATGTTATTAATAATTTAAAAAATATATATTTCTCTACCAACGTTTTAGGAAAAAATACTTAATAATAATTTATTCTGATTGAATAGATGTAATATTTATTAATATATTTTAATATTAATAATTACAAGAAATGGGAATACACATATGGCTACCTTAGTATTAAAAAGTACGTATAGCTTACTTGAAAAAGAATTAAAATCTATTGATATTAAAATGGATGAAATTGGCAAAAGAATTGCTCATGCAAGAGAACTTGGAGACCTTAAAGAAAATGCTGAATATCATGCTGCTAGAGAAGAAATGAGCTTAGCTATTTATAAAAAACAAAAATTATCATCTTATGCACCATTTAGAATGATAGATGATAATGAAATTGATGTAGATGAAGTAGAATTTGGCACTAAAGTTGTTATTCATGAAGAAGGTAAAGATGACCCAGAAGATTATTATATTTTAGGACCATTAGAATTAGAGCTAGATCTTTTCCCAATAATAGTAACTTATCACTCTCCTTTTGGACAAGCCGTCATTGGAAAAAAAGTTAACGAATATTTTAATCTTGAAGTTAGAGGTAAAAATACAAAGTTTACTATCAATTCAATTGAAAAAATAGATTAATCAAGCTTAATTTAAAGTAAATTGCCTTAGGGTATCTAAATTGATAAACTTTAAAGTATCAATGTGGGTAGAATCTAAAAAAACTGGAGGCGCCATTCCATCAGTATAAGCCTGTTTCCATCTAAGAGCACATAAACACCATCGATCACCTGGTTTTACTCCTGGAAACTGAAACTCTAAATTTGGTGTTGACAAATCGTTCCCAACAGATTTGCTGTATTCTAAAAATTCTTCTGTAGCTAATATACAAACAGTATGAACACCTACATCTTCATTACAAGTATCACAAGAGCCATTTCTAAAAAAACCTGTTTTGGGACTATCACAGCATGTCTCTAATTTTTTACCAAAAACATTTATTGATTTCTTTTTGATCATAATTCTTTACGTTTAATTAACAGTTGTATATTTATTTTTAAAAAAAAGGGACCAGTATAAATAGTCCCTTTTTTTATTTTTTAAATAATAATGTTAAAAGAAATTAATCGCAATCTCCTAAATCTGAGCCACATGCTTCAACATTGCAAGCTTCATCACATACACCATCACCAAGCTGACTTGGTGTTACTCCATCAACAGAATATGTTCCATCATCGCCTTGTGGATAAGTTGATATACATTCTGGTGCGCATGTACAATCCCAACCATCCCAGTCAAAA